>OGXD01002014.1_pt1 | contig 13694 bp, 10 predicted proteins | sample 1576211 | NCBI WGS metagenome assembly OGXD01 (sample SAMEA3541470, study PRJEB24748) | human gut metagenome | biome: human gut; feature: human-associated habitat; material: faeces | place: China | collected 2012
GGAAAATTTGCAGCATACATTAAGGGTATTGAAGGCGACTATAATAATGTTGTCGCGCCTTATCTTTGCCTGTTAAAGCCGCATCGACGAATCCAGCCGGTTTCTTATCCGTCAGTTGACTGTATGCTTCAGCACCGGCAATATTGTACTGCTCGAACGAAGCTTTGATACCTGCATTATAAAGCTCCTCGGCCGTGCCGCCCATCTCCCATCCGCGAGCCGCACCTTCGGCACGCAGGAAGCAGACCTCGGCATAGTTCATCCACTGCACAGGGGTGTCTTTCATCACATTGGGCGACGACATGGCAGTGTACTGGTTTTTCGTCTCTCCGCCGGCGAGTCCCGGATAAACACCGTGATAACCACCGTCTTCGCTCTCGGTTGAAAGCAGCATAAAGGCCGGACGGCGCGGATCCTCATACCCATTCATATAGGAGTCCAGCGCAGCGCCGATACGGCAGTTCTCATAGGAGTCCCAACATACGTTCAGCGGATTGTAGACCATTATGCCATTGGTGCTTTTAATTTGGGCGATATCGCTGTTGCCGATCATCACACCGTCACGCACAGCCTGCTCCGCATAGGTCCGGGCATTGGCGGCATCGGCATAGACCATACGCATGGCCAAACGCAGTTTGAGCGAATTGGCGAAACGATACCATTTGCCATAGTCGCCGCCAAACGCAAGGTCGACCTCCTGCAAAGGTTTGATGGTGTTGTCCACAAAATCCCTGAGCGTTGCAGTCGCAGCATCCAGTTCCTCGAAGAAACGGGCATAAACCTCCGACTGACTGTCGTAAGGAGCGACGGTCACCTCTCCGAACTTAGAGTACGGAATCGGACCGTACATATCCGTGACGCGGTGCATGGTCGCAACTTTAAGGATCTGCGCCACAGCCCATATGTCATCCGAGATTTTGCCGTTCTTGTAAGCCGTCTGAAGTTTCTTCCATGCAGCCAGCACCTGCGTGTAAGCCACATTGAACGCATGGTCGTTCCAGTCGAGGTCATAATGCAGGTAATAGTCGATGTTGCTGCGGGTATCGAGCCCGATAGCCGCCATATATCCGCTGAAAATATCGCCGCAAAGGTTACATGAACGCTGGAACTGATTGGCGTCGATGTCACTGCAGGGAATCACGTCGATCTGCATCGTGGTGATAAAACCTTTCAGATCGACCTTCTTCACGGCGTCGGGGAATCCGGTAGTACAGGAAGCAAGCGCCGCCGTAAGGACAAGCACTGCAAGGCCTGCGCTTTTTCGAAGGATGGTTGTATATCGTTGCATAATTTTAAGTTTTTAGAATTGAAGTCTTACACTGAATCCCACGGTACGCATACTCGGCTGCATGAAATAATCGAGTCCCTGATAGTAGGTGCTCGTCGAGGCGGTAAGTTCGGGATCGAACGGCGCACGGTTATAGAGCATCCACAGATTGCGTCCCACAAGCGAGACGGTCATGTTCAGTTTATTGCGAAACCATTTCGACGGCAGCGTGTAACCGATCGAAGCCTCACGCAGACGCAGGTTGGTAGCACTGTACGTGTAGTATGCCAGCAGACCGGTCTTGCCGCCACCCAGCACGTCGTAATAGTCCTTCGCGTCGGTGCGCCCTCCGTTGAGCAGGGCTCCGCCATTGTCGCGGTCGCGGGCCGAGTTCTCCGAAACGCCGTAACGATCCATTATGGCCTGCGTCGACGACGCTACCACACCGCCGATGCGGTAGTCGAACAGGAAGTTGAGCGAGAAACCCTTGTAGTCGATCGTGTTGTTCCAGCCGATGCGATGTTTGGGGTCGACCGATCCGGCATAATACCACGTGCCGTTATCGGCCGAGACGGCACCGGTGTCGTCGGAAAGGATTTCACCGTTGTAATCCCGTGTCAGTCCCGTGACATAGATATCGCCCATCGAGCCGCCTTCGGTCAGCTCCATGCGGTACCCTCCGATCTCCGAAACGACGAGACTCTCCATGCGGAGCGGTTCTCCGGTGAGCGGATCGACCGACCCTTCGCCTATCAGCTCCTTGATCTTATTGCGGTTCATCGAGTAGGTCACCGTCGACTCCCAATATACGGGTCCGAAAGTATCCTTATAGCCCAGCGTCGCCTCGATACCCCAGTTGTTGACTTTACCCGAATTGAGATAGAACTGTTTGTAACTCGTACTTGCCGCAGCATCGAGCGTGAAAATCTGGTTGTAGGTGTTCGAATTGTAATAGGTCACATCAAGGTTGAGACGGTTTACCAGAAACTTGACGTTCAGTCCCACCTCAAAGGCCTTCGTAAGTTCGGGTTTGAGCGTATTGGCGGGATAGAAGCCCTGCGTGTTGAGGATACCGTCGTTGATAGTATAGCTTTCGGAGGTGATATAACGCTGCGGAGCGTTGCCGACCTCGCTGTACGAAGCGCGTAACTTGAGGAACGAAATCCCGGCCTTCGAAAGATCGGTCATCGACGAGATGACGGCCGAGAGACCCACCGACGGATAAAAGATATTGAGTTTGGGCGTGAAGGCCAGCTGCGACGCCCAGTCGTTACGGGCCGACAAGTCGAGATAGAGCATGCCGTTATAACCGACCTGCGCTGTTGCAAAAACAGCTTGCGTCTGGTCGTGATAGCGCGACTGCACACCATGGGTATGGGTATCGCTCTTGTCGATGTTCGACAAGGTAAAAAGGTTGGGAACGCGCACCAGATGACCTTCGTAGGAGGTCAGGTCGTTTTTGGCATCGGCAAGCGAAGCCCCCAGCGTAACGTTGATGTCGAAGCGGCCGAAACGCTTGTCGAAGTTGAGCATCGCATCGGCATAAAGGTTCTTGTCCGTGCGTTTGCGATTGAGATAGTTGCCGTACTTCGACGCATACTTCGTGTCGGACGAAGCGTAGATCTTGCGAGTATAGGTATTCTGATTGATATCGTCGCGGATACGCCCCGACAGGGTCAGGCAGTCGGTAATCTTCCATTGCATTGACGCTGAGATCATATAGCGGTCGCGGTTGTTCTCGAACAGCTCGCGGTTGACGATCCACCAAGGATTCTCGGCCCCCATCTGCAAATCGCCATATTCCGCAGGCCAGAACTGTTTGTAGTACTCGGCCACCGGATCGTAACGCTCGAAGAGCTTGTACTTTTCGACATCCTCGCTGCGGGGGAACAAATAGATCGGGATCAGCGGGTTGTGGAACTGCCCCTGCACAAGCATATTGCGGTCGTACTGACGCATATATTGCGCACTCAGGTCGAGGGTGAGTTTGTCCTCCACCAATTCCGCCGTATTGCGGATCGTAAAATTGTAACGGTTGTAGACGTTATTCGGAACTATGCCGCGGGCATTCACGGCCGATGCCGAACCATAGGTCTGATTGCGCTTCGTACCGCCGGAGACACTCAGCGAGTTGGTCTCGTTGAAACCCGTCTGGAAAAAATCCATCGGATCGTATGACGAGGGTGTATCGAGTTTCGAACCCCAGCTCATGTAAGAACCGCGGCGGGAACCGTACGTATTCTGAAATCGTGGGGTGACGAACGGCGACAAAAACGTCGTCGAGTTGGAGTAATTAACACGCACATGCCCCTCCTCACCTTTCTTGGTCGTAATCAGGATCACACCGTTGGCGCCCTGCGATCCGTAAAGCGCTGCCGCCGCGGCGCCCGTGAGCACCGACATGGACGCGATATCTTCGGGGTTGAGATTCGAGATACCGTCGCCGTCACCGCCGTCAGGCGTCTCGTAAATGCTTGTCGTCTGATCATTCGTAAGGTTGGGCAGTGGCGTGCCGTCCACCACGTAGAGCGCATTGTTGTTGCCGAACAGCGATTTGGTACCGCGCATGATTACACGCGTCGAACCGCCGATACCCGACGCACTGTTGTTGATCTGAATACCGGCAATCTTACCGGTCAGCGTATTGACGAAACTGGCGTCTTTGACCTTGTTGGCAATATTACCGGAAACCTCCTGTACATTATAGGTCAGCGCCTTCTCCTCTTTCTTGATGCCGAGAGCCGTCACGACGACCGCATCGAGTTCCTTACTGTCTTCGTGCATCACCACGTCGATCGTCCCCGTTGTCACGGGTATGGTCTGTTTTACATAACCGATCAGCGAAACCTCAAGTTGATCGCCCGGCTTGGCCTGCGGAAGATCGAAACCGCCGTCCACACCGGCCGCAGCACCTACAGTCGTACCCTTGATAATTACCGTAGCACCGATCAGCGGAAGTCCTGCGGCATCCTTCACCGTACCTCGGACACCAACCGGAGCGGCGACGGAACGCGCTACAGCCGGTTTACGCACCAACACGATGTGCCCCTCCTTGAACATGTACTTGATGTCGGTTCCCCGGAAAAGTGCGTCGAGTGCCGTCGTCAAGGGGACATTGTGCAGCGAGAGCGTCACCCGGCGCGCCGGGTCGATCTCCGAAGTGCTGTATACCACCGACATCCCCGTCTGCTTGCGGATATCAGAGAAAACATCATCAAGCGGCCGGTCTACCGCTTCGATCGTCACCGGGTGCTCCGACGCAGGCGTTGCGGCCTGCGCCCGGAAAGTGCCGGCCACAAGTCCGGCCACAAGCGCCGCACAGCATAGCCACGAGGCTAAGGCAGAGCGAAATAGCGCTTTGAATTCAGATAAATGGTTCATAGTTTAGTGTTTTAGATATAGTTTTATTGCAGGTTCAGTAAAGGTCGCACCGAAAGCGACGACTCAAAAAAAGTCATCGACACATCCCGTATGTGAAAGTGCAAAAGGAACGATCCGCTATGCCGTCGGTTTACGGCTGCGGGTAGAGAATGAGTTGCGAACCGGAGGTCCGGCAGGAAAATTTACCCGCCATTTGCAGCACCGCGAGCACCTGCTGAATACCCTTCGATGCGTCGAACTCTCCAGAGAAACGCTTTTCAGCCAGCTCCTCTCCCTCGATCGTGATCGTTACATTATAGAGTCGTTCCAACTCGCGGGTGATCTCTCGAAGCGTCTGCTGTCGGAAACTTAAGCAGTTGTTAAGCCAGTCGATACGGTTGTCATCATCATCGACCTCGCAAAAAGTCATTTTACCCGACTTGCGATCCAAGGTCACCTGCTGCCCCGAAGTGAGGATCAAGCGGTCGCCATTGTCCTTGTCGTATGAGCTGGCACAAATCGATCCTTCGAGCAATGTCGCCGTAACCGAGGTGTCATCCGGATTGGCACGCACGTTGAATCGCGTCCCCAGCACCTCGGTGCGCAGCCCCTCGCTACGCACGACGAAATGACGGGGACGGCTCTTCGTAACCTCGAAATAGGCCTCGCCCTGCAACTCGACGCGGCGTTCACGACCCAGCAGAGGCGACGAATAGGTCAGTTCCGTGCAGGAGTTCAACCAGACCTTCGTACCGTCGGGCAACGTCACCTGCGTCCGCTCTCCGGCGGCAGTGGCCACCGTAAAGGCAGGAGAGAAACTCTCCGCAACACGCGTTGCCCCCCACCAACCGCCGACCATCAACAGCAGTACGGCCGCCACAGCTGCCACCCGGTGCCAGATCCGAACACTACCGAACATGCTACGACGCCGAATACGTCTCTGCAACTCGCGCAGCGAACGCTCCACATCAACCTTCCGCGACACGCGGGCGCAATCATTCAGGCAGGTCAGCAGGTAGTAGTTCTCCAACTGTTTTGCATGCTCCCCGTCGGCAAGATACCAAGCCTCCACAGCCTGTTGCTGAGCGGAGGTTACGGTGCCATCGAGGTAGCTGGTCAACAGTTCATCGGTTATGGGCATATCGGACATATTGTAATCGTGTTTCATAAATAGGACGGATAAGGCTGGGGGTGTTACTAAACCAAAATGCGACTTTTTTCGATAAAATTGTAAAAACAGTGTTTCAGCGCAGTAGAAGCAGCAGCAAAGGCAGGTAATCCCGCAACTCTTTGCGCAATATTCGCAGAGCCTGACAGATCCGGTAATTGACAGTCTGCGGCGAAACATGCAGTTCTGCGGCGATCTCCTTGTGCGATTTCCCCTCGGAACGGTTCATCATAAACGCGAGTCTGAACTCATCGGGTAGTTTTGCGAGCGCCTGCTCGAAGAGTCGCTCCAACTCATTGTTCAGGTAGAAATCGGGATCGTCCAGCATCTCATCGCACCGCAAAGCGATGGTCTGGTAAATACGGCTGCGGATCATCGTGCGACCCGCCATGCTGAGTGCGCGGTTGCGCACCGAAACGAACAGCAGCGATTTGAGCGACACGCGAACCACAAGCGACGTGCGGTTTTCCCACAGCCACAACATTGTTTCCTGTACGGCTTCCTCCGCCTTATCGGCAGAAACAATCCGAGATGCATAGACTACCAATGCCCGGAAATAGTGGCGATAAAGCGCATTGAACGCCTCTGTATCACCGGCTTTCAGCCTCTCTGCGACGCTCGCCTCGTCGTTCGGATCAAAAGAAGGTTGCATACTATCGAATCGTTATAGGGTAGTTACAAATTATTCAATTGCGGTCTCCGCCGGATAGCAGGCGCAGTCGGCATACGGGATTCGACGGATCGTTGGTTATAAGCGTCACAACGCCGGTAAACCGTCCGCCTTCGGAAGCCGTAATCCGGCATCGAAGCCCTTGCTGTCCGCCCGGCAGAATCGTAAAGGGAGTCTCAGTGTCCGCGCTGATTCCACGGCTGCACTCCACACGGCGTACGATCAGCGGCTCAGTGCCCGTATTTGAGAGCGTAAAAGTATGTTCCATGGTGCGTGTGCGTCCGAATTCGAAATAGGAAGCGTCCACCGCCAGCCGCGGAACTCGTTCGGGATCGACCTGCTCGAAATTATCCGTTGCAACAACTGCAACCGATATTCCGGCACCGATGGGACGGTTGCCAATACAAGGGATCAATCTGCAATCACAACAGCCATAGAGCGTATCGCCCGTAATGAAACAACTCCCCTCGGCGGTACATCGCCCGCCGGGCTTCACGATACCGCCGCCCTTGACACGCAGCCAAGATGTATGTGGGTCGATACGGAATGAAAGCCGGATCTCTTGCGAAGAGCCGTTGAAAAAACCGACCGTATAGGAGCGGGAAACATTTTGGCCCATTTGTCCGAAATTCAACGCCTTGTGCGTCATCCTCAACCCATCCCCCGCAGAAACGGGATACTCGCCGTCGGCGCTGCGTTTTCCTGCGGTAACGTTACCGCGAATCGTGAGACTGAGGGGCGTATCCGAACAGCTGAACTTTATCGAAACCGTGCGGCTGAAATTTCCGGGACGTCCCGCCGGATCGAACACGACACGAATACTGTCCATCTGCCCCGGAAGGACCGGAGCTTTGGAATACCGTGGTGTGATGCACCCGCACGAAATACGAATAGTCTCGATAACCAATGGAGCAGAGGTGCAGTTGGTATATCGGAATGTATGCGCGACACTCCCATCGCATTCCCCGATCGAACCGAAATTCCATTCGTCATTCTCAAAATGGACAGGAGAGGACGATATGGCATAGGTGTTTTCTCCTGTGCAAAGCAGTCCTGACAACAGAATCAGAGCAGGGAATATGCGTGTGAAAGAGGATGCCTTCATACGATTTATCGTGCCTCCGCACAGATACATGATTTAGACACAAAAGTAATGGATTTAATCGAAATGCAAAAAGAAATAACAGACTAAGGTCTTTCGATTAATTATTTATCAAATATCCAGCTCATTAAAAGAGGTTGAGGTTATTCTATGTTTTTCAGAAAGATATAATTGTTAATCGATTCCGGCCATTTTTCAAACGCCCTGATTACCGAACATGCCTCCTTTTCGGGTTTGTTCCGACGCTGGTCGTAGTCCGGCAGCACTTCATCGGTCTGCTGCTCTCTTTGGTGGAGTTTGCCAATGTATACAAGCGCCTCGGATGCCAACGTGTTATTCTCATCGAGCGTCTCCGAAAATTTACCTCGGACATGTGCCCCCACTCAAACATCAGCGTCCCCTACTCTGCTCTTCAAAGCGGTCGTAGACATTATCCCCCATCGCCCGGAATCACACCCCTGATAGTCTTTCAGGAATTTCCTTGCCGTATGAGCACTACGGGAGTCCATGATTACTCGCACATACGATTACAGACTGATATTTTTTCGGATTCCAATACTTCTTGGCGAATGACTCGTCCCGCTCCGGCAGTTCGTCGCATCCGCTCGGACGGATTGTAAATAAACAAACGATTACAATCGCATTGCTGATGCATCCAATTAAAATCCACGGTTTGAATTTTCCCATTTTAAAATGTGTATTTTCAATAATGATTCCCATGAGAAGATCATTCACTGCATCCCATATCATGCACACAACCATTGCTGCACTTATTACAGCAAATTGTGCACTGGTCAGATTCATTGTATACTGCACATAAAGAATCAAATACATGCTCACCAATGCATATGCTGCATCCCGGCCTGTCGCACCAATGCAGTAACTCCATTTTGTTCTTGCATCTAATTTTTCGTTCATACTGTTTTCCCCCTGTTCGCAGAAGCAACAATTCTGCTCATTGTCTTTTTCTTTATAATGCCGCCACTCTGGTTGCATACACTGTCAATATTTCCCTCAAGAATGCCTTCCAACATCATCCTTGCTTCAGGATCTCTTAGAGATTTTGGAAAATACATCAGTCTTACAAGAATCTTTCCAAGTTTAATCCATCTCCTTACAAGCCGGGAATATTCCTGCATCTGTCTGAGTGAATTTTTTGTAGTAAATTCCCCTGGCTTTAAATCAGAAAAGTGTGTGCGTGTTTCCTGATAAATGGAATAAAAATCTGTTTCCGAAAGAGGTACACCTGTGCTCTTTTTTAAGAGAACATTCATTTCTGTCCCTGTAATATCCATTTTTCCAGTCAATCGGATATCGTTAAGAGATGCCCCTACCTGAATTTCATACTCACCACCAATGACCTGAAATTCACCATTCTGGTATACCTGAAAAGCTCTGTCATCCAATACAACATCCATCTGTTTCCTTTCACCCGGATTTAAGAATGTTTTAGCAAAACCTCGCAGTTCTTTATTGGTCCGGAGAAAATCAGCATCGGGATTTTTCACATATATCTCCGAAATTTCGCTGCCTGCAATGGATCCAATATTTTTCACTTCAAAAGAAATATGGATTTTCTCATCATCGCCTGTCTTTATATGTAAATCCGCATACTCAAACTCCGTATAACTTAATCCATATCCAAAACAATATCTGACAGGTACATGAAAAGTATCATAATACCGGTATCCCACAAAAATACTTTCACGATATTCCACCTCATCCAGATGTCTGTTTTGTCCTTCCTGTTTTGCAAAATATCCATAGCTTGGAACATCTTTTTCACTATACGGAATACTCTCTGCGAGCTTACCGGATGGATTGCTAAGTCCTAAGATAATCTTTACACAGGCGCCAGCTACTGCTTCTCCACCAAGATATAGATGTAATAGTGCTTTACATTTTGATGGAAGTTCCATGTCATAAGGCGAACCTCCAAAAGAGAGAAATCCTATCTTATCGTTCACTTCCAGAAGCTTTTTAAGCAAAAGGATCTGATTTTTCGGAAGGTCAAAGCTTTCCCTGTCATATCCTTCACCTTCAGCAATATCCGTCAAGCCTCCGAAAAACAATACCGGTATATCATATTCTTTCGCTTCTATAGCTTTCCTTATTGCCTCTTTTTCCAGTTTCGCATCTCTTTTAAAAGAAGTATTTTTATAACCTCTTGCATATCTGACTTTTATGCCATATTCTTCAAACTGTTCTATAAAAGAAGTAATTCTGGTTGTATGAATATGACTGCTTCCACCGCCCTGGATTCTCGGTTTGTCTGCCAATTCTCCAATCATCAGTATTTCTTTTATTTCCCCTAATGGAAAGAAAACATCATTTTTAAGAAGTACAATACTCTCTTCCGCTATCTGTTCTGCCAGCTTATGATTCTTCTCTCTGATAGGATCCGGAATATTCTTTTTCCCTCTGCTCTGTATCACATTGCTCTTATATCTGTCATTCAACCTTTCTATTCTATCAACAGAGCATTCCAGTTTTTTCATAAAACAAGGATTCGTTGCCGCTATATTCCATATTTCATCATAATGATTGCCACAGCTGTCAGGCATTTCTACATCCATTCCCGCAGATATGCATTCCGGCAGATCAACACAGGCTCCCCAGTCACTCATTACAAGGCCCTCATATTTCCAGTCGTTTCTGAGAATGTCGGTTAAAAGATGTTTATTCTCACAAGCCGGTAATCCATTCAGGTAGTTATAACTTGCCATTATGGTTGCCGGCTTTGCCTTTTTCACTGCTTTCTCGAAAGCTCTCAGATAAATCTCATGCAATGCTCTCTCATCAATCATGGAATTACTTGTCATTCTATGTGTTTCCTGACTATTGCCTGCAAAATGCTTCAGGGATGTTCCCACGCCACATTCCTGCATTGCAATAATATAGGAAGATGCCAGTTCTCCTGTAAGAAAAGGATCCTCTGAATAATATTCAAAATTCCTGCCACACAAGGGAGAACGCTTCATATTAACTCCTGGTCCAAGCACCACAGACACCCCCAATGCCTTTGCTTCCTGAGCCAGTCCTTCCCCCATTTTTCCTATCAATTCTTTATTCCAGGAACACGCTGCACTGCTTGCTGTTGGAAAACAGGTTGCTTCATAACTGTCATTATTCTTTGCCCCATCTTCCTGTGCACGTATTCCGTGAGGTCCATCCGAAACATGTATATCACCTATATGCCATGTTCCACGCCCCGTCACAAGTCGGCACATCTCTTCCAGACTTTTCCCCATATAATACCTCCGTTTCAATCTGCTTCTCTATACCCAACTTAACATCTCTTGTCATTAATCTATATTAAATTTATATTGTTATATATTAAATTTATTATATAATAGATTTATGAAAGGGGAAAAAGATGTCTGGAAATGATTCAACTATTAAATATGAATTTTTAGATTCATCAAAGGATTTTATATACGATGCCAGAGAAACAGGAAAGACACATACGTCTTTCCTGTATGAACTACAGCTTTTTAATGCTATTAAGAATGGAGATATCCATGGTGTCAAAACTGCCCTTGAAACCTACACTGACTCCGGGCTCATCATCGGTCATATGTCTGATAACCAGTCAAGAGAAATCCATTATTGGGCTGTCTCTACTATAGCAGTTTCCATCCACTATGCTATATTAGGAGGACTTGATGAAAGTGAGGCGTATCAGTTAAGTGACAAATATATTCAGGAAATTGACCAGCTATCCTCAATGGATACCTGTATAGACTATCTGTGTCAAAAAGCAATTGAACTCGTCACAAAAGTAAAGGTGAACACCATTCCACAAGAGTATAGTCACCTGATAAATAACTGCATTCATTTAATTCACATACATCTTCATGACCGTCTCAAAATTGAAAACATTGCACAGACCTTACATGTGTCCAGGGATTACCTTTCATATGCTTTCAAAAAAGAAACCGGAATCCCCCTCCATAAATATATCCTGCATCAAAAGCTGGAGGAATCCCGAAAAATGCTTTCATCCGGGATATCTATAAAAGAAGTAAGCTACACACTCAGTTTTAGTAATGAAAGTCATTTTATACAATCTTATAAGAAAAACTATGGTGTTACACCTGCAGTATATATTTCTTCACTTACAAAATAGAAAACTATTTACTTTCATCGTCTCTTCCTGCACTCTTCCATTCTGCAACCACATTTCTCACCCGGTGGTCAATATCAAGGCGTGCACTGCGGCATTCTTGCGGATATTTTCTTGCTTCCTGAAATGCCAGTTTCACAAAAAGTCCAGAACCAACCGGGAGCATTGTCTTTAACATGCTCTCTGGAAAAACGAAATGAGTTCCATGTTCATAAATGACATACTCTGGTCTGCATGTGTGTGGATGTTCTTTCATGCGCTGCTTCATTCGACGGATATATTTTGCAGTATCCCACAACACATCATCTTCTGCACCGATCAGCAATAATGTTCCATGGATTTTTTCAATCTTGATCATCTCGTCTTCTGTGATTGGATGAGCCTTTTCCGAATCATCAAACAGTTTTCTTGAATTGATCATATCACCGGTCCGTTTTGTTTCTTTTTCAATCACATGCCAGTAGTCCGGATGTTTGTAGCAGAACGGCATATACGGAAGCGGTTCACCTTTGTAAGAAAAAAGAGATTCTCCCTCAATCGGCCATTCCTTACAGCCGTCTTTTTTGCCCTGCATAAATCCCTGCCAGATAAAATCACTCGGTGTCAGACCGATCGTCAATGTAATATCTTCAAAATAAGAAGCGGCAGTCAAAGCGAGTGTTCCTGTAGTAGATGCCCCGACAATTCCTATTTTCTGATTACCGTGTACTTTTAACCAATTGATTGCTTTCTCTATGCGTTCCAGCGGATAATTATGATGTCCATAATCCTTTTTTCCGGGTGACATCGTCATCACATTTACATCGAGTTTATGCAGCCATTTCACGGATGTACGCGCCAGATAATCCTCCGGGTCATCTCCGATCATGGCGATCATTGCACAGTCTGAGCCTGTTTTGCATTTCCAATATGCACCATAAAATCCATCTGTTTCCACATCAAAATGTCTTTTTTTCATCTGCATCATCTCCTTATTATCAGCCACGTTTCTCTAAAACTATTATTTTGTTTGAGATATTCCGAACGATCGGAATCTTTCCTATCACATGATAAATCGGCATAAGTTCTTTCATTCCCTCAACCAGACTGACTTCCTGTTGAACAGAAAATTCCGGCACGATTCTTTGCAATTCCATTCCATTCTTAACTCCCCATGTGAATTTTGCATTGCTTCCCTCTATGGATTTTTCTTTCATATGCTTTACAACAAAGGGCGACATGGTTTCAACCATTACAGTTACCTTCTGAAATGATTTTTCAATAATAGAAAATATCTTTCTGATGTCCTTCTCACACAAATACATCGTAAGTCCTTCGATTATGACCAGAACATTTTCTCCATGATAATCAATATCGTCCACGTAGGAATCATCCATTGCAGACTTTGCAATCTGATATATCGGACCTGTTTCTGGAAGAAACTGCCGCCTTATCTTCATAGTCTCCGGCAGATCCACGTTGTACCATCTCAGATATTTTTCCTTCATCCGGTAGCATCTGGTATCCAGTCCACATGCAATATTTATAACAACTGTATTTTCATGCTTTTCCAGATATTGCCGAACCATCCGGTCTAATACGATCATTCTCGCGATCACGCCACAGCTCATGGCTTTATCCCTATCTGCTTTGGAAAAGTCATAGTCCAGCTTTTCCACAAGTTCTACTGCAATCTCATCCTTGATTTTGGCATTTTGCTTTTTTGTTTCTTTTGCTCTTGCATACAAGGTCTGTACCATCGTTTCCGGCACACCTGTCACATTGACTTTTTCTTTCATGTACTTTCCTGCTTTCATATCAATACATTGCTGCTTGTGTTAGTTGTATCTAACCCGTGTCTGATAAAAAACCGTGTGAAAACAAAACTGTAATTCCACACGGTTTCTTTTCCCTATGCATTCAGTATATCACTTTCATCTGGTTTAGCAACCAGATTTTGTCTCACTGGTTGCGTAAATTTACCCTCGGAAATAATAGTGTAGAGTCCCCACGATGTACTGA
>OGXD01002016.1_pt1 | contig 13685 bp, 10 predicted proteins | sample 1576211 | NCBI WGS metagenome assembly OGXD01 (sample SAMEA3541470, study PRJEB24748) | human gut metagenome | biome: human gut; feature: human-associated habitat; material: faeces | place: China | collected 2012
ATGATTATCTGGATCTCATCGCCATCTGGTACCGGGATGTGCTCCTGTTCAAGGCAACCAGTGATGTGAACCATCTCGTTTTTCGTGAAGAGATCAGTGCCATCCGCCGCGTGGCCCAGCGCAGCAGCTATGAGGGAATCGAGGAAGTCATCGAAGCCCTGGATAAGGCCAAGAGACGTCTGGATGCTAATGTAAACTTTGATCTGACCATGGAACTTTTGATGCTGGAGATCAAGGAGAACGGTTAACAGAAAGACAGGAATAAGTAGAAAGTGAAATTTACGCTTCACTTTCTATTTTTTTGAAAAAAATGACCGGTTGAAATCTCAGGACACTTTCCCGAAAAGCTATTTGCTATCTGTTGCGATTCGGATCTGGAAAAAACGGAACCGGAAAATAAACCGCAGAAACAGCATTGCAGCCGGAAAATACGAAATCGTCTACGGTGTCTATCCGAACTGGAATAAGTACGGAGCGGAGGAACTTTGGCAGATGGCGGCGGATGCCAGCGCGGCACACCCGGAGAGCTAATTTACCGGAACTAAATTGCGGTGTTTGCTTCTCAGCATGTGCCGCCGGTCAATGCGGCATCGGGGAAAAATCATAAAATCCCTTTATTTAACGAACGAATATTTTCTGCCTTCATAAAAACTTCAGCATATTCACAATTCATAAGAATACCATTGGTTCTTGCTTTAAGTCGATAATATTCTACAATTGGCATAAAAGGACAATTTTGTACACTTTGCTCCTGCTCAAGTGCCTTTTGCCATAGAGAAAAACCTTCGCTTATGTCAAAAAAGGTTTGCGGCCGGAAGGAACTACAATCTTCCCAGTTTTCTGTGTAATAAAATGCTGGTACGTTGTAAGCTGGATACTCACATTTGATGGCTGGTAAGGATGCATAAAAAACAGCATTATTAACAATAGTATGGCAAGCCATATGATCTTTGTGTGTGCTTTGATAATGGGTTATTAAAATCTGCGGTTTCAGCTTGCGGATCAAGGCACAAAGGTCAAGGCATAAGGAATCTGTTGGAACAAGGAAACCATCGGGAATATCATATATTATGCTTTGACCATGCAATTCAGTAACAAAAGAAGTAGCCTCACGCCTTTTCATTTCTATAAATTTGTCTAAATCATCTGTGGCACTGGCACTTTTTTCACTTGTAGTTAAGGAAATAATAACCGGAGTCCAATTTTGCATTGCACAGGTAGATAAAAGTCCCCCGGCAGTTAATTCCATATCTCCAACATGTGCTCCAATAGCTAAAATAACAGGGGAAGTAGGTTTATTCATGATGAACCTCCTTGCTGATTATTTTTTCAAAGAAATCTGTGGGAATTGGTAATTCCATAGCTATTAGACAATTAACAATATCACGCAGTGACTGTACACCAATAACCGGCACAGAAGGATATGGTAATTGATAAATGTATGCCAGAACAATTTGGGTAAGATCCCAGCCGGTTTCTTTGGCAAGCTTTTTAATAGCGGTAAGTCGTTCCCTTGACTTACTGTTATCAAATAATTCCCGACAGGATCGATACTGCGGCGCGGTTTGAAAGTCTGTCCGGTCTGCAAGTGAAAAATAACCTCTGGCTGCTGCTGTATAAGCAAATAACGGGAATTGATTATTTGTGTGTAATTGTTCCAGTTCAGAAGAAATATATGTCATTCCATCATATAAAACAGCGGGCATGTTGGGATACGCAACATTCTTCATAGTTTGATGTGCTGTAAAGCCGGTGATTTTTTTATCATCAGCGTAACGCATAGCTTCACGAATGCGCTCTGCACTCCAGTTAGAGCATCCAAAATAGCGAATTTTCCCCTCTTTTTTGAATTGATTCATAATTTCAAGTATTTCACCCGCAGGAACAGCAGGATCATCAACATGAACCCAGTAATAGTCCAGATAGTCCGTATGAAGATTGGATAGGCTGTTTTCCAAATCATGGCGCAGACACTCGGAATTAATTCGGGGGATGGATTTATCCCAAGGATTTAATGCGCCACCTTTACTATCCAGAATAAAGTGGTGCCGGTTGTGCCTTTCGGAAAAATATCTTCCCAACCACAATTCATTTACCGGAAGTCTTTGCTCAAACCATCGACCGTATACATTTGCAGTATCTAAAAATGTGCCACCAAGTTCCAGATATGCATCTACCAGATAATAATTGTGTGTGTCGGTGTAATCACTGCCGGCTGGAGCAAAACTTGCAGCTATTCTTGGTATAGTGATATTTGTTTCAGGAATGTGTATATGTTTCATTGTTGTACCTCACTTTCATATTCAGGGTATGAATAGAGGAAATTACCGATGAAGTTAATATTTTTTACGATAGTTAACAGGTGTCATATTTGTAATTTGTTTAAATGAAGCTGTAAAATGAGATAGATTAATATAACCTAAACGTTGTGCAATTTCACTTACACTCAAATTTGTGGTGCGTAATAGCATTTTGGCGTAATCAATCTTCTTTTCCTTAATATATTGAGAGACAGATAATCCAAATTCTTTTTTGAAAAGACGATCAAGATAATCTGGGTTCATATGTATATAGTCCGCAACGGTATTTCGGCAGATTTCCTGTTCCAAATGTTCCTTAATGTAATTTTGCACTACATAAACAAGCGAACTGTTTTTGGGTAATAAGCTCTCATTAACTTCAGCAAATTCAAAAATATTTTGTGGACCATGTAGATCTAATTGGAGCATATCTTTCATCTCACCCAGCAACACGGGGATTTTGGCATTATATCCGGTGACACATAGCAGTGGAAGGCTATTTTTTACGAGGGCTGTATACATATTTTTAATCTGTTGTTTTACTTCCTCAATATATTGCACCTTGCAAGGAAACAGGATAAAAATGTTTTGGAGCTGGTAGCTAAAGACAACAGTATGTGGACTAAATGTTTGTACTTCTGTGTAAATTTGTTTTTGAACGTTATATCGTAAATCTGCAACTTGTTGAATATTATTACATTGCTGGCGGTCAATAATAAAAAGTACCGGATAATAGAGTATATCCAACATGGTCTGAGACGGTAAGATATACTCATGACCGGAAATATAGGAGAAAAGCATATCGTGCCATAAACTTTCTTTCTGCAAATATTGGTTTAAATAAAGATCCTTATCTGGATGATGGAGTTTGTCAATACATTTTTCAATAGATGCAGTTATTTGTTGTGGTGTTATGGGTTTTAGAATATAATCCAGGCAGCCAAGCCGTATTGCTTCCTGGGCATATTGAAATACACTGTAATTAGTCACAAAGACACAACCTGTTTGCGGATAATTAGCCCGAATCCAGGAAAGCAAGGCTAATCCATTTGTTTGGGGCATTTCGATATCACACATAACTAAGTCAATCATGGGCTCATTTAAAAAATATCTTTTTGCATCTTCTGCGCTATAAGCAAGGAGTATTTTTTCAATATTTAATGATTCTATGGAAATAGAACGAGCTAATGTTTGAATGATTATTGGTTCATCGTCGACCATAAGCAATATCATAAGCAAAATCCTTTCTAAAGTTCAATTGGAATCTTTACTTCTGCACAGGCTCCGCCGGTCTTCGGATTACACAGGTGAATAAATGCATTACCGTCATAAAAATAGTAGAACCTGCTCAAAAGATTTTTCAAGCCAATATGTTCGTTTCCAATGGAAAAAGGCGGTGTATAATTTTCAATATCTTGCAAAAGTGAATCAGGGAAGCCGACCCCATTGTCCTTTATCGTAAGTATAAGGTAATAAGAAGCATCCTCTTGCTGAAGCATGGCAGATACATTTAGTTTTAGGAGCTTGAGCTGTTCATGTGCATATTTTATTGAATTTTCCAAAAAAGTCAATATGGTAAGCGGAGGAATCATACAGTCAGTCAATGAATCGGGAATATTGAAATATACCTGTGGCTTTTGCGCTTTTTGAACTTGCTGTATGGAAATATAATGCGAGCATTGTTCCAGTTCTTTTCTTAAAGGAATGAGGGATGAACTGCTTTTAAATACAGCCCGGAAATATTCCATAAATTCTAAGGTGAGAGACTGTAACTGCAAGTTTTCTTCATTTATGGACAGAAAATAAATGGTATTTAATGTATTTATAAAAAAATGAGGGCTTAATTGAAGCTGCAGACATTGTAAATCCAGTTGAGTTCGCTGCAGTTCTTTTTCATAAAGTTCAATTTTCATGGTCTGTATTCTATGAATCATGGTGTTAAAAGAAGCTGCCATATGATCCATCTCCATGCTTCCCATATTTTCAGTCAGTTCGGAAGAAAAGTCATTATCCCGTATACTATCCATATGTTCGATAAATATAAGGATTGGGTTTAATATATTTCTTTGTAAATATGTATTTGCTATTGGAATTAAAGATAGCAAACATAGTGAGAAAAAGGTCGTAAACCAACATAAGACAATAATAATATAATTCTGCAATGGAATATCAGCAGATAAAAATACTGAAAAATCTCCGGTGGATGAATCAGCTGTAATTTGAAAATGCTGTAAGAGAAAAAAATCAAGCAGACTATCTTTGGCTGTAAAAGTACCGGTTGGTGCAATTGTTACAGCTGTGTTGGAAAAACTGTAATTTTCTAACTTCTGAATCATGGTATCTGTCGGTACACAGACCCCAAGATAAGTGCTATTACATTTAAATAAGCGCAACAAAAACTGTTGATCTTGGAGTGTTATTAATGTCCAGGAAGCATTCAGGGACTGTTCAGGATTTTTCAACATTTCGCAAAGAGTCTCTTTTGCCTGATAACTACCATGCGACACATATTCTGAAGAAGGGATGATGACCATTTCGTTGTTTTCAGAATGAAACATGAATAAATAGGCAATTTCCTGGCAAAGATCAATTTTTGAATTAAGATTTTGGTATAAGTGAATTTTTTCCAATGCGTAATCTTTGCCAGCATAATCAAAAGCAATACTTTGAAAGGCTGGATCCTCTGTTCCGTTTTTTATGAGAAAGAACGAAATCGTACTCAAACGAGAATCAATATCGTCTAAAAAATAATTAACCATATTTTCAGTAGATATTTTTGTTTGCCGATAGGTGGAAAACATAAAGAAAGAATTGGTTATGATTAAAAGAATATTTAGTGGAACTACAAAAAGAAAAATAAATTTGTTTACAGTCTGCTTTAAGGTTCCTTTCATAATCGTTTCTTCCTCATTTCTAAAATTTCTAAAGTTTGGTATTTTTGACATGTAGCACTATATATTATATAGCATATTTAAAATAATATTTGTACATAATGTCAAAAATTGGATAAAAAAAGTCGAAAATAGGGCAGATATGACGAAAGAAAGTATGATAGATTATGTGCACAGGGTATGAAAGAGGTTTAAAAATCTATTATAAAGAAAAGGAGAAGATTAATGAAAAAAAGAAAAAAATATGTAGCTATTATGTGTGCTGCCTTGTTGGCATTTTCGTCGTTGCTGCAAGGCTGCGGAAAAACAGAAACGGAATCTAAAAATTCAACCAAAGAAGTGTTGTCAGAATCATCGGAGCAACAAAGCACAGAACCGGACAAGATAACATTTGCATTTTTCTGCAATTTATTCATTCCGGAAGATATGGACATGATTGAAGAGGCCTTAAATGAACAGACTCGTAAAAAGATTAATGTAGAGGTAGAACTCGTGCCATTAAGCCTTGGTACTTATAACCAGCAAATAAACCTAATGGTTTCTGGTAATGAAAAGTTAGATTTATATATTATGTTTGGTGGTGATTTCAGTTCTGCGATTAATCAGAATAAGCTTCTGCCGATTGCACAGGATACACTACAGGAATATGCACCTGGGGTAGTCAATGCTTTAGGGGATTATCTGAAAGCATCAACAGTTGGGGACGAAATATACGGTCTGCCGGTAAATAAAGATATGGCACAGGCAAGAGGAATTTCTTTGAACAAAGAGATTCTGGAGAAATATGACCTGGTAGAAATGGGAGAAAATATTTCCAATACAGATGATCTGGCGGAATTATTTGCAATTGTTTCTGAGAAGGAACCGGGCATGGTTATGACGTCTTCTCAGGATAATGGAAAAAGTATACTGGAATCCGGATTTGCTTCATTTGATAAGATGGGCGATTACTATGGGGTTCTGATGAATTGCGGCGAGAATGACTATCAGTTGGTAAATTTGTATGAAACCGAATGGTATAAAGATACGCTGAATTATATTCGTGATTGGTACAATAAGGGCTGGATTTTAAGTGACGGTTCTATCAACCCGGATACGGGTATGGGCTTATATAAGTCAGGAAGACTATTCTCTTACATGGGAGATAAAAAGCCGGGCGGCTATGTAGATGTACAGAATTCAACAGGGATTCCTACCCTGGATGCGCGTATGTCACAGACCGTTGCTACAACGGATTCCATTTATTATTGACCGCCAGCAATGTAATAATATTACATGTGAAGATGAGATCCCTGTATTAAAGTTTCTGAATTTGCTGTATTCAGATCCGGATGTGCTTAATATTATTGATTGGGGTATTGAGGGTGTACATTATGAACGTGTGAAAGGTACCAACACTTTAATTACTTACCCGGAAGGTGTTACCTCTGAAAATGATGGATATGGGCTTAACCAGGGATGGTCGTTTGGTAATCAGCTGATTTCTTATGCATGGGAAACAGTAGAAAATGATAATTATTATGATGAGATGAAGGCTTTCAATGAAAATGCAATTCAGTCGCAGGCAATTGGTTTTATATTTGATTCCTCTTCAGTTAAGTCAGAAATTGCTGCTTTGGATAGTGTATTAGCAGAATATCGACTTGGTTTGGAAAATGGTGAATTAGATCCGGAAGAATATTTGCCTAAATTTATACAGGCTCTGCGTGAGGCTGGTATTGAAAAGGTGATTGCAGAGAAACAGAGACAGTTGGACAGTTGGGTGGCTGAGAAGTAAGCAGTATGGAAGCAAGACACGGTTTATTGTGATTTTGTCAGTATCGACATCTGTTAATAAAATAAACCGTGTCTTATTGTCTCTAAATTAGGAAGGTGATTTATTGATGAAAAAGCAAAAACTGAAAAAAATGAAACGGCAGCTGCCATTATATTTAATGGCTTTACCGGGAATTTTATATTTATTGATAAATAACTATTTACCAATGACTGGGCTTGTGGTTGCATTTAAAGAATTTAATTATAGAGATGGTATTTGGGGAAGTCCGTGGAATGGTGTTAACAATTTTAAATATTTATTCAGCACTTCAACTTCATTGATTATTACCAGAAATACACTTCTTTATAATTTAGCATTTATAGTTTTGAATACACTGGTTGCACTTACAATAGCTATACTGCTGAATGAAATTCGTAACAGCATACACATTAAATTTTTCCAGACAGTCATATTACTTCCATATCTTTTATCAATTATTATTGTGGGATATCTGGTTTATGCTTTTCTGGGAAATGATCTTGGATTTGTCAATACACAAATTCTTACCAAACTGGGAATAGATACCATTGAGTGGTATAGTCAACCGAAGTATTGGCCTTTTATTCTTTTATTTGTAAATACATTAAAGAATTTTGGATTTCTTGCAATTATTTATTATGCAAGTGTCATTTCAATTGGCAAAGATTATTATGAGGCAGCAGAATTAGATGGTGCGGGAAAGATGAAGCAAATCTGGTATATTACCCTTCCATTTCTAAAACCCACAATTATTATGATGGTTTTGCTTGCTGTTGGCAAAGTGTTCTATTCGGATTTCGGATTGTTTTATCAGGTTCCGCAGAACTCCGGAGCACTGTTTAGCGTGACAAACACAATTGATACCTATGTGTATCGATCTCTCATTCAGCTGGGTGATGTGGGAATGGCATCAGCAGCAGGAGTATATCAATCAATTGTTGGATTTATTCTGGTGTTTTTAACTAACCTTCTGGTTCGGAAAATTAGTCCTTCAAATGCTTTGTTCTAAAGGAGTGGAGTTATGAGGAAACAAAAAGAACGAAATAGTATAGTGATTATTGTGGCATATGTCGTGCTAGGAATCATTTCATTTATGTGCATTGCTCCTGTGGTTTTGATGGCAGTGGCATCCTTAACAGATAATGATGTTTTGAATTTATACGGATATACATATTTTCCCCAAAAATGGAGTTTAGAAGCGTATGAATTTCTGATTAAACAGGGAACGGTAATTTCGAAATCCTTTCTAAATTCAGTTTTAGTTACTTTTATGGGGACTGCTTTAGGGATAATGGTAACCGTACTTTTGGCATATACCATTTCACGTAAAGAACTGGTTGGACGAAAGCTGATCATGCTTTTTGTTTTTTTTACAATGTTATTTAATGGTGGAATGGTACCAACATATTTGATGTATACACAAATCTTCCATATTAAAAATACAATGTGGGCATTACTCTTTCCCCATTTATTGGTGAATGGTTTTAATGTATTACTGGTAAGAACATTTTTTAATGAAAACATTCCGGAAGTGCTGTTGGAAGCGGCGCGTATTGATGGAGCGGGAGAAATATCTATTTTTCGAAATGTTGTACTGCCGATATCAAAACCTATTTTAGCTACTATAGGACTTCTGGTTGGAGTTGGCTATTGGAATGACTGGTATAATGGATTGCTGTTTGTTACGGATGTTAATTATTATACCTTACAAAATTTTTTAAATAAAATAATGACAGACCTACAGTTCCTTTCACAGAATATGTCAGCTACATCAGATGTTAATTCCATTATAGCGAATGTGCCGTCAGGAACGGTTAGGATGGCAATGGCATTTATCGGTGCATTACCGGTTATCATTGTTTTTCCGTTTTTTCAGAAGTACTTCACAAAAGGTATTACAGTAGGTGCGGTAAAGGAATAGAGAGATATGACAAATAATAGAGACCTTTTTAATTACACGGCTAATTTAATATTGAGAGCAAAACCAGACTTTGAGTATGCAAGAGAACCTCTTTTGAGGCGCATGCCAAACGGTGATTTAGTATGTGTCTGCTTAAGTGGAGGTAAGACAGAACCGGCGAATCAAAATCTGGTAATTATCAGCCGAAGCAAAGATGATGGCTGTACATGGAGTGCACCGGAAATAATTTTTCAACATAGTGAACGTGCCGTGTGGGCAACAGAACTGTTTTGCCACGACAATACAGTGTGCCTCTTTTTGATGACTTATTATGCTCCGTCAAGATATAGAGAACTGATTTTATATCGTTCTTTTAGCACTGATAACGGAGAAACCTGGTCAGAGCCACAGTCTCTTCCGAATGGAATTATAAGTGGAAGTGTCAGACAAGGAATTGTGCTTAGTAATGGATCATGGGTATTCCCGATATATTGGCAGGAATGTTGTGGAGCATGGGATTGGAAACTCCATTCCGTACCAAATGATGGCATTGATGAAAAGTGGCCATTTCGATGTGGCGTGCTACGAACAGAAGACAATGGGAAAAGCTTTCACATAGAAGGATACTTGAAGGTGCAGACATCGCTTTGGGAAAATAATATTGCGGAGTATGAAAACGGTAAGCTGGTTATGCTTATGAGGGCAGAATTCACGGGATATCTTTATCGTTCTTTTAGTGATGATTATGGGAAAACATGGAGCAAACCGGAAAAAACAGATATTCCAAATCCAGCATCAAAAATTACCTTGCTGAAATCAGGAAATAACATATTATTAATACATAATCCTACCATGTGTCAGGAATTTTGCGACTGGAACAAAAGAAAACCATTGGAAATGTGGGTAAGTAGTGATGGAACAAGGACATGGAATAAAAAAATCCCATTGACAAAGGTTGATGAACCGTTCTTTTATCCGCATGGATTTGTGGATTCGCAAAAGAATTTGATTTATATTGCCTGTGAGAACTCTCAGGAACATTTTTTGTTAAAAATACCTATTAACGAAATAGAAGGTTAGCCTTGAACTTTTATAAAACGTAATTTAAAAGGAAATACTTCTCTTAAAGAGTTCTTCTGCCAGACTTTAGGAGAAGTATTCTTTTATTTATTTCAAACGATTATCTAATAAGGTAGAGTTAGTGATATGAAAAAGATGAAGTATTATACTGAGATTTGAGAGTTAAATACCTTGACATTTCCGCTATTTCGGTATTATCATATCAAGGTAAAGGCAATGAACGTGCACAGTAAGATTCTATTTTCCTGACAGAGAGGGAAGCCCACCGGCTGAAAAGCTTCCTGAGGTTCAAGCAGAATCGAAATTCCCACGCGAGCCGCATACCGGAAGAATTCGAGAGCAGAGGTCATGGATTTGGTAGGGTATGACGTTTCCTCACTCGTTACGTGAGTTAAGAGTCTTATCGTGAATGTAAAAATAATTTTCATTTTTCACATAAGGAATTTGGGTGGTACCGCGGATATAAATTCGTCCCAATGGGGTGAAGTTGTATGCGCGGTTTTCTTGTATATAAATTTCCCCAGGCACAAGTAAAAATACGTGTGAATCATTCACACAGAAATGAGGAGTAAGATGGCAGATTTAAACGAATTGAATGAAAAAGTCGAACAGATCAAAGCCGACATCCGGGAACAGCTGGAGAAGATCGAGAACACCAAGGGTGTCTACGAGTACAAAAAAACCATTCTCGACAAGAACGGTATTATCGGCGGACTGATGAAGCAGATGGGTTCCGTGCCCAAGGAAGAGAAGGCTGACTTCGGTAAGAAAGTCAACGAACTGAAGAACTGGGCAAGTGAGCATTTTGACGAGCTGAACACGAAGTTAAAAGAAAAAGAAATGGAGCTGCGCTACGAGAGTGAGAAGATCGATATCTCCATGCCGGCAAAGAGCCGTAAGACCGGTAATCTGCATCCCGTAACCCAGGTGCGAAACCAGCTGATCGATATCTTCGCATCCATGGGCTTCAGCGTATATGAAGGAACCGAGATCGAGACCGATTATTACAACTTTACCGCACTGAATACCCCGCAGGATCATCCCGCAAGAGATATGCAGGATACCTTCTACCTGTCTCCGGAATTCCTGCTTAGAACCCAGACCTCCGCAGGTCAGGTTCACGTGATGGAGAGCCAGAAGCCTCCCATCAAGATCTTAAGCCCCGGTAAAGTATTCCGTTCCGATGACGACGCAACCCATTCTCCGATGTTTACCCAGATGGAAGGTCTCGTAGTGGACAAGACCATCACTCTGTGTGACCTGAAGGGTATGCTGGAAGTACTGGTACAGAAGATTTTCGGTGAAGGTACCACCACGAGACTGCGTCCTTCTTACTTCCCGTTCACCGAGCCTTCCGTAGAGGTCGATGTCAGCTGCTTCGCCTGCGGTGGCTGCGGCTGCCGTCTGTGCAAGGGTACCGGCTGGATCGAAGTACTGGGTGCAGGTATTGTAAATAAGAAGGTGCTGGAGAACTGCGGCATTGACTCCGAGGAGTACAGCGGACTGGCATTCGGTATCGGTATTGAGCGTCTGGCAATGTTAAAGTACGGTATTAACAATATCAAGCTGTTATATCAATCTGATATGCGCGTACTGGATCAGATCAATGATGACTAAGATCACAGGAATATGATTTTAAAACAGTAACGATGCAAGGAACATTACGAGAGGATGTCGTACAAGACGGCATCGAAGGAGGTAAAAGATATGTTAGTACCACTTAGTTGGTTAAAAGAATATGTGGATATAGATGTAGAAGCCAAAGAACTGGAAGAGAAGCTGTTCTCCTGTGGTTTTGAGGTAGAGGAATCCTACGAAGTAGGTAAGGACATCAGCGGCGTGGTAGTCGGACTGGTAGAAGAGTGTGAGCCCATCCCTGAGACCCACTTACATGTATGTAAGGTAAATGTAGGCGGCGCAGAGCCCCTGCAGATCTGCTGTGGTGCGGACAACGTACATGCAGGCGGCAAATACCCCGTAGCACTGGAAGGTGCGCAGGTATACGCTACCGCAAAAGATCATGTGACCATCGAAGGCACCATGAAGATCAAAAAAGGCAAGCTGCGCGGCTATGAGTCCTGCGGTATGTTGTGTTCCGGTACCGAGCTGGGACTGACTGAGGATCTGTACCCCGGTGCAGGCTACAACGGACTGCTGGTACTGCCGGAGGATGCCGAGATCGGTGCAGATGTAAAGCCTCTGTTACAGTTGGATGACTGGATCTTCGATATTGCCATTACCGCCAACAGACCGGACTGCGAGAGCATCTTCGGTATTGCCAGAGAAGTAGCGGCGATCCTGAACAAACCCGTGAAGACTCCGGCACTGGATTACACCGAGAGCGGCGTTACCAAGGACGGTTTCACCGTAACTGTGGATGCTCCGGATCTGTGCCCCAGATATATCGCACACTATGTAACTGATGTGAAAATCGGCGAATCCCCCGCATGGATGAAGAGACGTCTGGCACTGGTAGGCATCGGATCTATCTCCAACGTGGTAGATATCACGAACTACATCTTAAAAGAGCTGGGTCAGCCTATGCACGCATTTGACTCTTCTTACATTGAAGGCAATGCCATTCATGTAAGACGTGCCCATGACAAAGAGAAGATTGTGACTTTGGATGAAAAAGAGTTTGAATTAAACGAAAACAACCTCGTCATCTGCGATGGTGTAAAACCCGTAGCACTGGCAGGTATCATGGGCGGCTTAAATTCCGAGATCCGCGATACCACAGAGGCTGTCATCTTCGAGTCCGCAAAATTTGCAAGAGACAATATCCGTAAGAGCTCCAGAGCACTGGGACAGTCTTCCGATTCTTCCCAGAGATATGCCAAAGGCGTGGATGAGTATGCTACCGTTATGGCAAGCAAGAGAGCATTGCACTTGATCGAGGAGCTGGGCTGTGGTAAAGTATCCTCTACTCACGTAGAGGCAAACACCGGTAACTCCATTGAACCCACCGAGATGAAAGCGAGCATCAAGAAGGTGAACGGCGTACTGGGTATCGAAGTACCTACCGCTGACATCGAGAGAATCTTAAAGTCTCTGAACTTCCAGCCCGTGATTAACGGTGATGAGCTGACCATCCAGGTACCGGCATACCGTGAGGATATGGAATCTTATCCCGATATCGCAGAGGAAGTCATCCGTATGTACGGTTACGACCATGTAACTCCGACTTTCCTGAAAGCAGCAGCAGTAACCAGCGGCGGTATGAATACGAAGCAGAAGACCGAGCTTAAGATCAAGAGAGCACTGTGTGCACAGGGCGCATTTGAGGGCGTACATTACTCCTTCTTCTCCCCTTCCGATCTGAATCTGTTAGGCCTGCCCGAGGATGCACCGGAGAGACATGCGATCCGTCTGATCAACCCGATCAACGAGGATCTGTCCCTGATGCGTACCACTCTGGCTCCCCAGATGATCCACGCCATCGCCCGCAACCAGAAAAACGGTTGTCTGGAAGGCAGAGTATACGAGATCGGCAATAAATTCATCCCTAAGGATCTGCCTCTGACCGAGTATCCCGATGAGAGAGAGACTATCTGCATCGGTATCTGGGGTAAGGAAGAGAATTTCTTCACTCTGAAAGGTCTGGTAGACACCGTAGCAGAGACTCTGTTCATTGATTTCGAATATGTAGAGGACAAAAAGAGCTTCCTGCATCCTTACCGTACCGCAAAGATCCTGTACAACGGCGAAGAGATCGGCTA
>OGXD01002018.1_pt1 | contig 13683 bp, 14 predicted proteins | sample 1576211 | NCBI WGS metagenome assembly OGXD01 (sample SAMEA3541470, study PRJEB24748) | human gut metagenome | biome: human gut; feature: human-associated habitat; material: faeces | place: China | collected 2012
CTCGCCGCAGGTGCCGCTGGCCACCAGCGCCGCGTCGATACGGTCGCGCTTGAGCGCCTCGACGATGTCCGAAGTGATCATCTCGGATATTTCCAGCTCGACCTTCGGGTAATCGCGCACGAAGGCCGGGATGAATTTGTGCAGCAGGTAGGGCGCAATGGTCGGGATGACGCCCAGCCGCAGTTTGCCCGCGGTTTCGCCCTTGAGCTCCGAAACGGCCTCCTTGATGTAATTGTACGCCTTGATCGTCTCGCGCGCCTGCTCCAGCACCACCTCGCCCGCCTCGGTGGGAATTACGGGCTTTTTCGAACGGTCCAGAAGCACCACGCCAAGCTCCTCTTCAAGCGCCTTAACCTGCATGCTCAAAGAAGGTTGCGTCACAAAACAGTGTTCGGCCGCAAGCGAGAAACTCCCGCAGTTGGCCACGGCCAGCAGATATTCGAGTTGGATGATTGTCATAACAGGCGTCTATTTGAGAAAGCGAAGATATAAAAAAAATCTATATCGGACAACTTTTTCGCATTGCCGCATAGTTTTTCGTATCTTCGCCTGCAAAATGTACTTTCTCTAAAAATATGGCAAAAATCATCCTTACCGGCGACCGTCCCACGGGCCGCCTGCATGTTGGCCACTATGTTGGCTCTTTGAAGGAGCGCGTGCGCCTGCAGAACACCGGCAAGTTCGACGAGATCTATATTATGATCGCTGACGCGCAGGCCCTGACGGACAATGCCGATAACCCGGAGAAGGTCCGCCAGAACATCCTGCAGGTGGCACTGGACTATCTGGCCTGCGGTCTGGACCCCAACAAGGTCCACATCTTCATCCAGTCCATGGTGCCTCAGCTGACAGAGCTGAGCTTCTATTATATGAATCTGGTCACGGTGAGCCGCCTGCAGCGCAACCCCACCGTGAAGAGCGAGATCCAGATGCGGAACTTCGAGACCAGCATCCCGGTGGGCTTCTTCACCTACCCCATCAGCCAGGCAGCGGATATCACGGCGTTCGGTGCCACCACTGTGCCGGCCGGTGAGGATCAGATGCCCATGCTGGAGCAGTGCCGCGAGATCGTGCACAAGTTCAACGCCGTCTACGGCGAGACCCTGACCATGCCTGAGATCATGCTGCCCCAGAATGCCGCCTGCCTGCGCCTGCCCGGCATTGATGGCAAGGCCAAGATGAGCAAGAGCCTGGGCAACTGCATCTACCTGTCGGATGAGCCCGAGGACATCAAGAAGAAGATCATGTCCATGTATACCGACCCCAACCACCTGCGGGTGCAGGACCCCGGCAAGGTGGAGGGCAACCCCGTGTTCATCTATCTGGACGCTTTCAGCCGCCCCGAGCACTTCGCAGAGTTCCTGCCGGAGTACCAGAACCTCGATGAGCTCAAGGCCCACTATCAGCGCGGCGGTCTGGGCGACGTGAAGATCAAGAAGTTCCTGAACGCCGTCATGCAGGCCGAGCTGGAGCCCATCCGCAACCGCCGCAAGGAGTGGGAGCAGCGCCTGCCCGAGGTCGTGGAGATCCTGAAGGAAGGCAGCGCCGTGGCCGAAAAGACCGCTGCCGCCACCCTGGCCAATGTCCGCAAAGCCATGCGCATTGACTACTTTGCGGATAATAACCTGTTGAAGTAACAGATAGTAGAAACAAAACCGCCTGTGCCCATGCGATTATGCTGGGTGCAGGCGGTTTTTGCGTGGCTGCAACCGCTGGTTGACAAATTTCAAGCCGCAATTGGTGGTTGTCAACTGGAAAATCTGCTATGATAACAGCATAGAGGACGTCCGCCGGAATCCATTGATACGCCGCCCTGCGGCAGAAAAGAGAACACTATGATCTTAGCCGAAAAAATTGCCCTTCTCCGCCGCCAGAATGGATGGAGCCAGGAAGAGCTTGCCGATCAGTTGAATGTTTCGCGTCAGGCTGTCTCGAAGTGGGAGGGCGGAACGTCCATCCCCGACCTGGATAAAATTCTGAAGCTGAGTGCTCTGTTTGAAGTGAGCACCGACTACTTATTAAAAGATGAGCTGGAACAGCCCGATGCCACGGCCCCGCTGCCGAAGGAAGAGCGGGTGACGGAACCCTGCCGCACCGTCTCATTTGACGAGGCAAACGCATATCTCAGCACGGTGCAGGCCGTGCATGGGAAGATGGCGGCGGGTGTGGGCTTGTGCATCCTCAGCCCCATCACGCTGCTTGTTCTGGGCGCATGGAGCGATGGTACACCCAACGAAGAGCGGATGGCAGGGCTCGGTGTCATCGTCCTGCTGCTCTTCGTCGCGCTGGGGCTGCTGCTCATCCTGCCCGCCGCCATCCGGCTGGAAGCGTTCGAATATCTGGAAAAAGAGCAGATCGCCCTTGCCTATGGTGTGGAGGGCATCGTGGAGCGGCAGAAACAGGAGTATGCGCCCACCTACCGCCGCAGCATGACCCAGGGCGTGGTGCTCTGTGTGTTGGCCGTGGTGCCGATCCTGGGCACGGCCATGCTGGGAGCACCAGGCTTCTGGGTCGCTGCCGCAGTCGGCCTGCTGCTGGCCATTGTGGCCGGTGCAGTACAGTTGTTCATCCGGGCCGGGATGACCCAGGGCAGCTTTGATAAGCTGCTGCAAACGGGGGAATACACCGTCCGCGAAAAGTGGACGAACCGCCGTGTCGGTTGGTTTGCCGGGGCCTACTGGTGCCTTGTGACGGCGGTGTACCTCGCTGTCAGCTTCTGGAACGACAACTGGGAAAAGAGCTGGATCATCTGGGCCGTGGCCGGGCTTGTCTTCGCCGCCCTCTACTCTGCCGTCCGTGCGTGGGCAGACCGAAAAAATCAGTAAACGAACAGCGCCGCTCTCCCGGTCATGGGAAAGCGGCGCTGTTCATTTAACGTTTCAAATCTGCAAATAGTTCATCCAAATCCGTATAATGCTTTACATTGGGGTCTCGCGCAATGCGCTCGGCTTCCAACATGGCAGCAATGGTTTCTTCGTTTGGATGCTCTTCACTTTGCAGCTCTATTTTTACAATATCAGGCATTGTAGCTGCGGGTCTTGATCTCCTCGGTGACCTTTGCGATGAATTCATCCACTTCCATGGTAGTGGTCTCGCCCTTGCGGTCACGGACGGAGATCAAATACGAGTGAGAATTCTTTCCTGGCGGCAGTCTCTCCCGCAGGCGAGGTGAATGCGACTACAGTAAAGATCCTTCAGACAGACGGACAGCAGGACGTGATGTATGCGAAGGAAGTAGCGGCCGGCAACAGCGGGGCTTCGCAAACAGCCGCCCTGGTTTTTGAGCACCTCACCACCCAGCTTAATTTTGCGATGAAACTGGAACCGGTTGCCGAGAACAAAGGAGAGTGGGCAGGTAAAACGGTCAGCCTGAAAAGCATTGAGGTGCAGGAGGCTTATCGTCCTACCATGGTGAACGCCACCAATGGCGATGTGACGTGGGATAATATCAATAGCGGTACTCTTCCTGTCCCGGGCATTTCTAACAATGTGCTGTCGGCGGAAGCCGTGAAAGTGGGTACACCGGTCATGATCCGTCCTGCGGCTAAACTGACGGTTTGCGCCATTATCAATGTAGGCGGCACAGATATTCCTTTCCACAATGTGCCCGTTAAGGCTGCGAGCGGAGATGATCTGGCTACAGTGAAAGGCGAAGCCCACCTGATCACCTTGACAGTGAAAGAGCCGAAGGGTGCGAATGCTACCAAAGTGACGGCTACCGCTACCGTGACTCCATGGAAGGCCGGTGCTGACGGCAGCGCGACATTAGAATAAATCTCTCTGTTGCCCATGTTGACGAAACACTCTTTTACACAGATAGGCCTCTTCGCCCTGCTGGGCGCATGGGTTTCCGGCTGTACGGCCGCCGGCGACTCTCTCTTGACGGAAGAGAGGGTCCCGGTGCAGCTCTGTGCCCGGGACGGAGCGCTGTCGAGGGATGCCGCTGCCGGCAATCTGCCGGAACAGGAGTTCGAAGCTACGGTGGCACTTTCTACTGTGAAGGGTGACTACGCTTCTTTATCGGAGGCATACGAAGGCGCTTGGGACGCCACGGTCCGGACTGACGGCTCTATGGAGTGGAAAGCGGCGGCGGAAGCCGAGCCTGTATTCCCCCTTTCGGGCGACTGGCTCTACCTGACCGCTTTCGCTCCGGCGGCCGTTCCGGTAAGCGGCGTGGCGTCTTTCGTGCTTACGGGACAGACCGACCTGCTTTATGCCGCCGAGCTTCGTGGCAACAAGTGGGAAGGTGAGCGCTTTGCCGGCAACCGCTTGAAGGCGGACCGTCCGCTGGAGTTCAGCCATCTGCTCACACAGCTCTGCTTCAAAGCCTGCAAGGGCCTTACGGACGGAGTGGCTGTAAGCATCCGCCGGATTACGGTGAACGGGGCGCTGCCTTGCGCGGACTTGACGTTGGCTACGGGAGTGCCGGTGTTCAGCGCTACGGAGGAACATCCCGCCGGACTCTCACTGAGCCTTGCCGGACCGGGAACCGAGGTGACCGGTACCGCTCCCGTGGAAATAGGAACGATACAGGTGCCCCCTTTACAGGCGGGCGACACCTATACACTGACTGTAGAAACTTCCATAGGCACGTTCAGCGGTTTAACGGTGAACTACGCCGCCGGAGAGAATCTGTTGCAGGCAGGCATGTCCCATACCGTGACGCTGACCATCGGTGACCATGAATTAGGAATCACCTCCGTGACCACACAACCGTGGACTACGGTGACGGTGGACGGTGACCTGGAGGCGGAATAATTTCACCACAGAGTAATTTCACCACAGAGTACGCAGAGTACACAGAGGGGATTTATTCAAGAGGTATTAGATAGAAAGACTAAAAAAAACTCTGTGTCCTCTGTGTCCTCCGTGGTGAACTCAAAAGAAAAACGAATTATATATTAAAGGAAAAACGAAACATGATGAACCATAATATGAAAATTCATTGGCTGCTTGCTCTGTCGGCAATGCTTCTTGCCGTAGGGTGTGGTGAGAGCGCATTGCCCGAAGAAGGGCCGGACGAAGAGGAAAGAGTAGAATTGCAGGTGTCACCGCAGGTGGCACTGACACGCAGCGCAATACAAGGCACAGATGCGGCTACGGACGGAACTGCGATGGGAAGCATCGCGGTATACGCAAGCAACGCGACGACCAACAATGCGACGAATAATTACGGGCTCTATACCTATGCCGGCAGCAGTTGGAGTAATAGCGGTACGGATAAGATTTATCTCTCGGCAGAAGAGGCGAACATCTATGCGCATTATCCGGCCTATAAGCCGGGGACAGGCGGGGCGCTTGCGACAACCGGTACCGCTTTGAAGGTGAACGGAAGCGGGCAGGTGACTGCTAATTCTACCGTGAATATCTCTGTATTTCCGGGGACAGAATCTGCTGCGATTGATGCTTCAACAGATAATAGCGGTAGCAGTACAGCGCTTCTTACAGCTTCGGGAGAAGTGGACTATATGTATGCCGACCAAACAAGTACTCCGAAAGCCAGCTATAAAAAAGGCGTATCCGGTAAAGAGGGAACGGTCACTCTCTCCATGAAGCATGCCCTTGCCATGGTCAGCTTCCGGGTATACGCGGATCATACTTATAAGAATACCGGTGCGTTAACCAAGTTGGTGCTTAAGAATGTAAATTCTGCCACTATACTGAATAATGGCGGTACCAATCCTACAATGAAGATTTCGGACGGTACGATAACCCCGGGAAGCAGCCCTGCGGCAGCGACCTATACACGAGGTATCTCGAATTATACTTTGCAGAAAGCCTCGGCTGACGCTGATAATGCCAGAACCACAGCCCAGAACGCTTCGAAAAAAGTAAGTATCTTGGTGCTGCCCGAATCGACGCAGGACAAAACGAATGTAGAGGTCACCCTCAAGATTGACGGTCAGGATTATGCGGTCAGTCTCGGTAATGCTGCGACGAATGCCTGGAAAGCCGGCGAGAATTACCTCTACACCGTCAAGCTCAGCGGTAAAGAACTCTCTATCACCAGCGTGACCGTAGCCCAGTGGAGTGGAAAAACCGGAGGTTCTTTAGAAATACAATAGGTAATAGTTATGAAATACATTCACCACAGAGGACGGAACGATCAATGATGAACGATCAACAATGAACAGTTGAGAACAGTAAAACTCTGTGTCCTCTGTGTCCTCTGTGGTGAATTAAACCAAATAATAGATGACCCGACCATTTACCTTTTTACTCCTTTGGAGCGTAGCCCTGTTTTTCGGTGCCTGTTCCGGCGAAGACTCTTCCGCCACCGACGGAGACCGCGTTCCCTTGCGTCCCGGTATTCATGCCGGTGCTACCCTCGTCTCCAGCCGTACCCTTGTCAATGGCATCGGTACGGGTGCAGACCGGATCAATAGCATCGGCATCTACCTCGCAGCTCCGGACGGTAGTCTCTATCCCGGTAGCAGTGCCACGGGAGCCACCTTTACCAAAGGTTCCGGCAACAGTTGGAGCAGCACCCCGCCTACCTATGTCAGTCTCCGGACGGCAAGGCTCCATGCCTGGTCGCCTGCCACCGTGACGTTGACGGCCGGTAGCGGAACCACTCTGCCCACACTTCCGGTAACTCTGCCTGAGGGGCAGACCTTTGACGGAGCCAATGACTACGGTTGTTCCGTCCATGACTATCTGTACGGTTCCGCCACTTCCACTCAGGGATCGGCTGAGCCCATCACTGCCAACAGCCAAAGTGCCACTCCTGCCATTTACTTGCAACATGCGTTGGCACAACTGGTGTTTCGCATCCAGAATGCGACTGACCGGCCTGCGGATGCGGTGTATGATTATGTAAAAAGCGTCCACCTGACCGCTGAGGGAGGCGCTACACCCTTTCTTGCGGGCACTTCGGGTGCGATGGCTTTATCGGATGGGGCGTTGTCCGGATTGTCTGCAAGTGGTAAGCTAACCTTCACCCCTTCGACAAACCCACAGAAGATAGGAACCACCGGAGCTGTTACCGTGGCCTATGGACTGGTGGCGCCGAAAACGGCGGCGGCATCGTCTGTACGGGTCACTTTGACTTTGCGGCTGGGCGAAGCCGGTTTGGGTAACACCGCCACCGAACGTGAACTGACCCTTACGACCGATGTTTTCAATCAGGCATGGGATCGGGGAAACCAATACATATATACGTTGACGCTGGGTAAGCGGGGACTGACCTTGCAGGACGCGGCCATTCTGCCTTGGAATGCTGAGACTCCGGTGGGCCAGGATATGAAGCCGATAGGATGATAATTTTTTAAATGATGTGTATGAAAGCAATTCAATTCTATATCGTGTGTCTGCTGCCGGTGCTGGCCGGATGTGCCGATGACACGGTGTTGCCCTCCGTACCGGAGGGAACTCCGCTGACGGTGACCGCCGAAATAAGTGTGCCGGATGCGGCGCGGACGATGGCGCCCACCCGTGCCGTTGCCACCGACAATGGTTATGACCGCAGCACTTTCGTTACTGCCGACCGCATCCGTATCATCCGTACGCGTGGTGGAAGTTCGTCCGCTCCGGTGGATTATACGCTTTCCGCCACAGGAGAGTGGACCCCTTCGGCAGCGGGCTCGGAATTGCTTTTTGAGTCGGGAGCTACCTATCAGGCTATGTATCCCGCCGATTACTCCGGCATTTATGCCGATCAACGAAACAAAACGGGAGGTGTGGACGGTGAGAACTACCGCAACAGTAACTTGCTCCGTACCAGTGCCGGGGTGACTTCCGGTGCAACCGGGGTGCTCTCCTTCACGGGAGACGAGAATGCTTTTGTGCACCGCAACACCAAGTTGACCTTGACATTTGAGGGTAAGAATGCGTTGACACAACCCTTTGCGTATATGACCGTGCAAGGTCAAGGGCTTTATAGCGGCGGAACCGCTGACGAAGATATCTACCTGTATCGTCCGGACGAGACGAAATACACCTGGCACGGCATCCTGTCACCGCTGACAGCCGAATCACCTACGCCGGAGCAGAAGAAGGTTACCGTTACGGTGACCGACTACAACGGAGTGAGCTATACCGCCAGCCTGACTTGCGAGCGGAAGGCGGGCAGCCATTACAGTTACACCCTTACGTTGCAAAACAACATCCTGATGCCCGTAGGAGAAGAGATCAAAGGATGGGAGAACGGAGAGTCGCATACGGGAAGTCTCACGTAACAATGAATTATGAACGAATAACCTCTGTGTGACCTTGTGTCACTCTGTGGTAAATTAAATGATGAACAATGAACGGTAAGAGAACGAATTGGATAGGAGGAGTATGGATTGCGCTGGCTCTGGCGGCGTGCGCCCAAGGGGATCCGTTGCCTGTTCCGTTGGAAGTATCGGCGGAAATAGGACAAGGAGAGACCCGTGCCGGGGACACGCACGCGACTGACTATGACAAACGGACGTTCGTCACCGGCGACCGGATAAAAATATCGAAATCCGGTGGTGCTGCCGAAAGTGCACTCTATCAGCGCAAAGCGGAGGGTGGCTGGGGGCTGGCCGACGGACAGACAGCGCTGACCACTACCGGATCAGAGTCTTTTGCGGCTTCCTTTCCGGAGGAATTCAGCGGTATCCTTGCCGATCAAAGCACGCCAACCAATTTCTGGAAAAGCAACCGGTTGACGGCGGCAGGAGTATTGAACGGAAATAAATGCAGCTTTACCTTTGCGCCGGCAGCGGCGAAGGTGACTGTGGTGGTGACTTATCAGTCGTCGCAGACACCTGAGAGCGCCTCTTTGTCCGGGACGGGGATTCGTACCGATGCCGGTGCCTCGGAAACCATAACCCCGTATTGCGCCTCGGGAAGCACGACGACTTCCGTCCGCCATACCTATGTGGCGATAGTCTGTCCCGGCTTGCGGCAGTTCACCATCAAGCTGAAAACGACGACGGAACAGGAAAAGACTTATACCGACACGTCGCCGTTTACGCTACAGGCGGGATATAACTACCAATATAACTTCACCGCCACCAACGAACTGATTCTGACGGGTGTCACCGTGGCGCCTTTCAGCGATGTGACGGAAGAAAATGTGGGAAGCGCAACCTGAGAAAGGAAGAGAGATGAAACAGAAAGAATATAGACCGATGAAGAATAGGAAAGCCCATAAGGGCACGATGGGAGCCGTACTGCTACTCGCAGCCTTATTCACCTCGTGCGGGGCGGACGATCCGTTGCCTGCGGGCGGCCCTCTGCGGCTGACCGGGGTGGAAGTGGAAACCGGAGAGGGAAGTGCCGCCACCCGTGCGGCGGTCACCGCCGTCGAGGCGATCAGTGTATATGCCACTACTGAGGCTCACGTGGCTTATGGCAGCAATCCGTTTTCGGAGTATCGGCTGCAGAACAACTCCTGGAGCGCGGACCCTGCTCCGGTGATTACCGCCAATGCCCTTCTGTATGCCTGTCATCCTCCGGTGGCGGGAGTAACCCATCAGGCCGACGGCAACCACACTGTACCCGTATCGGTGATGACTACCGCCGGTGCAGCCGATTTTCTGGCGACGGATCAGCCGGACTATCTCTATGGAGTATCTCCCGCTTCGGGGCTGGCACCGGTCACGGCCACTTCGGGTGCCCGGGCGGTCAGCTTCAGGATGAAGCACGCTTTGGCAAAGGTCAGCTTCCGGATTGTGAAGTCGGCTTCGGCGAATAAAGATAAGCTGGAGTTGGTGCAGATAGAGATACAGAGCGGAACCAGTCGTTTGCAGTCGGGTACGGGTACAATGAACCTGAAGACCGGTGTCCTCAATGGCCTGTCGTCCACCTCCCTGTTGACGCTTGCCGATGCGGCAAGTCCGGTCGTGCTGAAAGAGCAGCAGGCTACACCGAATGTGAGTTGCCTGACAGCCCCGATGACGGGAAAGGAAACTGTGCTTTCGTTCCGCCTGAAGGTTCGCATCAATGGTGAGTCGGCAGAAAACGCCCATGCGTTTGAAACGAAATCGGTAAGTGCCGAATGGAAAGCCGGTTACCACTACGTCTATCAGATCACGGTGGACAAGATGGGGGGCAGCTTGAGTTCGGTGAAGATAGATGACTGGAAGAGTGACGCGAACCAGAACACGAGTATTGGAATTTAAGTTTCACCACAGATTACACGGATTAACACAGATTATTTACTCTTCAATATCAACCAGGATAAATTATTAATCCGTGAGAATTCTGTGTAATCTGTGGTGACAAAAATAGAACGATGATGAATAAGAGACTGAAATATTGGATAGGTTGTGGCCTTTGCTGCTTGGGGAGTCTTGGGCTGGCAGGGTGTTCGGGGGATGATATGCCCGGGGTGTCCGGTTCCGGCGGAGATGAAGGAGAGACGGTGGCACTCAGTTTCCGGCTCTGCCGCTTGGTGGCAGGAGAGGCGTCGATGCGTGTGGACGGTGATCCGGCGGATATGGCGGACGGAAAGACATTCCAGGTTTACGCTTTTCCGGCCAATGCTTCCACAACAAAGACCCAACCGCTGGACGGTAAGATCTATACGGTGAAGAATGGAGTGGCCACGGGTGAACTCTATTTATATCGTGGGACGTACGATCTTTATCTGGTGTCGTATAATTCCTCGACCGAAGTACCGGAACTAAAGGCGGACGGTACGATTCCGGTCGGGAACGGCAAAGACTTTATGTATACTACGCTGAAAGGAATCGTGGTACAACCCAACCAGATGGGAGAGAGCCACATGAGCGTGACGCTGCCCAATCCGTTTAAGAGAATGGGGGCACAGGTGCAGGTGAGGGTAAGAGCCAAAGACGGCTCGCCGGTACGTGTGGAAAAATTGAAAGCCAATAGGGTGACCATAACAGGACTGCCGCCTTCGCTGGCTTATACGCTGGGACAACCGGCATGGGGGACAGCGTCCGGCTATGAATCTTCATTCGCTTTTGAATCGTTTCAGGAACCGGCTGGTGGAAATCCGATAGCATGGCGTGAAAGCAGCAAAGAGGTATTGCTTCCCGTTGATGGTTCGACGTTGATAAAGTTCGATGTAGATCTGACAGTGGATTATTATGCGGATACCCCTTATGTCAGTTCGTTCCCTGCCGAGATACAGAAAGTGTTGTTGCCGGGAATGACTTATCAGTTCGACTTTACGTTGACGTTTTATGGTATTCTGAAACCAACCGATCTGACGCTGGCCGTGAAAGAATATAATACAATTACGCTGAATACCGACGATTTGGGAAAGGGATAGATACGCTTTTCCGGATCATCGTTTTGAAGAAATAGACAAAGTTATAATAGCAATATGGATGGAGTAAAAATAGGATTCAGGAATCTCTGGGGACAAGTGGCAATGGCATTGGTTCTATTGTCGTCGATGGGAGGCTGCACTGAGGAAGAGACTTCCGCCGGATCGCGAAACATGGTCTTCCGGCTGAGTTTGCCGGGAGTGTTGGAGGTGAACACACGGGGAGGAGGAACGCTGAACGAGGTGATGATTGATAATGTATGGGTAGTGCAATACAGTACGACTGGTGACGGCGGAACGCAGCTGGTGGATGGAACATTTCTGAAAGCCCAGTATTTTGATAATTCAAAGCTGAGCATTCCGAAGGAGAACATGACCATTGAAGTTGCTACTTCGGACTTCTCGACAGCGGCAAGCCGGTTTTACGTGATAGCCAATGCTGGTTCCGACTTGTTTACGGAACAGACGGTTGCAGGTGGCAGCGGAATTGAAAAAGAATCGAAACTGAAAGCGGTCACTGTTGATTTTCAGAGTAGCAATCCTACTTTGCTGTCTTCCGGCCCGTTGACATCGGCCAGTGCCGAGGGTAAACTGGTGGTGGTAGCTCCGTTGCTTCGTGCATTCGCCAAGGTAAACGTGACATGGAGGCTTTCGTCCGATATAACTTCAACGGAGGGAGCAAACCATGGCGCAAAGGTCGCAATCACTGCTTTAAAAGTATATAACTTGCCTGAGAAGAGTGCGCTTTATGCACGTGGGGGTGGGGCATTGACGGCTCCGTATCCCGATCTGTCGTCGGTTAGCGGTTCAGTTGTGGAAATTAAATCTACGGATGGCACAAGTGTTTTTCCGGTGAACACACCTCGCAGTTTCCACATGGCTGAGAATCTTCGGGGTACAGGTACAGGGGGAGTTTCGCTGAAAAGAACCTGACAGGAAAAGGACCGGGAGACGGTGGAGCGTTGACGGGATGCACGTATCTGGATTTGGAGGGAACTTATACTTATCCTGGTGCGACGGATGCAATCGGCATGAAATACCGTATTTATTTGGGAGGTAACTTAATGAATGACTATAATATCCAGCGGGGCTATCTTTATGATTTGACCGTCAACATCAGCGGAGCCAATAGTGCGGACGTAAGGGTGACCATCACGGATGGTAACGTGATCATGTTCGATGAAGTGGAAATCATCCCGAATGAAGTGAATTTTAGATAATACGAAGGAGGTAAGATGAAATACAGCAGTTGTATGAATAGGTTAGGATGTATGCTCACGGTAACGGCTCTGTTGATGGGGTTGACGTCTTGTGAGGAGCGGTTCAGTGAGTCTGTTCCGGCAGCCGGTGAAGGAAATCCGGTAGAAGTTTCTCTTTCTTTCGGTTTTGCCGAGGAGGAGGATGGATACGCGCTTTCAGTGCCCGCCGATACGCGTGCCGGAGAGGATGGAGAGGGCGGAGCGTTCAGCGCACGCCTGCTGCCTGCGGCGAAGACCCGGACCGGGGAAGTCACCCGTCCGGACGCGCTTTACCAGTTCTACCTGATGCAGTATGACCGGAGCGGCAATCTGATAGGGAGCGTGCAATATAAGGAGACGGTCCCTATCGGAGCGAATTTCTCTACCGTTCCCACTTCCGTCACCTTGCAGCAAGCCACGGATTGCCAGTTGGTGGTGATAGTCCGCGGGCAAGGGAATACGACACCTGCCATTAGCGGTAACCTTGCCAATGTGCAGAAACAGATGATGGATACTACACTCTTCAAACATACCATTCCGGCCGGCGGACTTACGCAAGCCGATATCAACAAAATGCCCTATATACTTCATCTGCCTCACGTCAACGTGACGGCCGACGGCAAACTTCAGAGTCCGGATGGCAACTATGATACCCGCTTGCTGCTCAAGCGGCTGGCTGCCAGGCTGAAAGTGACCTGGACGGTGGATGATAAAAACCTCACCCAAAAGGGGTATGTGCTGAAAGAGGTAAAACTCTGCCAGGTGCCGGCTGACTTCCGTCTGCTTCCTACGGAGACAGACACGGAGTGGGGAAAAACCTATCCGAGCGGACCCGTTAAAGCAGCTTGCAGAACAAGCAGAGCAAGCGGGAATTGATGTTCAAATAAAATAGAATGAAACAATTTGGAGGAATATAACATGAAAGCAAGATTACCACAAGGATTCAGCAATGGCGGAGGTACAAATTTACAGCAATTGGCACGCCAAGCGCAAAAACTGCAGGAAGAAATGGATGCGGCAAACTCTGAATTGGAACAGAAAGAATATTCTGCAACCGTTGGTGGCAACGCAGTGACAGCAGTGGTAACAGGTAAAATGGAAGTGAAATCTCTTGACATTAAGCCTGAGGTTGTAGACCCTGAAGACATTGATATGTTGTCTGAATTGGTAATTGCAGCGGTAAATGAAGCAATTCGAGCTGCTTCAACAGAAAAAGCAGACACTATGGAAAGATTATCC
>OGXD01002023.1_pt1 | contig 13647 bp, 10 predicted proteins | sample 1576211 | NCBI WGS metagenome assembly OGXD01 (sample SAMEA3541470, study PRJEB24748) | human gut metagenome | biome: human gut; feature: human-associated habitat; material: faeces | place: China | collected 2012
ACCGTACTCATACGGATAGTTCTCTGATACCGGATGTTTGCAGGGAATGACGGTGCCTTTTACCCAAATGCGGTTGTAATTAGCATTGTTATTGCTCAAAACAACTACTTCTTTACTAAAGAAGCCCGGTCGGTAGGCCGGGTTGTAAGTCACTTTCACTTTACCTGTAGCATTCGGCCGGAGCGGTTCTTTAGGAAATTCAAACTGTACACAACCACAGCCACTTGTTACTCCATTGATAGAAATAACTTTTTGACTGACATTCTTAAACTCAAATTCATGTGAAACCAGTCCATTTTCTTCCTTTATTTCTCCAAAATCAAAGACACGTTCTTCGAACACCAGTTCGTCAGAAAGAGTCTGTGCGTACGAGGCAACCAAATACAAATTAATGCAACAAATCAATATAATAAAGCGCAGCACCATACTTTTTTTCATTTAAAACAAAAGCCTCTCATAATAACTCATTAGCTATTATAAGAGACTTTCATCAATCCCGTTTATTCATTCTGATACATATCAAACTCAGACAAAACAATCCCATATCCACTACTATACGGCAATAATTCAAGTTTGACATATCGAGCACTCACAGCTCCATAGAAACGAATATATTGCGGCGTTGCACGAGAGAAAGTAACGTTTCCCTGATACTCATAATCTTCACCTCCTATTTCACTTGTATAGACAGCGGCACTGGACAAACTATAATTACGGGAATAATACTGTAATCGAATTCCTGTTATGTTTTGGTATACGCTATTCAAATTAACAATAACGGTAGAACTGGCATCCTGAGACGGATAAGTCCTTGTATTTCCGTCGAACAGAGTTGTTCCAACATCTACACCATTGTTAGTGGCAGTCCACGCGCTTCTATCACTAATTAATGTGCCTTCCACACTCGTTGCTCCCGGAACACAATTCGTAAAAGAGGTGCTAACAGCGAGATAAGCAGAGGAATGAGTTTCACTCAATGCCGCATTCGATACCGATGTTACTTTTAGCGGTAAAAGATAACTTGTATTGACAAACTCGCTCCACTTTCCATCCTCTATTTCAATAGTAACTGAATCAGAAGAAAGCATACTTCCCGCAGGAATCACGAGTTCTTTTTTATCCAAGGTTACTTTTACCCCGTCAGGGAAAGAAGAAAATTCACCTATGGATGCACAATTATCAATATCCAAAGTAACCGTTATATCTTTAGAGGCAACTTTAGTAGAGCGTACCCCTACCTTAACTATTTCCGGTCCACTCTCTAAACTAGAGCCAATCGGTGTTCTCAACACTTCATAGACAAATGTATTTTGAGGATATTCTGTTGAAGTCCAACGGTTCACATTAATATATACATAATTTTGGTTGCTTCCTTCGATATCGTAACTTTCGTCATCACAAGACTGAAGACTAAATAATCCGACTACAACCAACAATCCTAAGATATGCGTATTTATTTTCATAGCAATCATTTATTTCGTTACTCGTTACATCTGTTATTATCATCACTGTCCCATGCAATAGCACTGCTATAATTCAGATTATATGTTAATCCAGCTCCTTCATTTATTTCACGGGCAGTGTTCGTCCAATCCATATCATAGCCATGTCCTGTTGCATCTTTAAAGATGTGTCCTTCGCCTTCATTCATTTTCCAGTATGCAACCAAACCTTCTGATTGTGAATCAACGCCACAAAGATTCATCTGTAGTTCGCCTGTACTCAAAGCACGGTTCCAGACACGAACTTCAGCAATACGGCCACGAAAATACTGAGATCCGCGATATCCCGTCCAAGACATTCCTAGTTCAAAACGCTGGAAATCGACCGGTTTACCATCACCATCGCCTTGTGCATCTTTCACTCCGTCTACATACATAGTCAGTTTACTGCCATCATATGTCAACGAGATCATATACCAACGATCAGTGCTAAAACGTGTACTCGATACAATACTTCCACTTGGACTTACCCACTGCAAGGCATTGATATCTAATCCATTTTCTCCAAATCGCAGCATACTTGAGCGCTGTTCGTCAGCAGAAGTGAAACTACACAGACGAGCTATACGATGCCACTCTTGAGAATAGCATTTGATCTCATAGGTGAAGTTAGACAATTCCTGTTTCTTATCATCTGAGAAAATAAAGTTACTATAAAGATTCGTATTGCTGATATTCAATGAGGTGAAATGAATAACACGAGATATCTGCAAGAAAATAGTTTTCGAAGGTTTTAATATTTCAAGTCCATCCACTTCTACCATAGTAACTGGAACTACATATACTCGCCCTTCTGCAAAGTCTTCGGTAGAAATAACTTTAACTGTAGCAGGAGTAGAAAACGCTTTACCTGCCTGAATCACAGCATCAGCATCTTCAAGAGTCACAGCGCCCTCCGGAATCGCATAATATTTAGTATTATGCTCATTATTATATGTCTCTACCAGTGACCTGTCAATGGCAAACTTCACATTTACGTCTTTATCTACTTTATCAGTAGTAGAAGCAGTGACGGCATACGAAGAAGGGGTATCTTCTACCACAAACTTGGTTACAGGAGTAGTCTCTGTCCCTGTAATAAAAGCCATATTCTTGTTATAATCAAACTTATCACCTTCTGTACAACCCAGAATGGATAAACCTAATATAACTCCCAACAAAGAATGTTTAAATATATATGTTTTCATCATGATTCTTATTTATTCATTGTTTACTCATTTACAGCAGGATTCATTATCTGAATAGCCTCCCGGAATTCATTATAAGGTATACCCGATGAAGAATAATAATTTCTTCCTAAGTAGAATACTCCACAACCGCCTTTACGGCCTTTCGACGGTTCCCAACGTGCATAGTTCATAAGTTGTCCCCCATCGGCATAGAATACTCCGAACGATTCGCAGTAAATCATCTTCTCGGGTGGAAAGTTACTGGGTTGAGTCAAGAACCCCACTTGATCACTATAAGCCTGTTGAACGATATAATCACAATAAGGTATGATGTCTGTTGGTGGTGTTCCACTAAAGTAGTCAACGATAAGCAACTTATCCGGCTGTTCGCCTTCAGGACCAAAATACTTGCCAAGTTCCTTTATCAATCTGACCAAATCGGAACCACTCCAACCTTCCCAGTCAACGTCTACTCCATCAAGTCCCGGTTCCAACACTTGATTCACAATCCATTTTGCATATGCAGCCATCGCTTCATCGTCCTTATTCTGGCTAAGATCATAATCAACCCCATCAACGGTAAACTGGTGTCTGTAATGAGAAGCATCGGCATGCATGACAAAACGTGTACCCAATTTCCGCTGGCAGTATTGCATATCCGCATATGCTATCGGATGTGTCTCTGCTGTCGGTATTCCCATCCAAAGATTTACAATATCTATACTGTCAGGCAGTCCTACCATACGTTCACCCCACGACGCGGGATCTTTATAGCCGGTCACACCTTCAATCGGTGACCACGCTTCGTAATAAGCATAACTTATCTCATGATCGCTTTTCTTGAAAGCACGCAGATTCTCAAAATACTGCTCGTCATATGTTTTCAGTTTCTGAATTTCTAACGCTTCCACATCGGTATCACAACTATAGAAAAAGAATGTTCCGATAAGGAAAGTCAGTAAACCTGTTATTTTTGTTTTCATCGTAATTAGTGTTTTTAGAATTAAACAATGTCCATTCTCCTGTTATCGGGATTTTTTGTCCCACCAGAGTTTAGTTCCACCCGTATCCTGACCACCCAAAGCCGATATACCACTGGCAACGCCGCTAGCATTGTTGATCTTCTCGTCGCGTGTATAAGGCAGACGGCGGACTTGTAACTGGGTATCAATCGTACCATTACTACTGTTTCTTACTACAGGAATAACTTCCGGATAGCCTGTACGACGATATTCACTCCAGCCTTCGGGACCGTCGGGATAATTGGCAATCCACTTCTGTGTAATGATGCGTTCCAACTGAGCTTCAAATCCGGCATTATCATCCCATGCAGGAGTAACCCTGCTGCTGAAAGTATAATTATCACTACCCACATTGTCTGCAAAAGCACCCGGAGTCGAAGTATGATCAGCCAAATAATCGTCTACACCGGCGGCATTATTCTCCTCAAACGACATGCGTACACCTTGCTCATAGAATGATTTGGCCGTTCCACCCATATCCCAGCCACGTAATGCACCTTCGGCACGCAGGAAGAACGATTCGGCAGCCGTCATCCATACTACCGGAGTAGAAGCACGGTTAATATTCAGATTAGAGATTTTATTGCCTTGATAATTGCTCATATTGCTTGTTGTGATACCAATACGTACGCCATGATATTCACCGTCATCGGCTGCTGTAAAATAAGAGCTGATTCGCGAATCATTCAGTCCGTTCAAATAGGCTACGATGGTAGCACCCGGACGACAGTCACCCGAATTGAAGTTATAGGCAATCTCGTGCAACGGATGATGATATTCCAATGAATTATGCGAAAGTTCGGCACGTTCCGCTTTACTTTCGATAAAGCCGAACATGTTTTCCATCGACTTCTTTGCCTGTGCTTCTGCCAGTGTGGGATTCGCATATGAAACACGTATAGCAAGACGCAAACGCAGTGTGTTGGCGAACTTCACCCACTTCTCTACGTCCCCCCCATATACACAGTCATAGTCACTCATCAGCTTAGCATCCACATTTCCGTTCACATAATTGCTCAATACTTCGATAGCATTATCCAGTTCTTCAAAAAACTTATTATAAACCAAATCCAATGCGTCATATAAGCTGGAAGAGCCATAGTTTACATATGGAATAGGACCAAATGTATCAGCAATACGGTGCATGCCTTCTACCTTTACGATGGTAGCCAATGCGTCAACTTCCGGCAGTTCCTGTTCAGTGGCTATTTTGTGAATACTTTGCCATGGTGCCATAATTCCGGTATAGGCATAATCAAAAGTGGCATTCACCCATTGTTCCTGAAAGTTATACTGCCCGTTATGATTGGTAGATCCTAAGGTAGCGGCAATATAGCCCGAATAAAGGTCATGCGATAAGTTCTGAGCAATCTGATAGTCAGAGTCGAGCTTGTCGCCATCATTTATGATTACAACCCGACGCAGCATTTGCGAAAAGAAAGCACCCGTCTTCAAGTTGTCTACTTCCATCATTTCCTCGGTGACTTCATTCGGATTTACGTTATCCTCATAGTCGATACACGAAATGTTATTTAATAGCATCAAAGATATCCCGAGAATGGAAAGTTTGTTCCATGATAGTATTTTATTTAATATCATATCTTCTACAATTTATAAGTTTGATTAGAAATTAACTTTCACAGAGAATCCCAAATTACGCAGACTTGGCGACATAAACATGTCGATACCTTGAAAGTAAGTGCCTGTACTTGCTGTCAGTTCCGGATCGAACGGAGCTTTTCTATAAAGGAAAAAGAGATTCTTACCGATGAAAGATACGTTCAACCCCTTAATCCAGTCCACATACTTGTTGATAGGAATATCATAGCCTAACGATAACTCAGCCAAACGGACATTAGTCGCACTGTAGGTGTACATAGAACCAATACCACCCTGAGCACCTGCACCTCCAATTTTCGTATAGTAATCTTCCGCACCGATTGGACGACCGTTAACAATGGCTCCGCCATTATCACGGGCAATAGCTGTAGCCTTTGAAGAGCCGTATGCGTCCATCGTCGCCTGTGTCTGTGATACAACTACACCACCGACACGTGCCGTGAACAGGAATCCCAATGAAAGCCCTTTGTAACTGAATGTGTTTCCCCAACCGAGGTTATACTTAGGAGCACTATTACCAGCCTTTACAAATTCATCAGGCTGAGTAACTACAACCTGGTCCGAAGGATGGACATAGATAGCTCCATGTTCGTCCGTGCGAAGCGTATTCACATAAATATCGCCGATAGATCCGCCTTCTGTCAGTATCATTTTATACATACTTGTCCCGCCCATATCAATTCTATCCAAAGAAGTAAGTTCGTGCGTATAAGGATCTTCATAGTTGCGCAGCAATTCCACCACTTTATTTCGGTTCAATGAATAGGTCAGATACGAACTCCAGCCAAAATTTCCCCATTTGTCCTCAAAACGCAAAGACAATTCGATACCTTTATTATCTACACGACCGCCATTGACTACTTCCGATTTATAGCCGGTAGTAGAAGAAAGGGTACGTTCAAAGAACTGATTGTAGGTACGTGACTGATAGATAGATCCATCCAATCTCAAACGGTTCTTGAAGAAGACAAAGTTAAATCCGGCTTCCCATGATTTGGTACGTTCCGGCTTCAGATTGGGGTTAGGACGTCGGGACTGAGTAACAGGAACGCCATCAACCAACGCATAAGTCGGAATAGCCAGAAATACATCCGGTGAATTACCTACTTCCGAATAAGAAATACGTACTTTCATGTATGGCATAATATCCGTACTGCAACGGAATATATCTGTGATAATCCCCGAAAGACCGATAGACGGATAGAAGAAAGAACCGGTATTCGTCCCTTTGAAGGTAGATGACCAGTCGTTACGAGCCGTCACATCCAGATAAGCCATAGACTTGTAACCGATCTGAGCACTACCGAATATGGCGCGTTTTTTCAAATGATAGCCATATTGGTTGGCCAGATTCTTCTCTGAAGTATCCACGTTGCCAAAAGTAAAGAGGTTGGCTACCGACTTCAGTTTGCCTCCGAAATAATCAGACTGATAATCATTGTTTTCAAAGTTCCCACCCACATTAGCTGTTACATTTAGGGTATTATCGACAAAGTACTTATTAATATTCAGCAATAATTCACCGTATATCTGTTGATTCTCGATATTACTCTTGGAGTAATAACCGTATTTAGAAGCAAACAAAGTATTTGTTCCGGCATCATACATGCGCTCACGGCGTTCGTTGTTGCGGTCCATTTTGGCACGGGCTGTTACATTAATCCAGTCAGCAAATTCATATTTTGCCGATGCAGTTGCCATATAACGGTTCTTATGATTAGGTATTTTAATATGCTCGGTAATCCAGTATGGATTCTGTAAAGCCAGACTTGTGCTGTAAGGCCAGTACTGAGTCAGTAAATTTCGTTCCGAATCATACCGCTGATATGCCTGTACTTTGGAGAAATCATCTCCCGCAGGAAATAGATAAAGAGGTACTAACGGGTTATAATAAAGTCCCTGAGAGGTCATATTTTGTTCTTTTACAGAGCTAAGCATAAAACTCAGGTCAAGAGTCAGCTTATCTTTCAGCATCTTGGCAACATTACGGACAGTGACATTGTAACGTTCGTAGTCATTATTATGGATAATACCTTTGGCATTGGTAGTACCTAAAGATAAGTAAGTCTGATTCTTGTCAGTACCTGTAGAAAGACTGGCAGCATTTGTTACATTCACACCTGTCTGAAAGAAGTCTTTAGGATCATAGCTGCTCGGCGTATTCAATTTACTGCCCCAGCTGTAGTAACTACCCACTTCTGTCTGCCCATAAGTATTTTGAAATTCGGGCAAGACAAGAGGAGCGGAGAAAGTCGTATTATTGGATATGCTGACTGAAGTACGTCCTTCCCTACCTTTTTTAGTAGTAATCATCACAACACCATTGGCAGCGGCACTACCGTAAAGAGCTGCAGCTGACGGTCCACTCAAAACAGAGATACTCTCTATATCCTCGGGATTCAGACCGGAAATAGGATCACCGGACTGACCGGCACCTTCGTATGAGTCCGTAGGCTGTGTAGAAGCGGCACTCATATCACTCATCGGGATACCATCAACCACATAAAGAGCATTGTTATTACCATTCAATGATTTGGTTCCACGCATCACTACACGTGAAGAGCCACCGACACCAGCTGAAGATGAGTTAATTGTAACACCCGCAACTTTACCGTTCAGATTATTGACGAAGTTGGCATCTGCAATGCGTGTAATCTCGGCATTGCTTACTTGCTGTACATTGTATGACAAAGATTTAGCTTCCTTCTTGATACCCAATGCAGTAACAACGACTTCATTCAGTACTTCTGTATCTTCTGTCAGCACAATATTCAGAACTTGGGCATTCTGTACCTTTACTGTTTTCGTGGCATATCCCACATAAGAAATTTCCAGAATATCTCCTTTCCTGGTCTGTAGCGTAAAGTTTCCGTTTATATCGGTGATAGTACCGACCGTAGAATCTTTCACTTTCACATTCACACCGATCAAGGGATCTCCGCCAGCATCTTTCACAACTCCTTTTATTTGGATTTGTCCTTCCTGCTGAACAAGTTGCATTTTATTAGTCGATAAAATAATCTGCTTGTCAACTACGGTATACGTAATATCGGTCCCCTTAAAAATATCATCTAGAATATCCAGAATCTTACCTGATTTATTTCTCACAGAAACAATACGATTCTTCTGAATCGTTTTGTCATTGTAAAGGAAAACATAATCGGAAGCTTCTTCTATTTTATTCAGTACCTGTTCTACAGATACATTGTTCATAGAAATGGCAACATGCGTCCGTTGAGCATAGCCATTCTCTGCAGATAGTTGTAAAACGACTGCAAAAAGTAGTGCCAGACTAATCCTCATAACTAAAGGTAGTTTTAGATTTAAAGCATATTTAGGATATAATGCAATAAATGAATGATTTTTTTTCATACATTTGCGGTTAACTAAAGTTTATTACTATAATGAACTGTGGTTTGATTCCGGTTAGCGTTTGCAAGACTCCTTACCGCGAATCTGAAAAATTGGGGGAAGACAGCTGTTGGTAGCAGCTTTCTTCCTTTTTTTACGATCTTTGTGTTATCTCATAGGCTATTCTCATTTTTATGGTTACTAATATAAATCTACTATTATCTTTTTCTTTGTGAATGTATCATCTGCCTGTTGTACCGCCTCCTCAGTTCTCCACTTCAAGGCAGCAGACTTAGCCAGATAATCCAATATCTGTGGCAGTGTTTCATTACGGAAGGTCGCACGATATTTATATTCTTTTCCCGATATATTATTAAACTGAATATCTACATTAAAATGCCGTGCCAGCCGTTTGAATATTTCACCCAACTCGGCATTGCGGAATATCAACTTACCGTCTTTCCATGCCACCTTTTCATAAACATCCACTTTTCCCTTCAACAATTTCTGATCTACCTTATTATAAAGCAATCGTTCTCCTGGAGCTAACTGAACTGTTGTTTTTCCGTCCGGTGAAATAACGTTTACTTTACCCTTTTCTAATACCGTTTCTATACTATTATCATCTTCGTAAGCATTCACATTAAATTTGGTTCCGTACACATAGACACTTAACCCGGCAGGAGTATTGACGTAAAAAGGCCGTTTCCTGTCCGCTTCTACTTCAAAATAGGCTTCACCTTTTAATTCAACATTACGATTATCTTTCTTAAAAACGGTAGGATAACGTAAAGTACTACCGGAGTTTAACCAGACAACCGAATGGTCAGGAAGTTCGTAACGAATGACTGAACCTGTAGCCGCCATGACTTCTGCATACTTCTCTTCAGTATCCGTTGCTCCCCAATATAAATATCCCAAAATCAAAGAAGAAAGTAATAAAGGTATAGTCAAGAATGCAGCATAACGCATCAACTGATTATACATACTCCTTCTTCTGTTTGTCTTTATTTGGGTCTGTGCTTGTTGATAGGCACCCATTACATCAATAGACTCCATTTCCTTAATATCCTCTCCTAATGCCTGCGCTTTTCGGAGCAATGATTCCGGATTCATATTTTCCATATTCTCTTTCAAAATCTTATCTTTTAATTGCAATTACACTAATAGTACAACTGAGGTAATCGAAAAGGGACAGGTATAACATACTTTTTTTTATTTTATTTTTTAAGCTATCTTATTTTCCACAGCTTCATACCAAAAACAAAAAAAGAAAGAAAATTTTAGGAAATGCTGATTTTCTTATTATATATTTGCAGTAAAATGAAAAACTACAGAATCTCAAAATAATGAAAATATCTTTTTCCAGACAGACTAAAGAAAGAGCTTTCAAACAACTTTACGAGGATTATTATGCCCCTTTCTGCCTGTATGCAAAAAGATTTGTAGATGATAAAGAAGTCCGCGAGGACATTGTTTCGGATGTATTCACCTCCCTATGGGACAAGTTGGATACCGACTCTTTCGATTTGCAATCAGAGACAGCATTGGGATATATAAAAATGTGTGTAAAAAACAGCTGTTTGAACTTTCTGAAACATCAGGAGTATGAATGGAGTTATGCCGAAAATATCCAAAAGAAAGCTCCTCTATATGAAACAGAAACAGATAGTGTATATACACTTGATGAGTTATACCGAATGCTATACGAAACATTAAATAAGCTTCCGGAAAACTATCGCACCGTATTTATGAAAAGTTTCTTTGAAGGCAAAACACATGCGGAAATTGCCGAAGAAATGAATCTCAGCGTAAAATCCATTAATCGGTATAAACAAAAAACAATGGAACTCCTGCGGAACGAGTTGAAAGATTACCTCCCGCTGTTTTTATTATTCCTGTCTCCCGAGCAACTGTAAGCTCTCTGCTAAAACACGGCACTCTTTACGATTAATCTTCCCATTTCCCGTTTGAGGAATATGATTTACCTGATAAATATATTTAGGACGATAATAAGATGCTAAGACTGATTCCAATTTAGTCCCTAGCGCACTTATCTCCATCTGCCCTTCTATCAATAAAGTAACAGCCTGCCCCAAACGCCGATCCGGAACGGAAGTGATCACAAACGGTACAGGGATAGACGACTGAAGTAACCTTTCGATCTCTTCTGCCTGCACTTTAATTCCTCCGCTATTGATTACATTATCCTTTCTTCCCAGAATCGTAAAACTACCGTCCGGATAAATGCGGGCAATATCATTTGTCTGCAGAGTATCATCGCAAACAAGCGGAGCATTAATCATCAAAGTATTTTCTGAAGACAAAAACAACTCTACGGATGAAAAAGGATAATAACGATCGGAAGCCACTGCACCATTCAGACGGCGGAGAGCGATGTGAGAAAGTGTTTCCGTCATCCCATAAGTTGAATAAACAGCATTGGGCAGATTTCTGATTTCTTCCTCCAAAGCTTTGTCAACTGCTCCGCCTCCTATAATTAAAATCTCCGTTTGCTTTAATTTCTCTTTCTCTTCGGGTATCTGAAACGTATTATACACCTGCAAAGGCACCATAGCCGCAAACCTTAAAGGAGTGTCCACATCTGCCAATGGATGACCGGAAGCCCGACGTACTATAAGATTCAACCCGGCAATCAAAGAACGGACAACTACCATCATCGCTCCGATATAGCGAAGGTTCATACACAATAATGCCGTTTCACCCTGCTTTAAATCCAGAAACTCACAAGTCAGGCGTGCACTCTGTATCATCTGATCTTTGCGAACAAGCAATTCTTTAGGTGCCCCCGTAGAACCGGAAGTATGTACAGTGATCACAGGATCATCATTAAACCATTCGTTTAGAAAAAGATACAAGTCCCATATAGCAGAAGGGTGGTTTCCCTCACCTTCTGCTACAAGGCCATGTATATCGCCCGGAGTATATTCCTTTCCCTCCAGCAACAAACGCTGTTTTTGTCGGTCGAATATCATCATTTACAAAACCACAAACAATCTTTTCTGATTTCAAGAGGCATCTCTACATTATCTGTAAAGAGTAACCCGGTGCCTAACCCTTGCGGCAATGGATTCTGAAAAGTAGCACACCATTGAGCGATAGCATTCAGACCGATATTAGACTCCAGAGCAGAAGTTATCCACCAACCGATATTCAGTTTCTCCGCTTCTGCAATCCACTCCTCGCCACCGGCTAATCCACCATGAAGAGAAGGTTTGATAATAATATATTGCGGACGGATAGCCGAAAGTAATCTTTGCTTTTCTTCCCAGGTATTATAGCCTATCAGTTCCTCATCCAAAGCTATCGGCAAAGGAGATTCGGAAGTAAGACGTGCCATTTCTTCCCATTGTCCGGCACGAATGGGCTGTTCTATCGAATGTAAGTCCAGTTCGGACAAGCGTTTCAATTTCTCCATCGCATCTGTTGGCGAGAATGCTCCGTTGGCATCTACACGCAATTCTATTTCTTTAAAAGAATAGTGAGAGCGGATATGTTGGAGTAAAGCCAGTTCTTCTTCAAAGTTGATGGCACCGATCTTCAACTTTATACAGCGGAATCCCGCCTCCATCTTCTTCTCTATCTGAGCAAGCATTCTATTGAAGTCACCCATCCAGATAAGCCCGTTTATCGGAATACCTGCTTCCCCACGTGAGAAGGGTGTATCCCACAAAGCCCAGCTTCCTTCAAAAAAGTGACGAATGGCTGTCTCCAAGCCAAAAAGGATGGAAGGGTACTTGCATAGAGCTTCCATGTCCAGCTTTCCTCCCTGATTCTCTACCTGCCGGCAGATTTTAGCCAGCACTTCCTCGTAATCGGGAAGATCATCACAGCTAAGATTTGGCAGAGGAGCGCACTCCCCGATCCCTACCCAATTGGGAAATTCGGGAGCAGTAAAATGAAGATACCAGACTTTTCGCGTTGTGTATGTGCCTCGTGAAGTTCCGGCCGGCTGCTTGAAATGAAGCACCCGCGGAATAATGTCTATTTTGCAATCCATTGTTTAAGGGAACTTCGGATATTTCTTAAAGTTAGGTTTACGTTTCTCCAGAAATGCATTCTTTCCTTCCTGAGCCTCATCCGTCAGATAGTAAAGCAAGGTCGCATCCCCTGCCAGCTCCTGAATACCTGCCTGGCCGTCCAGTTCGGCATTCAATCCGGCTTTAATCATCCGCAAGGCCAACGGACTGAGCAGCATCATTTCTTCCGCCCATTGCACATACTCATCCTCCAGTTGCTCCAATGGAACTACTTTATTCACCAATCCCATATCCAACGCTTCCTGCGCATTGTATTTCCGGCAAAGGAACCATATCTCACGTGCCTTCTTCTGACCGACGACACGAGCCAGATAAGAGGCTCCGAAACCTGCATCAAAGCTACCTACGCGAGGACCGGTCTGTCCGAAGATCGCATTCTCCGAAGCAATCGATAAATCGCAAACTACATGAAGCACGTGTCCGCCACCAATGGCAAATCCATTTACGGCAGCAATTACCGGTTTCGGAATGCTGCGGATTTGTTTCTGTACATCCAGAACACTCAGACGGGGAACACCGTCCTTGCCGATATAGCCGCCACGCCCTTTCACATTCATATCGCCACCTGCGCAAAAGGCTTTGTCGCCCGCACCAGTAAGTAGTACTACACGAATGTTTAAAGCCTCACGACAGTACGAAAACGCCTGCGAAATCTCCCAAACCGTTAGCGGTGTGAACGCATTTCGATAGCGTGGGCGATTGATTGTTATCTTTGCTATGTGGTTGTATTCCTCAAAAAGGATTTCCTTAAAGTCGAAACCTTCGATGGTTTTCCATTCTCTGTTAGCCATATTATGATTGTTTTTATTTATTGTTTCTTTTCTAATTGCTTGTAAAATGTGCTCCACGCCTTGGCATCTTTTTCGGAATCGGTGAAGAACTTTATGAACACCTTGCCGAAGGTATCAGTAGCATGAAATCC
>OGXD01002030.1_pt1 | contig 13610 bp, 18 predicted proteins | sample 1576211 | NCBI WGS metagenome assembly OGXD01 (sample SAMEA3541470, study PRJEB24748) | human gut metagenome | biome: human gut; feature: human-associated habitat; material: faeces | place: China | collected 2012
TGATTTTACATCATAACCTCCACCAATTTTTCCTTTTTCTAATCCTCCTATTTTTTATTATAAACTACCTTATAAGGTATTTTTCCTGCTCCTCTGATTTGGAAATGTACAGCATCTACTTTTTTCCATTCTCCACCCCATTCAATATTATATTTATCTATTAACCCATGTTTTTTGGCAGTTTCATAGATATCTTTATAATAATGAAAGTCTTGTGGACCTGCTTTGTAAACTGTTACTTCCACTTCTTTTTCCACTTTTTTACCATTTTCTACCACTATTTTTTTAGTTTTTTCTTTAACTAATACACCAATATCAATAGCATAACCAAGTCCATCAATCTTCTCTTGATGATTTGATTGAACTTTATATCCATCGCAATTTGTTCTCCATACTCCTGGAATAGTTCTACCATATTGATATAGTTTGTTTTGCTCCTCTGCTGTTCTCATTCCACAAGTTATTTTGAAATCATGAGGACTTAATCCTATCAGTTCTTCCATAAATCTCACTAGATCAGGATGAACTCCTGTCATCATTTTTTGGCTTGCTTGTGACAAACTAAACATTTGCATCACCCCTTTTATTTCCATTCAATAGATTCCAATTCTTCCAAAGATTTAGCTTCCATTGTTTTTGTTGCTATTGCTGTGTACTCCTCTTGTGCAGCTGTTCCTCTTAATATCCATAATAGATATATATGATTAATTTCTCCAAAGGTAAAGGAATCTACTGAATTGTCTTTTAATCTCCAATTTATTTTTAAATTTTGAATTACTTCTGATAAAGTTGTCTTATCTTTTATAATTGCTTTTACTTTCTCTTCAAACCCTTCTGGAACTTCAACTTTTAGAAACTTAACAGCTTCTATAATTGCTTTTGGATCATTACTTGTTGTTGCTATATCTATTGCTGATTTTACTCTTAAGAAATTGATTTCATCCGCTTCACCCATCTGAAAGATTTTTCCATTATAATCAAAGTCAGCATAAATTTTATCCAGTAAAACTTGTCTAAATTTTCTTCTTGTAATATGCTTTAAACCTTCCAAGTCTAAATCCCATTTATTAGTCTCTTTATTCCAAAAATGGTATTTACTCGGCTGAGGGGCTTTAACAAGTTTTTTATTTTTTATAAATTCACCAGGTTCTAGTTGAGTTTCTATCCCTTGTTCTATTCTTTCTTCTCTTGTCATTTCCATTAGTTCATTATTCTTGATTATTGGATATTGAAAATTCTTATCTGTTATGAACATATCATCAGTATATTCAGGAAAATAATTAAGTGGATTATTTTTAACATCTTCTAAACTGTTGGAATATACTGAATATTTTAATTCTATGCCTTTATAAAAGTTTATTACATTGCTCATTTATTGCTCCTTTCTAAAATATTCCTAGCTTTTTACGAAGCTGAATAATATTATTTCTTACTTCCATAGGGTTAGCTTTTTGCAAATAGTGTTTACTTGTTACATTGCTACTTGTATGATTTGCATAGCTACTAGCAACACCTAATCCTGCAAGATTATTTATTAAATTGATTGATGATTTCCTTAATGTATGAGGGTATAAGTCTGGGATATCTAAAATTAGTCCCATCTTTTTTATCCTGTTTCTTATTGTTCCTTGAGACATTTGTCTATAAACACTTCCATATTTTGTTATAAAAAGCCATTCACTAAGTATTGCTTTATCTTCTCTGTATTTAATCCATTCTTTTAAAAGAATCTTACATTTTTCAAAGAAAAAAGCATTCACTATATAACCTTCTTTTTCTTTTACTCCTTCAAAATATCCTTCTTCTAGTCTTAATTGTTCCAATTTTAAATTTTGAATTGCTGAAATTCTACAAGCACTATCTAAAAATAATTCCCATAAAATCCTATCTTGAATATCATACTTTTTACTTTGAAATTTCATAAAAAGTCTAACAGTAAGTATTTGTTCAGTATTTAAAAAATAATTTTTCCTAACCTTGTCTTTTTCAGTAAATTTTAATCTATCTAATTTCTTATCAAATGGATGAAACTTGCATTTATTTCTTCTAACACACCATAAATAAAAGCTACTAACTGATGTCGTTTTATTCATTAGTGTTCTTTTGCTATTTCCTAAACTCCTGCAATGGTTTCTGTACTCTTCCATAATTTGAGGCATTTCCACCAATGTGTCTTTACTTAATAAATACCTATTTTTATAATTCTCTTGAAACCATATAAGAAACAACCTGAAATTACTGATATAAGTAGAATAAGTCGTTTCCCATGTTTCAAAGTTGCTAATTTTACAACTATTCAGATACTGCTTATAAATCTCCACATTTTCCTTTTTTAACTTTTCCCATCCTTTTAGTTCCATACTTTGTACCTCCTTAAAATTTGTTAGGTACATTATATAAAACTGAATAGATTGGAAAATCTAATTGGTTTCAAATCAGAAGGTACTTATCAAAATTCTTTTTCTGGAAACTTTAATGAACTAAAAATTTTTACATATCAATCAAGTTCTAATATTGAGAGTGGAAATCAAGTTCATGTAAAATACACAGCTCCCTCAGGTTATGAAATTCTAACTGCTACTATCTTTTGGAAAGATAATGTTCAAATTAATGAGCCAATAGGATTTGATTATGAAAGAGGAAATCAAGATATAACAGTAGTTTATTCAACATCAAGATCTTCTCGTTCTTATGTATTAACTCTTTTTTGTAAAAAAGTATAAAAATCAAATTTTTTTCCATTGTGTAAAAGTAGAATTAGCCCCAGTTATAGCTCTATAAAAAATAATTCCTTTGAAGCTATATAAGATTTGTTGACAATAAGCACCATTCTCTAGGGAATATACAACTAAATAAAAGGCTCTGCCCTCATTATTATTCAATTCAGTTGGGAGTCCTAGAATATTATTACCCCATCCAGATGAAGTATAAAAACCTGATTCTGTAATAGAATTTAGATTTACATTATTAATTTGTGACAAAGTTAATTTTGTTTTTTCCTCTTTAGTTGTATATAAATTTTCCAATCTCTCCAAAAGTGAGCCATTGTCAAATGGAATATAATTATTGATATTTGGAGATATATCACTATTATTATTTTTACAAATATATAGCTTTTTTGTATTGTTATCCCAGTATGCTTTTCCTGCTTCTTTTAATCCTATTTCATTTAGTACTCCTCCATAATCTTTTCCCATCATCTGAGTAAATTTATTGCCTTCTAGTGCTGTCCCTCCTTCAGCTCCATACTTGACAATTCCATACTGCTCAGCTGAAGCATAATCAGTTTTATTAACTTTTTTACTCATTCCTTCATTAAACTCTTGAAGTGTTATATAACTATGTAAATCAATGTTAGCCTCTACCTTTGTTCCACTTGTAATAATGAAATAAATAACTATTATAAAAGAATGAGGACTGTCTTTCATTAATGGAATATAATCATATTTATCTCCTGCATTGGCATAAGCATAAAGGATCTCTTCTTCATCATTCCCTTTTGCATAAAGTCCAATTTCTCTGAATATTTTATTTTCTCTTAGTCCAGTATTTGAAAATTGGAGTTCAATAGCTACTATATTCTTTTCATCTCCTTGTATTTTGCAACTAGTAACATTTGCTGTTCCCCATTCTTCTTTTACATCTGTTAAGAATCTAATCTCATCATTTGAAGTTATTGAACCACTTCCTAACTTTGCTTTTGTAAAAGTTAAAGTTTCAGATAAATTTCCATTTATTTTTGCTTGAAGTTGTTCCCCTTTTTTCGTTAGCTTTAAGCCTTCAAAATAACTCATTATGTAGTCCCTCCTATCTGAATTATCTTAGTAAATCCTATCCCTTGAGCTATATTCAATTCTGAATTTATCCTCATAGTTTGATCTAGTTTAAAATCAGCTTTTATCTCTATTTTTTTCATACTCTCAATTATTGATGAGTAATATTTATTACTTTTATTATTGATTATTTCAAGTTCCCAATACATTCTTGCTCCAGCTTCACAAACTTTATTTAAATCAGGCATTTTGTTAATAACTTCTAAATCATCAACCATATTTACTTTAAATAGTTGACTAGCTACTTCTTGTAATGGTCTTGTCTTTAATTTTGTAACTTCTTTATTAGTAAGTTCTCTGGTAAGTGAAAGTAAAAACTCTGTATTGGGTAATCCATCAAGTGCCATTTTTTTAATAATTAATGCTTGTCTATAAGTTTCATCATCTCGACCACTTCTCTTTTCATCATATCTTTCACCCATAAAATCTAAAAATATCCCTGAACATTTTAATAATGATGTTTGATTTTTTAAATCTTCTATTAAATTGTCTATATACTCAATAACAGGCTTCAAAGTTTTATAAAATTTTATTGTATTTTCTTTTTGAAAATACAAAGGTAAACCCTTTATAACTTCATCAATCATGATATTCTCCCAGCACTTTTTGGTATTTCATAAAAGTTTAATTGAATTGAATTACTCCAAATAAGAGTACTTTTTTTTCTAAACTTTAAGTCAAAATCTGTATATTTATAGTTTTTATTATAAAGATACTCATATAAGAATGTTCCATTTGATAGTAAAGCACCTATTCCAGCTTCATTAATATACTCATCAATTAAATTTTTGATTTTCAATTCATCAGCACTTTTTATATCCAATTTATATTCAATTTCTGTTTGAGTTGGTCTATCAAATCTTATAACTTCATAATAATTTGGTACAGATGTTGGAACATTTACAACAACACTTCCCCTTGTATCAGGTGTATGAATGTGCATATAAATAGCATTTGCTATTTCTTCTTTTATTCCTCCATCTACAACTATCCAAATGCTTTTTGGAGAAAGTCCAAAACTGTCAATGTTCATTGTATTATTTCTTATCCCATTAGCACTTTTCACTCCTGGTAATTTTCTAATAGCATTTAAAACAGGTAATAAAGCCCATTCTCCTTTACTATTTCCAGCTAAATATCTTTTTAAATACTCATAATCAGTTTCAGAAGAAAGCCCACCTTCTCCAATTTCTGTATTTTGTACATCTACTATTGAAGCTGGTGCTTTTATAACTTTTTCAATTTTATTAATTTGAATGTTTCCTTCCTCTCCATCGAACAGGCTCTGAAATAGTATTGTCTTACTCTTTGAAGAATCCACCTCAAACCTTTCTATATTTTCATATCTTGTCCCATTTTCTGCTTGGATAATAATATCCCCTTGTACAACATCAACAAAGCCTGTCGCTGTAACTTTACAATGTACTTGTGCTTTTGTGCCAAATCTTCTAGGAAAAAAATATAATAAATTGTCTAGTTCTTCATTTTGTGCATTATATATATTTAAACCCCTTGCTATTGAAATAATTTTGTCTTCCAGGTAAGAGCAAAGATATATAAAAGGTGCTGCTAGTTTGTAATAATCACCAGTTGACTCAACATTGAAATCACTCCCAAAGTTTTCCTTTTTCTGTGCCTCTTTTTGTGCTAATTCCATAAGTCCTTGAAAGCCTTTTGTTTCAAATTTATCCACTGATAATCACCTCCTTTTCTATATCATTATGTTTTTTATGAGTTATATATATTTTTGCTTTTAAAGTTCTTTTTTCCTCAGAAATTATTTGATAACTAATTGACTCTATTTCACTTCTAAACCATTCTTGTAACTTTCTGCAAATATGTTCAAGTTTATACTCAGCTACATCTTGTTCATTTATTATTCTTATATCAAGTCCTAAATTTTCATCATAAAAGCACTCTATTGAGTATATTTTTAAGGAATTTACTACTCTTTGCCAAAACTCTTCTATTCCTGAAATAGTTGAAAAGTTAATATCTCCATCATTCATTTTTATAGCTTTCATTAAACTACTCCTCCACTTGTGTCATTTCCTTTTGCTACTCCTGAATGCTTATGATTTTTTAAGCTCTTATCTCCAGCCTTAACATCTTCTGTTGCTGAAACAGTTCCAGTTGAGGATATATTCCCAGTTTGTGTTGTATTTCCTTTTTGAGTAGTATCTCCAGTTATTTCAACATTTCCTTTTTGACTAGAATTTCCTTTTAAATCAATATTTCCTTCCTCTAATCTATCTCCAATAATTCTAATATCAGAAGGAAATTCAAGACTTTCAGTAGCATTTGGAATTGTGAAAGGTAAAATAAAGCCATTATTTAAGTTATTCCTTCTATTTGAATCCATAACATCATGAGAACCTTGACTTATATATGAAGAAATATCAAAAGTTAATATAAAATACGGCATTATATCCCCTTCTTTGATATTCCAATCAATATGGTCTTTACTATCCCCAAACAAGGCAACTGGAACATTACGAAGTACAGGTAAAGCAACTCCATTTGGACTAAACAAAGGCTCAGCATCTACAAATCTACCATTTCTTATTTTTTGTATTTTTACTAGAATTATCCTTATGTTTTCCATCATCTTTCATCACTTTTACTCCTAGTTTCATATTCCAACTATCATTTAAAGAAATATTTACCTCTTCAACTTGCATAAATCCACTGACATCATCACTTGAAACATATACAATGTCTCCTTTTTTTATATAGTGAATTGGGAAACATTCAACAGTATAGTCATACTTATTACTTTCTTTTACAGTTTTCTTTTTCTTTTCCTTACTCCACTTTTCATCTTTTTTACTATCAGTTTTTTTATTATCTGACTTTTTATTTACTTTTGTTTCCTTTTCTTGCTTTTCAACAGCTTCAGGATTATGTATCAAACCACTTTCAAAAGTTAAATAAATAGCTTGATTTTTCTGCTTATCTGTATAAATATAAAGATCATCACCTTTTAAAGTCATTTTACTTTCAGAATCTCCAACTAATTCTTTCAATTCCTGAAAGCCTTGACTATAACAAGTAAAACCATTTGTATAAACTTTGTCTTTATTTAGATCCATAGAAATAAGATTTAAACCTAGTTCCTTAGTAACTTCCTTAATAGCTTCTGATATTCTTACATTCCCATCCAAACTAATAGAAACTATTTTACTGCTATTCTTAGTTCTCTCTGAACAAGTTAGTTCTTGAACAAAAGAAGCTCCATCTCTTGCTTTTTTCTTTTTAATAACTTCATACTTAGAATAATATCCAATATCAGACTCATAACCAAACCAAAGCTCTATCTCACTTCCTACCTCCATGTCTTGACTTAAATTGTATATTTTAAATGTTCCTACTCCTACTTTCCCTTCTTCTCCACTTTTTACCTCAACATCAAACTTTAATCCATTATTATTATGATCATTTATTTTTACTCCATTTATAACAAGGTATGAATTTCTTGGGAAAATAGGTCTATTTGCTATAAATTCCATTATTCCTCCACTAAAAGTTCAATTTTATCTATATTTTCATAATCAATTTTTACTGCTTTTCTATCTAAAGTATTTGGAATAATATATTTTTGTGGATATTTTTTATTAAAGTTTCCTTTTTCATCAACTAATTTATTAAACCAAAGTGGAATACCAAATAAAATAGGCTCATTTGGATATATTAAATTATCCTCAATGTCATAAAGTGTTACATATACCCTTTTATCATAAGAATTATATGTAAATTCAAATTGAAAGGTTGTCCCTGCAATAGTTACATCAGTTATATATGGAATTGATTCTTTCATTATATTTATTTTCATTCTTATGCTCCTGGTAATCTTATATGTTCACTTTGTAAATCTCCTTCCCAGTCCTTTTTCCCACTAGTTTTATTCTTTGCCTTTGCTGTTGTTTTTATTTTTGTTTTTTTCCTTACAGCAGGTTTAGCCTTTTTGCTAGGTGCTGGAATCATAGAAATATGAGCAATTTTTATTTCTACTAATGAAATTGTGAACTCTGTATAGTATAAAGAAGTTATTGTATTTTCTATATTTGTTATAGCCATATTTTTATATAACTTAACCATATACAAGTCCACAAGTTCTCTTTTATTCCTAAGTTCTATAATTTTTTCAAAAATTTCTTTATGATCAGCTCCAACAATTTGGACTTTAAAAGACATTTCCAAAGGGTTGGGTGTTATATTATCAGCTATTTGAGTCCCATCATCTATTGGAACTGTTGGAACATCATTAGAATAACTTTCAGATACATCAGAAACTAACTGAAGTTGAATATTTCCCAACAGAATAGGTGGAGTTTTTTTTATACGATTATCAATTTGATTAGGCAATGTGTTAGCATTATTTAAAAAACTACTTACTTTACTCATCAAATTTGTTATTGAAAACATCTATATATCTCCTTTTGCAATCTCATTTTGTAGCATAAAATCTTCTAATTTCTCTGTTATTATTTCTCCTACTCTGTTCCAATCAGTTTCAGCTTTTGCAGTTGTTGGCATATTTATAGTAAGATTTAATATAATTTTTTTATCAGTTTTATTAGAACTTTTATTATTTGTTGAACTTTTTATATCCGAAAAACTATTATTTTCTACATTTGAATAAGCATTATTTTCTTCAGCAGTTAATACTCTTTCTCCCTTATGAAGTTCAGCTATATAGCCATCAAAAGGAACATAATCAAGTCCTGTTTTATGTGTTCCATCTATCACAGGAGTATCTTCAAAATATACTCTTTCTGTTGTTGTTTTCTTCTCTCCACTATCATCAAAAAACCATGATATTCCTGGTAATGATTTTATTTTTTGTCCTAAGTTTGAGAAAAATCCTTTAATATTTTCCCAAACTTGGGCTACATAATCTAATATAAAATCAAAAGCTGAAGCAGCAGTTGATTTCATTGTCTCCCACACTTCTTTTAATTTATCTATTAGTTTAAAAAATACATCAACAGCTTTTTCCTTTAATCCTACAAAGAAATTGCCTATATCAAGTATTTTGTTATATAAGTAGCTTCCTAGCTCTGAAAATTTAGCCTTTATTAAATCCCAATTTTGTATTATTAGCTTTCCAACCGTAATAATTAAGCCTATTGGACTAAACCACATAAATATTTTTTTACCAATATCCCATAATGCTTTAGCAAATGCTCTTATTTTAGCCCATAATGAAGCTAATTTAGCTTTTATTAAGTCCCAATTTTTTACTAATAATTGCCCTAGTTTTATTATTAAACCTATTCCTGAGAAAAGTAGAAATACTTTAACAAAACCTTTGATTTTATCCCAAAGTGACATTAGCTTTTCTTTTACTAAATCCCAGTTTCTATATAATCCAATACAAACAGCAATTATAGCTCCTATTCCAAGCATAATAGGATTAAATGAAAAAGCTGATAATGCTGTTTTTAATGCTCCAATTAAAAGTATTATCTTATTAATTACAAAAAGTCCAGCTATTGCACTTGCCAAAGGGATTAATACTTCTTTCCACTTAACAATAAAATCTATTACTTTTCCACCAATGTTTATTATTTCTCCAAAGATATTAGATAGCTTTTCTGCCCATCTAGTAAAAGTTCCATCCTCTTGAAATTTTATAAGAGTATTAGCAAATGGAATAATAACCTTATCTCTAAGAATTTGAAATGGAGAGTTTTCAACTATATCTCCAAATTCATTAACTCCTGCCAATGTTGAAAGTGCTGACTTTGTAGCCCCAGATATAGTTGATAGTCCTCCCTTAAATGTTTTGGCTTGTTTTTCCATTGCTCCACCAAAACGAGAGTCCATCATTTCAAACAAGGTCTTATTAAATAGCTCCATATCTTTAATTTGTCCTTTATTATTAAAGATTTCTAAACCTTTACTTTTTCCAAAGTCAGCTATCATATTTTTAGTTATTCCAAATTCTTTTAATCTTTCAAGCTCTCCTGTTCTTGCATCAGCAACAGCTTCAATTGCTTGGTCAAAACTTTTGCCCATTCCTGAAGCCATGTCTCCAATCATTTCTAAATAGGTCCTATTAGTAGTTTTCAAAATCCTATCTCCTTCAATCCCATAAGATTGAAGTTTAGTCATTCCTCCAACCACTTCTTCTGTTTCAAATGGTGTTTTATTAGCAAATCTACTAGCCCAAGCTAGTTTCTTTCTTGCCATGTCTGAATCTTTCAAAACAGTTTCAAGTGTATTTCTATACTGTTCAATATTCCCTGCTCCTTCAATAGCAGTTTTTAATGTAAACCCTGCTGCTAATGTTGTAGCAATTCTTTTTAAAATTCCTAAGAATGAATTAGCTTTTTCCTTACTATTTTGAAACTGTTGCTGGGCATAATTTCCAAATCGTCCAATTCCATTTCTTAGCCCATTAAATCCACTTCTTAATTTTAAAATAATAGGAAAATTAGCTATAATTTTTGCTTTTAAAGTATTAAAAGTTGACTTAATTTTATTTTTAAAATTAACTATACTTTGTTTTACTGAGCTAATCTTATTCTTTAAGCTACTGAATGCTGAACTAATAGAATTTTTAGTATTATTCATACTATTTTTTAAAGCATCAATCTGTGCATCAATTTTTTTTAAAGAATCAAGCCCATCTCCAATTACTTTAAAAGCTAATGTTAATTGCTCAAGCATAGCTAACTTTCCTCCTTTCTAATTTTTATTTTTTCTTTTTACATAATTAGCCCAAGCTAATTGTAAAAGCATATACTCCTCATAACACAGTTCACTAACAGATTTATTAAAATATGAAATTTTAGATTCAAAACAAATATCAAACCTTCCTTGTTTAATTTCCCTTAATTTCTCCAAAATTTTTAATGAATAAAAAGGGAGTTTGTTGAAATTCTGTAATAATTGTTATAATTGTTTCTAACGCTTCCTGATCCATATTAAAATATTCTATGTCTTTTGCTTCTATTGGATAAGCTATAAAAGTTTTTAATGCCTCTTTTGACATTACCATTTCATCTTTTTTATTTAGAAATTTAAGGAATGTATCAGTTGATACTCTTTCAATTCTAAAAGATCTATCCATTGTTTTAAAATCTTTTCCTGTCATCATTAAGTCAAATTCTAAAGCTCCTAAATGTTCAGTTTTAAAGATTATATTTGAAATATTTTTATTTTCTATTTTTTCTAAAAATTCTTTATTTTTTAATTCCTTTTTTTCTTCCTTAGTCATTTTATTTTCCATTAGTTCATCACCTCATTAACTCCAACACATACCAATTTAAATTCTCTTGAATCTGATTCACCATCATTAGTCAATTCACTTTTATTTACTCCAATTTCTTTTATTGTTACGCCTCTACTGTATTTAGAAATTGAACTATCTTTAAAATATCCTGAACCAGTTATTCTGTTCTCTGAAGCATCTAAAAGTATTTTTTCATCTTCAGTTCCACTTGCAACAGTAATAGTTATTTCAAGATTTGGATCAGGACTGTATAATACTCTTCTTTCCCCATATATACTTTTATCAGATTGTTTGTATCTATCCTCTGGAGCTCCAACACTTAAATTTCTAAAATTTTTAAAAGTGTAACCATTAAATATAAAAATTTTTTTACTTAAATCAACCATTATTCATTACCTCCAATATCCTTATTAGTCTTCATTAATGTTAAATCAATGAAATAAGCCCAGTTTCTAAGTCTGAAAAGCACTCTTGGTCTTACAAGTCTAAGCCCTCTTTCTGTTGCAGTTTGATTCACTGGGAAAACTGTATATTGATATTTGCCATTTAATTTTGCAAGTAAATTATTAGCTCCCATTTCTTCCATAACATTATTTAAAGTTTCTTCCAAAAAAGCATAACCTTCTTCATCTTGTGGGAAACCTTTTTTAATCATTGCTTTTTCTAAATTTTCATTTAGATTTACAATAATACAATCAATAGCAGTTGTGTCATCTAAATAAGTTCCATCTGTTGCTTTTCCACCATTGGCTGTTATATAGCCTTCTGATGTTCTTTTTTCCACAAATGTAATATTACTTTTTGTAAGTTCAGACTTTTTAGCTAGTTCAGTGTCAGCTGTTACTCCTTGTAACTCTATCATTGAGCTTCTATATCCTGCTCCTTTTGTTATTACTACTCCTGCATAAGCTGCTGCTTTATATTCTTTGTTAGTTTCATCTCTTTTTAAATTCCAAATAGGTACTATTCTATCAGATTTTAAAGTATCAGCTATTGGATAAGCCTTTACTTCTGTAATATAAATTTTTCTATTTTCAGTTAAAAATGAGCTTACAGCTTTCATAGTTTCAACACTATCAAAAGTTGTTATAAGTGCATACCATTCTTTATCTAAATTTTCATTTATAACTTCTTTTAACTTATCCTCAATTTTTTCTTGTCCAGTTACAGTAACTCCAACTATTCCAAAAAAGTCAGGTTTTAATATATTCCCGTCTCCATCTCTTTGTCCTAAAAACTTCTCCACTAATTTATATACTTTTGAATTATTTCCAAAATCATTAGCAACATCTTTAGAGTTCATATAATATTTAAAATCTGAATTCTTATCATTTGTAACTATAAGAGTTTTATTAAGTGCTGCTATTGTTAAATTCAATTCTTGTTCTAATGTTATTTTTACTGGTTCTCTATATACTCCCATTATTCTTTCCTCCTTGCTATTCTGCTTTTATGCTTTTCATTAACTAATAATTCTATCTCTTTTATTAGTTCAAGTTCTCTTTCTTTTGTTATCTTCATATATTCAAAAACTATGTCAAAACTACAACGATATTCGTATTTAGCATTAATTAATTCATTTAATGATTTTATTTCACTACTTTTTACAACTCCAGCATCTATTCTTCCGATTTCTCTTCTTGCATTAAAAAGAATTAGCTCTCTTAGTTCAATTGAATTTTCCAAAGCCTCTTCTTGTGTTTCAGAATATACATCAAATTGAACTCTTGCCATTATTCTATATTCAGTTGTTTCAAGATATTTTTCATCTTTTTTTATATATTCTCTTTCTGTATATTCTCTAAAATCAGCACTATTTATATTTAAAATTTGATAAGTTGCATAGAACTTTTTTGGAGGCTTTTTATCAGTAAAAGCTGGGATAATTTGGATATTACTCATTTTATTAAGTAGTTCAATTATAAGATTAATCATCTTTTGTACTCCTCTTCAAAATATAGCTTTTTATATCAGCTAAATAATCAAAGTCAGTTATTTCAATTATTTTAAATTCTTCTCCTCTTAAAATAGCAATATCTCCCTCTTTTAATTTTTCTTTTGTAAATAACTCCATATCTTTAAGAGTTACCTCTCCCTGTGGATAATATTTCAAGGTATCAGATGAAACAGGCATATATACAGCTTTTATAATATTTTCTTTTTCTTTATCAGCTATATATTTTCCCTTTTCCCATCTTCCCTCAGCTTTTAAAATAACTTTTATATTTGTTATGTGCTTACTTAATAAAATAACTTTATCCATTTTTATACATCCTTAAAATCTGACAAATACTCTATTGTTCCATTTTCATTTACTATTTGATACCTAATTGACTTAATTAAAAATCTATTATCAATAAGTGGTTTTGTATTATTAGTCTGTGCATTCTTAGTTTTTATTTTTAAAGTTTTTGGATCATTTGGAACTGCCCAAGCCTGAGCTGTAGCAATACTTTGAATTATTAAACCCCTTATAGTTTCTCCTATCTCCATAAGTGCTTCTTTTCCACTCTTTTCCCCTTTTATAACCTTCTTGG
>OGXD01002032.1_pt1 | contig 13606 bp, 10 predicted proteins | sample 1576211 | NCBI WGS metagenome assembly OGXD01 (sample SAMEA3541470, study PRJEB24748) | human gut metagenome | biome: human gut; feature: human-associated habitat; material: faeces | place: China | collected 2012
TATAGCAGAACTGTAAAATATAAAAGAGGTTGTGCCAACGTTTTGACACAACCTCATTTACTTGTAATAGATCCTGATTAGTTACTTCCATCTCTGTTTACCTGTTTTTTTCCTTTATTGATTTGTATTTTTCCCTTTCTCTTAAAAAACTTCTCTACTTTTGTTACATAAGTCAGTCACACAAAAACCGACAAAAAGCATAGTTAATTAAATCAGAATAATTATGAACATCAAAAAACATTTGCCTTGGTTGGGAGCTTTATTACCCGTGGCCAGTATGCAGGCAGAGACAAAACCCAATGTGGTCGTCATCTATGTAGATGATATGGGAATCGGAGATATCGGTTGTTATGGAGGTAAGTTTGTTCCTACTCCGAATATTGATAAGATAGCGCAGGACGGATTGTTATTCAATCAGTATTATTCATCCGCACCGGTCAGCTCACCTTCACGTTGCGGATTGACAACAGGCAAATTCCCGATTGAAGTAGGAATTAATACCTTTTTAAATAATAAAGCCAGCAACAAGAAGTGTGAACAGCGTAACTTTTTGAGTGACAAGAATCCTTCCATGGCACGTGCTTTCCAAAGTGCAGGTTATGCCACCGGACACATCGGTAAATGGCACATGGGAGGCGGGCGCGACGTGCACAATGCACCTTCTATTAAAAATTATGGTTTTGACGAATATATATCGACGTATGAAAGTCCGGACCCGGAACCGGCAATCACTGCTACGAACTGGATATGGTCGGCCAAAGACAGCGTAAAACGCTGGAGACGTACCGAGTACTTTGTAAATAAGAGCATCGACTTTGTCAAACGTCATAAAGACCAGCCTTTCTTTTTGAATCTCTGGCCGGATGATATGCATACTCCTTGGGTACCGGAATTTAAGCAAAAGGATAACAAAAGCTGGAATACGGAAGAAGCCTTCATCCCTGTTCTTGCTGAAATGGACAAACAGATCGGACGTCTTATCAAAGCATTGGATGAGTTGGGATTGTCGGAAAATACAATCGTGATTTTCACTAGTGATAATGGACCGGCGCCCAGTTTCCAATCCGCTCGTGCTGCTTATTTAAGAGGAACGAAGAACAGCCTTTATGAAGGTGGAATTCGTATGCCGTTCCTTATAAAATACCCCAAGAAAATAAAGGCTGGACAAGTGAATAATGAGAGCGTACTGTGTGCAGTCGATTTATATCCCTCTTTATGTGCGATAGCCGGAATTGAAACAGAGAAAGGTTATCAGGGAGACGGACAAAATTATGATAAAGTTCTTTTGGGCAAATCGAAAGCTAAACGTAAAACGGATTTGATGTGGGATTTCGGTAGAAACCAATTCTTTAAGAAACCGGGAAATGCAAACGACAGAAGTCCTCATCTGGCTATACGCAGTGGCAACTGGAAGCTATTGATAAATAGCGATGGAAGCGATGCGCAGCTGTACGATATTGTAAAAGACAAATTCGAGAAAAACGATGTGGCGCAGTCGCATCCGCAAGTCGTAGCTAAGTTGAGCAAAAAAGTATGTAAATGGTTTGCGGAAAACAAAGACAAAGGAAAAGAGTAATACAGTGAAAAACAAATTATAAACTAATATTAAACTTATGAATTCTAAATTATTACTATTACCGACCGCCTTGATGGTTGCAGGCCATTCTGCAGCAGAGGCGAAAGGCAAGAAATCGGACAAACGGCCTAATATCTTGGTAATTCTTGCAGATGACCTTGGCTATTCCGATCTGGGATGCTATGGTAGCGAGATTCATACTCCTAATTTGGACAAACTGGCACAAGAAGGAGTACGATTCAATCATTTCTATAATGCAAGCCGTAGTTGCCCGACTCGTGCTTCCCTATTGACAGGACTTTACCAACATCAAGCCGGAATCGGACGAATGACCTTTGATGCTCACTTGCCGGGCTATCGCGGAACACTCTCACGCAATGCCGTTACCATTGCCGAGGTGTTGAAAGAAGCAGGATATACCACCAGTATGGTTGGAAAATGGCATGTTGCCGAAACTCCTCTGCGTAAAGACCAACGCGAATGGTTGGCACACCGTGTCTTCCATGATACATTCTCTGATTTATGTCATTATCCCGTCAATCGTGGGTTTGATTCTCACTATGGAGTGATTTATGGAGTGGTGGATTACTTTGATCCGTTCAGTTTAGTAGAAGGTGAAGTGCCTATAAAGGAAGTACCCAAAGGATATTATATAACCCAAGCCCTTTCAGATCGTGCCGTACAGGAGGTAGAAGAATATGCAAAGGATGATAAACCATTCTTTATGTACTTGGCTTATACAGCACCGCATTGGCCGCTGCATGCACTTCCTGAAGATATTGAGAAATATAAGGATACTTATAAAGTAGGTTGGGAAGCTATCCGTAATGCCCGTTATGAACGTCAAAAGCAGTTGGGTGTTTTCCCGGGAATGGATAACTTTTTGTCCGAACGTCAGTTTCATGACAAATGGGAAGATAATCCACATGCAGAATGGGATGCCCGTGCGATGGCCGTTCACGCTGCAATGATCGACCGTGTAGATCAGGGTATCGGACAAATTATCGAGGCTTTGAAAAAGACCGGACAGCTTGATAATACATTGATTCTTTTCTTGTCTGATAATGGTTGCAGTAACGAAGACTGCCAGAACATGTCTGGTGGAGAGAACGACCGTCCGGATATGACTCGTGATGGAAAGAAAATCATTTACCCGCGTAATAAACAGGTATTGCCTGGACCACAGACTACATACGCTTCATTGGGAGCCCGTTGGTCTAATGTAGCGAATACTCCATTCCGCTTTTGGAAAGCTAAATCTTATGAAGGAGGTATCTGTACTCCGATGATTGCTCATTGGCCGAAAGGAATTAAAAAGAACGTGGGTGGCATGACATCTGAAATAGGGCATGTAATGGACATCATGGCTACTTGTGTCGATTTAGCGGATGCTGAATATCCAACTACCTATAAAGGACATGATATTCTTCCAATGGAAGGAAAGAGCTTACTTCCTATCTTCAAGACCGGACATCGCAAGGGACACGACTATCTGGGCTTTGAACACTTCAACGAACGTGCTTTTCTTTCCAATGATGGCTGGAAACTGGTTCGCCCGAAAAATAACTCTCAATGGGAATTGTACAATTTGAATGAAGACCGGAGCGAGCAACATGATCTGGCTGCTAAATATCCGGAGAAGGTGGCAGAAATGTCAAAAGCATACGAAGCATGGGCTAAGCGTTGCATGGTAGAACCTTACCCGGGACAGAAAAAGAAATAACTGTCATTCCATTTAAAACGGAATGAATAGAAACATTGAAAGAATAATGGGGATGAAGGATTCCGGATCAGGAATAACTTCATCCCCATTAATAATATCGGCTATGAGGTTATCTACAACAAGAACTATTGCTCCGCTTGCCCGATTGTAGAATACTTCATACTTCCTATTTGTCCATCCTTACTCATCGTTTCCGCCTGAATAATCACCGGAGTGGAATATTGGTTATTATAACATTCAATCACAGCTTTTCCATTTTCATCTGTCCGTACAGACGGATTCCAGTAGAGCGTCCGTCTTTTGTCTACTTTATCCATATACAATTCCTTGGTCGGGTAGGCAGGTGAATAATATTCCAGTGCATGAGTATATCCCTGAATGACTGTTTGCCGGGTACCAAGTACGGCAGTCTGACTTTTGTTCAATACATCGCGTCTGGGTAGGGGAATCAGGTAGAAAACACTGTATTTATCCAGTTTGCTGATATCCACTCCCGTACTATCCGTAACTTCGGACATTTTGGTGTTTTGAATGATGTCGTCATCAATGCCTCCGGTTCCTTTGCTGATGATGATAGAAGCCAGTCCATCCACTTCGGTCAACATCATTTGAGTTTCTGTCTCGGATAAAATGTGGTTATCCATGATATAGCAGATTGGTTTCTGCCGATAAGTAAGCTTGTCATTGCTACGATCCCAATCGAATTGCGGACTTAACTTTTCCATTAATTCCGGAATAGTTGTGACAATCTTCCCATTGTCACGTAATAAATCTACAGAACGGCGTACGTCGTAATAAGCGTCAATGCTTTTCTCATTGATTTTAGTAGCCATATTACTTCCTTGCCGGCGTTTGCTTTTGATTTCCACTTCATCCAATACATAAAGTCCTTCTACTTTCCGGATAGAATCCATGTATAGAGAATCAAAATTCTCGGCTTTTTGTAGCCAGTGGGTCAAGTCCTTCCATTCAGGATGAAGCTCCTTGTAGCCGTAGGCTCGGGGAGCAGGTGAGAAATTACGGTCGATCAGGATGGATGCATCCTTGTTGCGTTCTTTACCGACTTTCCGGGTTTGGATCACCGCTTCCGTGGTTCCTTCAAAGTCTTCTACAGGAATGGTGAAACGACCGTTTTCATCGGTCACGGTTCCTCCAGTGATAAATTGGTCATCTTTCTTCACTATCACACTAAGCGCTATATCTTTCAGCTTATTCTTGAGGATCGTTGATTTAACCTGCCCGTTCAACACTAATTGAGCTTCCGGTAACTGCAACGGAGTGAAAGGAGCAGTAGAAATGGCTTGGCTCATGTCATATTTACGCCATCCATGCACCATTAATAATATATCCAGTTCCGTTTGCTTCCGGGGAGACGGCGATACAAAATAATAACCGGGCTGATGGATATATCCTTTTAAATCAGATGTTAACAGCAAATCAGTGAAGATGTTATTGTCATACTCCAGATAATCTGACCGGACGGCATCCCGGATGCTGACTGATACATCTCCCGATACCGGTTCTCCTTTGGCATTCTTTACCTGTAACTCACAACGAATAGGAGCGTAGGGAGTATACACCTCTTTCAGTCCCTCTGCGGATAGTTGTAGAGGAGCACGTGGATTGGAAAAGACAAAACGCTCGCATAACGTATTACCAGCTCGGTTGATGAGGCTGACTTGCAGTACACCTGCCGGTAGTTTGCGGGTAGGCAGAATGAACTCTTGTGGAGCGTCCGCCCGGCAACTAATCAATTGATGAACATACGGCCGCCCCTGATAACTGATAAATACAGCCAATGTGTCTTGAGGAGTAGCGGTATTGCAGGATACTTTCACCAAAAGGGCACCGGCATTGTTGACAGTACTCAACACATACCCGTTAGGCAACGCCTGTGGAAGGGTAAATTCATATTTCTTTCCTTGAAAATCGACTTTGGCAACAGCCGGTTGTGCAGAAGGTGTATATTCAAAATGCCCCATTCCATCGTGCAAAGTCTCGAAAGAAGTGATTTCTGCTCCTTCTTTGGTATAGAGCGTTCCCGACAATTCTATATTCCCCTCATTTTTACTCTCCGCCTTGAAAGCCACTTGCGAAGTCACTCCTTCCACTAATTGCCCTCCTTCGGGAAAAAAGCGCACACTCAACTTCTCCTTAGTTTCCGACGGACGGTTCTCCATCGACGGACTAAGTTCGTAAGTTGTGATACTACGTTCCAGCTTATCACTATTCGCAAGTTGATAAATCGGGAAAGTACGTGAGAAATACTGCGGTTCGTTGAAAGCAAGCATCCAGCGGGTATAGGCACGTACCTCATAATAGCCGGATAACATGGAACGGGGAAGAATGAATTGTCCGTTCCCTTCTCCCTGCGTCAGTTTGATGATTTGTTTATCTGCTATATGTCCTGTCTGATCCACCAGTTCCACATACAGGGGGCGGCTGATCGGACTGAAAGTCTGCTTTTCGGCGAGAGTGACATAAGCCTTGAACCAGATCGTATCTCCAACATAATAACTCGTGTTGTCGAAATGCAAATAGGCTTTCTCTCGCGGATAGTTGTTGGCGAATGTTTGTGCCTGGTTCATGTATTGTGTAAATACAGTTTTAGCAGGAGGTATTTCTCCCCATGCTATTGCTAATGGTAAGCAAAAAGAAAGAAGAAAAGTAATTCGTTTGTTTTTCATCTTAGTAGGTTTTTTAACTAGCGTACAAAGTTAGAACATATTGGCCTGAAAATAGAAAACTTATTGTTCAATAAAGGAAAAAAACTATTCATAGTAAAAATAAAAGTTCACAAAAGCGTTGTATACCTGTTTGGTATCATATATACCTGATTTTGTTCTTTATTGATTAGCATTTTTCCTTCCTTTTCCATAAACTTCTCTATTTTTGTTTTCCAGATAATTGATAATACTATGGTAAAGAAGAATTTCTTAATGACTGCCCCCTTACTGATGGCATCGTTTTGTTCGGCACAAGAGAAGCCGAATGTCGTACTGATTATGGTAGATGATATGGGTTATTCCGATATTGGCTGCTACGGTGGAGAAATACTGACCCCTAATATTGATGCGTTGGCATCCAAAGGAGTACGTTTCACACAATTCTACAACACTTCACGTTCTTGCCCTGCCCGGGCCAGTTTAATGACAGGGCTATATCAACATCAGGCAGGTATCGGTCAGATGTCCGAAGACCCGTTTAAAAATCCCGGCCAGAAGAGTCCGAATGATTGGGGAGTGCCGGGATACAAAGGATTCCTCAACCGCAATTGTGTCACAATAGCCGAAGTTCTGAAAGAAGGCGGCTACCATACCTATATGGCAGGTAAATGGCATCTGGGAATGCATGGAGAAGAAAAGTGGCCCTTACAACGGGGATTTGAACGCTTCTACGGAATTTTGGCAGGAGCTTGCAGCTATCTCCGTCCATCGGGAGGACGCGGCTTGACCCTTGACAATACAAAACTTCCGGAGCCGGAAGCACCTTATTATACAACAGATGCATTTACCGATTACGCGATTCGCTTTGTTGATGAGCAGAAAGATGATAAACCTTTCTTCCTATATCTGGCATTTAACGCTCCTCACTGGCCGTTGCAGGCAAAAGAAGAAGACATTCAAAAATTCACGAAGATCTATCGTGAGAAAGGATGGGATGAAATTCGTGAAGCAAGACGGAAGCGGATGGCTAAGTTGGGAATTATCGACTCGAATACAGAGTTTGCCGAATGGGAAAATCGGAAATGGGACGAGCTGACAGAGAAGGAAAAAGATGAAGTAGCCTACCGGATGGCCGTTTATGCAGCGCAGGTGCATTGTGTAGATTATAATGTAGGAAAACTGCTGGACTACCTGAAGAAGAATCGTAAGTTGGATAACACGCTTGTCATGTTCTTGTCCGATAACGGTGCTTGTGCCGAGCCATACGCTGAATTGGGAGGCGGGAAAGTGTCTGAAATCAACAATCCGGCTTGTAGCGTGTTCCCTTCTTACGGAAGAGCATGGGCACAGGTTTCCAATACTCCGTTCCGTAAATACAAATGCCGTTCTTATGAAGGAGGTATTTCTACCCCTCTCATCGTGTCGTGGAAAAGCAATCTGAAGAATAAGAAAGGTGAATGGTGCCGTGTTCCCGGTTATTTGCCGGACATTATGCCGACAATTCTGGAAGCAACAGGAGCCGCCTATCCGGAAACTTATCACGGCGGAAATAAAATATATCCATTGGTAGGCAGTAGCCTTTTCCCTGCTATTCAAAAGAAAGCAGACTCTATCCATGAATATATGTATTGGGAACATCAGAACAATAGAGCGATCCGCTGGGGAAACTGGAAAGCAATCCGCGACGAAAAAGGAAAAGAGTGGGAATTGTACGATGTGGTTAAAGACCGTACCGAACGTAACAATCTGGCAGAACAGCACCCTGAAGTGCTTACCAAGTTAGTTGCCGAATGGGAGAAATGGGCGAATTCAAACTTTGTATTACCTAAACATCCGAAGAAATAAATAAAGGAGGAACACAAAATGAATAAATTACTAGTAAGTGCATCCGTGGCCTTGGGAGCTACCAGCCTGTCTTTCGCCCAGCAAACGGAAAAACCGAACTTCCTATTGTTCATAGCCGACGATTGTTCTCATTATGACTTGGGCTGTTATGGCAGTGTTGATTCGAAGACTCCGAATATCGACCATTTTGCCACACAGGGAGTACGCTTCACACAAGCCTATCAGGCTGTTCCGATGTCATCGCCTACCCGGCACAATCTATATACCGGTTTGTGGCCTGTACGCAGCGGAGCTTACCCCAATCACACTTGTGCCAATGAAGGAACATTGAGCGTTGTACATCATCTGCAACCATTGGGTTATAAAGTCGCGTTGATCGGGAAATCGCATATTGCCCCGAAATCAGTATTTCCTTTCGACCTTTATGTACCTCCTTTGAAAGGTGGGGACTTGAATTTTGAAGCAATTCAGAAATTTATTTCCGATTGCAAGGCGAAAGGCGAACCTTTCTGTCTGTTTGTAGCCTCCAATCAACCGCATACTCCTTGGAATAAAGGCGATGCCTCTCAATTTAATGCGGACAAACTGACACTGCCTCCTATGTATGTAGATATTCCCCAGACTCGCGAGTTGTTTACCCATTATCTGGCAGAGATCAATTATATGGACCAGGAATTCGGCAATGTCCTTTCTATTTTAGATAAGGAAAAAATGACGGATAAATCTGTTGTCGTATATTTGAGCGAACAAGGCAACAGCCTGCCTTTTGCCAAATGGACTTGTTATGATGCGGGGGTACACTCTGCCTGTATCGTTCGTTGGCCGGGAGTGGTTAAGCCGGGAAGCGTAAGTGACGCGTTGGTAGAATACGTAGATATTGTCCCTACTTTTGTCGATATAATAGGAGGAAAGCCGCAGGCGAAAGTGGATGGCGAAAGTTTCAAACCGGTATTGACAGGCAAGAAGAAAGCACACAAGAAATATTCTTTCTCCCTTCAGACCACGAGAGGCATCAATGCCGGATCGCCTTATTATGGCATCCGTTCGGTATACGACGGCCGATACAGATATATTGTCAATCTCACCCCGGAAGCTACTTTCCAGAATGTTGAAACAAAATCTCCTTTGTTTAAAGAGTGGAAAAGACTGGCGGAAACGGATAGTCATGCAAAAGCGATGACGACTAAATATCAGCATCGTCCGGCTATCGAATTGTATGATGTGAAGAACGACCCGTATTGTATGAAGAATCTGGCGGAGGACGCGAAACAAGCTTCTACCATCAGCCGCTTGGATAAAGAGTTGAAACGCTGGATGAAGGATTGTGGAGACGAAGGACAACCTACCGAGATGCGTGCCTTCGAACACATGCCGGGAAAGAGAAAATAAGCCGTCACACAGTCAAAACGAATAAAACACAGAATGTAATTTATAAATCGTATATCATGAAAAAAGAATTTTTTGGTTTGCTTTGTGGATGTACTCTGCTTCCGGCATTTCTTCATGCGCAGACAGAGCGTCCTAATATTGTGATTGTATTGGCCGACGATTTGGGTTGGGGAGATGTAGGGTTTCATGGTAGTGAAATCAAGACTCCCTGTCTGGATGCTTTGGTGGGCGAAGGAGTGGAACTCGAACGCTTTTACACTTCTCCCATCAGTACGCCTACCCGTGCGGGACTGATGACGGGACGTTACCCGAACCGGTTTGGTGTCCGTTCGGCTGTTATTCCGCCCTGGCGTGAGGACGGACTGGATGAGAATGAAGAAACGGTGGCCGATATGCTGGCACGTAACGGATATAAGAACAGAGCCATTATTGGTAAGTGGCATCTGGGACATACCAAGAAAGTGCATTATCCGATGAATAGGGGATTTTCGCACTTCTATGGTCATCTGAACGGTGCGATAGATTATTTCGACCTGACGCGTGAAGGTGAACTGGACTGGCACAACGACTGGGAAACCTGCCACGACAAAGGATATTCTACCGAATTGATAACCAAAGAAGCCATCCACTGTATCGATGCATACGAGAAAGAAGGTCCGTTTATGTTGTATGTGGCCTATAACGCACCTCATACCCCTTTGCAGGCACAGGAAAAAGATATAAAACTCTATACTGACAATTTCGACAGCCTGACACCGAAAGAACAGAAGAAAGTGACTTATAGTGCAATGGTTTCCTGTATGGACAGGGGAATCGGTGCTATTGTAGATGCCTTGAAGAAGAAAGGAATTATGGACAACACTTTCTTTATCTTCTTTAGTGATAACGGCACTGCCGGTGTTCCGGGATCCTCATCAGGACCTTTGCGTGGACATAAATTCGACGAGTGGGATGGAGGGGTACATGCACCGGCTGTTCTTTATTGGAAGAAGGCAGAGAAACAATATAAGAACTTGAGTTCACAGGTGACAGGTTTTGTTGACCTTGTTCCCACATTGAAAGATTTGGTAGGAGATCACAGCCGTCCGAAACGTGAATATGACGGCATCAGCATCCTCCCTGTATTAAACGGTAAAAAGGCCTGTATCGACCGCGATTTTTATCTGGGACACGGAGCAGTAGTCAATAAAGACTACAAACTGATAAGAAAAGGTATGAAACCGGGACTGGATTTGAAACAGGACTTTCTGGTTGATTATAAAACAGATCCTTACGAAAAGAAAAATGCCAGCGCAGGAAACGAGAAAATTGTGAAAGCTTTGTATGAGGTTGCCCTGAAATATGACACGATCACTCCTTGTATACCGGAAGTACCTTACGGTAAAGGTCGTGACGGATTCAAAGCTCCTAAAGAATGGAAAGTAGTGCGTTGAATCTGTTAACCCTATGAATTGAAAATAATACAAGATGGAAAAATCAATGATTAGTTTATGCCTCCTAGGCGGATTGGCGATAGGAAACGGGTTTGCCCAAACTCCTTCGAAGCCTAATATATTATTAATCATAGCCGATGACTGCTCCTATTACGATATAGGCTGTTTCGGAGCGGTCAACAACAAGACTCCCCATATAGACGCATTGGCTCGACAGGGGATAAAGTTCAACAGTGCGTATAATTCTGTTTCGATGAGTACGCCTACCCGGCATTGTGTTTATACAGGTATGTATCCGATGCATCATGGCGGTTATGCCAACCATAGCTCGGTCAATGCCGATGTAAAATCTCTTCCCACTTATCTGGGAAATTTGGGTTATCGGGTTGGATTGGCCGGGAAGTGGCATATCAAACCTTTGGCTAACTTCCCATTCGAAGATGTACCGGGATTCCCCAAAGGATGTACAAGCCCAAACACTGACTATCATACCAAAGGTATCGAGAAGTTTATGGAACGTGATGCTTCCCAACCTTTCTGCCTTGTCTTGGCTTCTATTAATTCGCATGCTCCCTGGACAGGTGGTGACGCTTCCGTTTTCGACCGGAAGAAACTTCAGTTGCCGCCACAGTTTGTCGACACGGAAGTAACACGTGAATACTATGCCAGATATTTGGCGGAAGTCGGCTTGCTCGATCAGCAGGTGGGTGACGCTATGCAGATTCTGAAAGAAAAGAATCTGCTGCAGAACACTCTTGTCATTTTCATATCCGAGCAGGGTACGCAATTTGCCGGAGCCAAATGGACCAATTGGAGTGCCGGTGTCAAGTCGGCGATGGTGGCTTCTTGGCCGGGTGTCATTAAACCCGGTACGGAGACTTCCGCTATTGTGCAATATGAAGACCTTCTTCCTACGTTTATCGATGTTGCAGGCGGAAAGGTGCTTGACGTAATAGATGGAAAGAGTCTGGTAGATGTATTTCAAGGGAAAACAAAGACACACCATAAGTATGCTTATCATGTTCACAACAATGTTCCGGAAGGTCCGGCATATCCAATCCGTTCTATTTCAGACGGACGCTATCGTCTAATCTGGAACTTGACTCCGAAGGAAACATACGTAGAAAAGCATATTGAAAAGGCAGAATGGTATCTCTCGTGGAAAGCACAGGACACGGATCAGGCACATAAAATCATGAATCGCTATAAGAATCGTCCCGAGTTCGAACTATATGATATCAAGAAAGATCCGTTCGAAATGAATAATCTGGCGGATGTGAAGAAATATAGTAAGAAGAAGGCAGAACTGACGATGGAACTGCAAAAATGGATGAAACAGCAAAATGATACCGGAGCTGATAAAGACCGGCCGCGTGCTCCTAAGAATAAGCAGAAGAAAGCAGCTAATGTATAATATTCGTAATGCTACCGCTTGTTGCTCTCTGAAAGAGATTTGGTTCTTCGTCAAATTTGGTGGTAATCTCTTTTTTATTCTTTTACTATGGATGATGATAGTTCAGTACATAGTGTGGTTGTAACAAAGTCTAGTGATTATAAAGAATATGAATACCTTGAATATGGTATAATAAGAAGGATTATATGGCATTCGGGTCAAGTAAGTAATTCATATGGTATTTTATATGCTGGTGAAAATATTGATAAGACAATAACATTAAAAAACGGTTCAACTGTAACTTGTGATACAAGAATAACAAAAATGTATAAAAGATTTGAAAAAGAGGTTATATCTGGGATAGAACAAGCTAATAATGATTTTATAGAAAAATTAAGAGAAAATTATTCATTTACTTTCAATATAGATGAAGAAATAAAAATGACAAACTTTTCTAAACCAACTCTTTTTATTGCTGGTAGACAAGATAATATAGTTGGTTATCATGACTTATATAATTTACTTGAAGATTATCCAAAAGCAACTTTTGTTATTTTAGATATAGCAGGGCATAATTTGCAGATAGAACAAGAAGAGTTGTTTAATTCTTTATTTTTAAATTGGTTAGAAAGGATAGAGAAATATAGTATATAAAGTAAAAAAATTAATTTTCAAGACTGTAAAAATTTATATGTTATTTCTTAAAAAAATATTATAATTAAATCAATAATAAATAAAAAAGAGAGTGAAATTATATGAAAGATGATTTAAAGAAGATGTTAATAAAAATATTGAGGAAGATAATATAGAGAAAATAATGATGAAAAGGCATCAGATAGTTTTTTAAAAATTGATCCAATTAAAAGTTTAGATAGTAGCAATATAAAAATAGAAATGCCTAAAAATAGATGGATAAAGAAGCAAAAGATGATAACAAAGAAATCAAAATAATAACAAAACAAAAGATGACTCAAAGATAATAAAAATAGGAATAGCGGTATTAATTGTACTTTTATGATTAATAAAGAAAGTGAAGATTTTGTAAATAATACAGTAACAGAAGAAGCTCTACAAGAAACTCCACAGGAAGTGCAAATAGTTTGGCTGTATTTGAAACTCCTATTGTAGAACCTGTTGCAGAAAATTTTAAAAAAACAATAAAAGAAGTAAAAGAGCAGGAAGGTGGAACTGTAAGTGAAGAAAATAATGTTCAAGTTAATGATGATAATTATGATTTAATAGTTTTAGATAAATTTTATGATGAAGTTATAAATAAAGGAAATGAGGTATATCTTTATAATTTTTTATCAAGTGAATTGGCAATAATAGGAAATACTTTATATGCTAGAAATGCTTATAAATTTAAGAAAAAAGAATATCAAAAATATTTTGGAGAAAAATCTTAGTATGTGCCAACACAAAATATTTTAATACAAAATGAAGAAAAATTGGCTAATATAATAAAGAGGTATGAGTAATTAATAAGGATTAATTTCTAAAAAATAGGAGTTAATCCCTTTTTAATATGTGCTATAATAAAATGAAAATAAATTGAAAGGAAGAATAAAAATGAAAATAATA
>OGXD01002038.1_pt1 | contig 13568 bp, 10 predicted proteins | sample 1576211 | NCBI WGS metagenome assembly OGXD01 (sample SAMEA3541470, study PRJEB24748) | human gut metagenome | biome: human gut; feature: human-associated habitat; material: faeces | place: China | collected 2012
TCGGCACGCCGCGCTTCGCGTGTTGTGCCTGACTATCCTGTGTTCTGCTGTCTGGGGACACAGAACCATATGTGCCAGACTGTGCTGTATTATTCTGCTGCCAGTACTCTTTTCTGGCATTCTGCTGTGCTTTCTTTGCTGTTCTCATTGCTTTGTCGAAGTTTCTCTGTGTACTGCTCTTTGCAGGGCCTTTCTTGTACAGGAAGAAGAATATTATGAAATTCAGCATTGACACAAGTGCCGCCGTTGCGTTGGCATAACACATAATTGCTGATGGTGCAAGGAAACCTGCTGCATACAGGCTGTACCATACATTTCTTGGAAGAAAAGGCACAAGATATCCGAATACTATAGTAATTCCGAATATTACAGCATCAAGTATTGCCATCCATTTAATCTTGATTGGGATAATGAAGAATAATAAAACCTCCATATCCGGCTGCTCCATAGCGAATGCCATGAACAACGCAAGGTTTATATAATTCGTACTTAACTTAAAGCTTAATCCCCATATAAGATAGATAATAAGTGATGCAAGTATATTAAGGATAACTCCTGTGAAGAAGTATACATTAAATCTGAACGAGCCCCATATTCTTTCAAGTACCGAACCAATCAGATAGTAGAAATACAGCACAAACACCACAAATATTATGCTGTTAGAAGGAGGTTGTAAGATAAATGTAAAGAGTCTCCATACCTGTCCTTTGAAAATCATAGCAAAATCAAGCGAAAAATATGCGTCATATAATCCATTGAAGAATGTATTCATCACAAATCCTATTGCATAAAGGACAATGATATAAAACATAAGATTCTTAATCGCATACTTAGAGAATTTTTTCTCAAATTTAGCAAACCAGTTCATAAAATGTTCCTTTCAGTCTAACGCATGTTACAGACTAATAATTCATAATCATATACAAGAAATTATAATAAACAAAACAATATGATGTCAATTAAACTTACTCTTAAGTTCTTAAATTTTAATAAAAAAATCTACAATAAATAATTAAAGCTATTTTATTATTTCCTATTAATATTGAAATTTATTCCATTTTACTCTATAATGCATGAGTTGCATAGAAAATGACATATTCTGCGTTTTTTCACCAAAGTCACTATGCAATGGGTAACTTTTGTATATTTATATTAAGGAGGACAGCTGCAGCTGTATTAGGTTATGAAGAAATTCAAATTAGGTATTGATATTGGATCAACAACTGTAAAAATCGCTGTTTTAGATGATAATAATAATATTTTATTTTCTGATTATGAAAGGCATTTTGCGAATATCCAGGAAACTCTCCAGTCACTTCTTGAAAAGGCAGTGGCAGAACTTGGTGAGTTTGAAGTATATCCTGTTATCACAGGTTCAGGCGGACTTACTCTTGCCAAGCATTTAGAAGTACCATTCACACAGGAGGTAGTAGCCGTGTCTACTGCCCTTCAGGATTATGCTCCACAGTGTGATGTTGCAATCGAGCTTGGTGGTGAGGATGCTAAGATTATCTACTTTACTAACGGTATTGACCAGAGAATGAACGGAATATGTGCCGGCGGTACAGGTTCTTTCATTGACCAGATGGCAACTCTGTTACAGACAGACGCAATGGGACTTAACGAATACGCCAAGAACTATAAGTCAATATACCCTATTGCCGCAAGATGTGGTGTATTTGCCAAGACTGATATCCAGCCTCTTATCAATGAAGGTGCAACTAAGGAAGACCTTTCTGCATCTATATTCCAGGCTGTTGTAAACCAGACAATCAGTGGTCTTGCATGTGGTAAACCAATCCGTGGTAATGTTGCATTCTTAGGCGGACCACTTCATTTCTTATCAGAGTTAAGACAGGCATTTATCCGTACATTAAGCTTAGGTCCGGATGAAATCATTGCTCCTGACCATTCACACTTATTTGCTGCTGTTGGTTCAGCAATGAATTACAGTGAAGATGTATGTGTTCCTGTAGAAGACATCATCGCAAGACTCAAAGGAAAGATTAAGCTTGAGTTCGAGGTTGAACGTATGGAACCTCTTTTTGAGAACCAGTTTGCATATGATGAATTCACAAAGCGTCACAGCTCTCATCATGTTAAGACTGCTGATATCGCATCTTACAAGGGCAACTGCTATCTCGGAATCGATGCGGGTTCAACAACAACCAAGGTTGCTTTAGTTGATGAAGACGGTAATCTTCTTTACTCATTCTACTCAAGCAATAACGGTTCACCACTTGCTACAACAATTAAAGCTATTAAAGAGATATATACACTGCTTCCACCAGAAGCCAAGATTGTACAGTCATGTTCAACAGGTTACGGTGAAGCACTTATCAAGTCGGCTCTTATGTTAGATGAGGGTGAAGTTGAGACAGTGTCACATTTCTACGCTGCTGCTTTCTTTGACCCTGAAGTAGACTGTATCATCGATATCGGTGGACAGGATATGAAATGTATCAAGATTAAGAACCAGACTGTAGATTCAGTACAGCTTAACGAAGCATGTTCATCAGGATGTGGTTCATTCATAGAAACATTTGCAAAATCCCTCAACTTCACAGTTCAGGACTTTGCCAAGGCTGCTTTATTTGCTAACCACCCTATTGATTTGGGAACACGTTGTACAGTATTCATGAATTCCAAGGTTAAGCAGGCTCAGAAGGAAGGCGCTGAAGTTGCAGATATCTCTGCCGGACTTGCTTATTCTGTTATTAAAAATGCTTTATACAAGGTTATCAAGATTTCTGACCCTGATGATTTAGGTAAGCATATCGTTGTTCAGGGTGGTACATTCTACAATGACGCAGTTCTTAGAAGTTTTGAGAAGATTACAGGTGTTCAGGCAATCAGACCTGATATCGCCGGTATAATGGGAGCTTTTGGTGCTGCCCTTATTGCAAGAGAAAGATATGACGGTATATCAGAGTCATCTATGCTTTCTATAGATAAGATTAACTCTCTTACATATGAAACAAAGCTTACAAGATGTAAGGGATGTACTAACAGTTGTCACCTTACAATCAATAAATTCTCTGGCGGCAGACAGTTTATCACAGGTAACAGATGTGAACGTGGACTTGGTAAAGAGAAGAACAAGGAAAAGCTTCCTAACCTTTTCGATTATAAGTTCCACAGACTCTTTGACTATGAGCCTCTCTCTGAAGAAAAGGCTGTAAGAGGCACTGTAGGTATTCCAAGAGTTCTTAACATGTATGAGAACTATCCGTTCTGGTATACATTTTTCACAAAACTCGGATACAGGGTTGTACTCTCACCTCAGTCAAGCCACAAGCTTTACGAATTAGGTATTGAGTCAATTCCATCAGAGTCAGAGTGTTATCCTGCAAAGCTCGCACATGGACATATCATGTGGCTTATTAAGCATGGTGTTAAATTCATCTTCTATCCTTGTGTACCTTATGAACACAACGAATATGAAGGCACTAACAACCATTATAACTGCCCTATCGTTACTTCATATGCTGAGAACATTAAGAATAATGTAGAAGAACTTAAGTCAGAAAATATAGATTTCAGAAATCCTTTCATGTCATTTGAAAGTGAGGAGAAGATATCCAAAAGACTCGTTGAGGAATTCTCATCATACATTCCTGCCGCAGAGATTAAGTCTGCTGTCAAAGCCGGATGGGATGAAATGATGGCTTGCAGACAGGATGTCAGAAATAAAGGTGAAGAAGTAATCGCTTACCTTAACGAAACCGGAAAGCGTGGTATTGTACTTGCCGGCCGTCCTTACCATGTTGACCCTGAAGTAAACCACGGTATTCCTGAACTTATTAATTCATACGGACTTGCTGTACTTACAGAAGACAGTGTTGCACATTTAGGAACAGTTGAAAGACCTCTTATCATTCTTGACCAGTGGATGTATCATTCAAGACTTTACGCTGCTGCTAACTATGTAAAGACTGTAGATAATCTCGACCTTATCCAGCTTAACTCATTTGGATGCGGTCTTGATGCCGTTACAACTGACGCTGTCAACGATATACTTACTAAGTCTGGAAAGATATATACCGTACTTAAGATTGATGAGGTTAATAACCTTGGCGCTGCAAGAATCAGAGTACGTTCACTAATCGCTGCTTTAAGAGTACGTGAACAGAAGAACTACCAGAGAAAGATTCAGTCATCTGCCTACCACAGAGTACAGTTTACTGAAGATATGAGAAAGAATTACACAATTCTCTGCCCTCAGATGTCACCAATACATTTTGACATATTAGGTCCTGCCCTTAATTCATGTGGCTACAATATTGAAGTCCTTGAGAACGACAACAAGTCATCAGTAGATGTAGGTCTTAAATATGTTAATAACGACGCATGCTACCCTTCACTTATGGTAGTCGGACAGATTATGAACGCCCTTCTTTCAGGCAAATACGACCTTTCAAGAACTGCTGTTATTATGTCACAGACAGGTGGTGGATGCCGTGCTTCCAACTATATCGGATTCATCAGAAGAGCACTTATAAAGGCTGGTATTCCAGATGTTCCTGTAATCTCACTTAGTGCACAGGGACTTGAATCTAATCCAGGCTTCAGCTATGACATACCAATGCTTAAGAAAGCTATGATGGCTGTTGAATATGGTGATATATTCATGAATGTTGTATACCGTACAAGACCTTACGAGGCAGTTCCTGGTTCAGTTAATGCACTTCATGAAAAATGGAAGAAGGTCTGCATTGAACAGCTTACTAAAAATAAGGTTCATATGAAAGAATTCAATAAGAATCTCCGTGCTATTGTTAAGGACTTTGATAATATCCCGCTTAAGGATATCAAGAAGCCTAGAGTTGGTGTTGTTGGAGAGATTCTTGTTAAGTTCATGCCTGCTGCTAACAACCACATTATTGAATTACTTGAGGCAGAAGGTGCTGAGGCTGTTATGCCTGACCTTATGGGATTCCTTCTCTACTGTATGCAGAATTCAACATATAAGCATGAATTATTAAAGACACCTAAGAAGGGTGCTATTCTTTCAAGTACACTTATAAAGATACTTGAAACCTTCAGAAAGGCTGGAACCAAGGCACTTGCAGAAAGCAAGAGATTCGATGCTCCATCTAAGATTAGTGAGACAGCCAATTACGCTAAAGACTTCGTATCACTTGGCAACCAGACTGGTGAAGGCTGGCTTCTTACCGGTGAAATGATTGAACTTATCCATCATGGTGTAGGCAATATCGTATGCTGTCAGCCATTTGCATGTCTGCCTAACCATATTGTAGGAAAGGGAGTTATCAAAGAGCTTCGTGCAGCATATCCTGAAGCTAACATAATTGCTGTAGATTATGATCCTGGTGCTTCCGAAGTTAACCAGTTAAACAGAATCAAGCTTATGCTTTCAACTGCTAACAAAAACCTTGCTAAAGAAGAAAAAGAATCTAAAAAAGACGCTTAATTGCTTGTACATATTATAAAACCGATATATAATGGATATAATAAATATGTTCGAAGAGGTGTAATATTATGAGTTTTATGTTATTCATCGGACCAATTATAGGTGTTGCAGTTGCTATTATTGCTGCTGTAGTTATCATATCAGTTATAGCCGCTGCTGTCTCACAGAAAGATATTAACGACGAAGATTAAGAAAAAGTTCCTGCAGTTTCCATTGTGCCAGAAGCACTGGATACTGCAGGAACTTATTTTTTACTGCTTATTGCTTTTCTTATCTTTCTTTGGTTGTATTTTTCCTTCTGCTATCTCAATAATCTCATCTGACAGGAATTCCAGTTCATCAGCATCATGACATGCAATAATAATGAGTGCCCCTCTTTGCTTATGTTTCATAAGAATCTGCCTTACCTGCTCAGTTCCTGAATCATCAAGCGCATTAATCGGTTCATCAAGAATAATAATATCTGGATCTTCCATTATCGCAGCCGCTATACCTAGTCTTTGTTTCATACCGAGTGAATATTTCTTGAATGTTCTCTTATCATCCGGTTCAAGCCCAACCTCAGTAAGTGTCTGCCTTATCTTATCGTCATCAATCCGTTCTCTGATAGAAGCCAGCGTCTTTAAATTCTCAAATCCTGTATAATTACTGATAAACGAAGGATTCTCTATAAGAATTCCTATGCTTGGAGGAAACATTTCATCTTTTCCTAATATTCTGCCATTAATATCAACTGTTCCCGTGACCTTAATCAGACCGGCAATCGCGCGCATAAGCATTGTCTTACCGCTTCCATTCTTTCCCCTGAAACCATATATCTTTCCAGATTCCATTCTAAGGCTGACATCATCAAGAATATCAATACCTTTAATTTTCTTAGATACATTTTTCAATTCAATATACATACTTACTCCTCCTACAGAAAATCTCTTTTTCTTGAATATATAATTCCAGTAGCCATAATCCCCACATCTATCCCCAGCATTAATAACGCTCCAAAATACCATCTGTCATAAACATGCGGTATTCTGTACATCATCATATAATTATAGAAACCAAACCACTTCATATAACATATGCTGAATATGAATAACAATAGATTAATAATAAATCCAAATATAGAGTTAAACACATATGAAACCAGCAGAATTATAATACATGCAGTAATTAAGCTAAGCGTACACAGAACCATAAGTAAAACAACATTGGTCTGGCAGCTTATATCTTCACTCCCAAGTATGAGTTTTATGTTCTCTCTGGCGGTAAAATGCATCCTCAGACTGAACTTATTTCCTAGAACTGCAAAGCCACTGACTGCAAATGTTACAATTATCAGAACCATATATACAAGTGCAGCTAATACTGCGATAATATATTTACTGACCCACCAGTACACTGGTGAACGCGAGGCAATCATTATGCTCCTGCTTAACGCACTCCTGTCCGAATTAATATAATACGCAACAATAAAAAGCAAAAATAAAAGGACAAATATCTCAAGCACCGGAATATCCATCGCCAGATTTCTTTCGGGATAGAACTCTTTAGCTCCTTTAAAGAAATCCATAAGGCTGTCGCCTAACGACACTGCTGCTATCCTCCCCTTATTGATTGATTTGTTCATATTAGCAAAGAATATTAAAGCCTGCATTAAAGAATACACTGCAAATGCTATGTATAATTTCCATGCAATATTCCAGAACCTTTTCAGGTCTGCCTTAAATACATTAATAAAACATCTCATTAGTTCTTAAGCATGTCCTTTCTGTAAAACCTGAATGTCAGAAAACTTACTGCTGCACACACCGCCCAGATAATAACAGGCAGTACTACATTATCAAATACAGATATTCCCTTTAGATATGTCCCCATCTTCGACACAATCATGTAATTATAGATACTCTTTACATTCATATCGCAATAAGCAAGAAGCGGCTGTATATTCACAATAATAATATTAATGTATACAACCAGAAATACTACTATTGTCTTTCGTACAAGCCAACTTGCAATACATACAATAAATAATGTAACCTGCAGTCTTATAATATCAAGAAATACCGATAATCCAGCCACAATAAATGTGTTTATTTCATGTAATTCATAATAAGGTATGATAGCCGCAGCCATACTTCCAGTCTTACTCCAGTTACATGTAAAAACAGCATTTTTCATAGCAGCCACAATTCCAATAATGACACAATTCATTACCGGAAAAATTATAGTAAACAATGCACTGCTTTTTATAGTATTTACCCATAATTTTGTTGTCGAATCATATAATACAACTCTGTTTGACATCAACTCACGTCTAACCAACATAACCATAAAAAATGATACATAAATCACTTCATACATGCACAAAAAATCATAAGAATCCCAATCATAAAAATGTAAATAATAATCTGCAAAACATGTCTGGCCATTGGAAAAAGTCTTATTAAATGTTGAAACAGCATGTGTCATTATTAATTGCGGAATAAAATACATCACATAAAACAATGGATTTTTTAAAAGCTTTTTCATAATAATCCCCGTTTCTATCTGCTGAAAACAAGCTTCCTTCTATATGGATAAAAAGAATATACTAATGTTATTGTCGAAGAATCGAGCTTATCAAGATTATTTTGATCTAACTGTGATGCCCCGATATAAGCCCGTAGTTTCATCTCTTTTGTCTCATGAGGCAGCAATGTACAATGTCTTGATCCTGAACCAATCGGTATTGCACCATTAAATGCATTCAGTTCCTCTGATACGAATATAAAACTTGGAGTATAGTCTGCCACTTCTTCAGTTGTATTCTCTATTGATATTGTAAGCACAACTATTCTGCATTTATCTTTCTTTTCATCTTTAACCTTAGAATATTCTGATGAAATTTGTGAATATTCATCTATTGTACATATCTGATAGCTAAGCGGTTTAACAATAACTCCGTCAATATCAGCAGGATTATCAATCGTATAACTCTTATCTTCTGCTTTAGGAAATTGAATATTAATTCTTATAATCATTGCTGTACATATAACTACAACAATACTGCATATTATTAATGCAATTACTTTACAACGCTTCATTTTCTGCTCCTTTCCTAAAGAATATCAACATACTCACTCCAATAATAATTAACGGTTCCAGTATGAATCCTATAAGTGCCTTGTTAGGAAGGAGATATGAAGGACTAAGATATACCATAGGGTTAAAACTTGTTATGCCAAGATAATTCTTACTAAGTGTTGAAATAACTCCGACACCATAATAAGCAACAAATGGCGACACAATAACAAGAAAAACATTATTAAATGTAAATGAAACCGCAAGCGAAACAACTGAAAAAGCACCACCATATATAAAGAACTGCACTATATATATAAGCACATAAATCATTGTGTGGTCGCAAAAGAGATTAGACATTATTGATTTTCCTGTTCCAATGAATAACCCATTTTCGACTGGCGGCAGTGCTGGAATAAACATCATTGTTGCAATCAGATTAATTAAGACAGGTAAAAATACAAGCATTCCTCCGATAACAAATGTTGTTATAAATTTAGCTGCATGCACTTTATTTTTAGACATACGGCTGTAATACTGTAAAATGTACTGATTCTTGTTGTCTCTTACAAAAAATCCACAATAAGGCAATGCCGAATAAAGCATGCATACATATAAATATGCTGTTGCAAATGGCTCATATCCAACAAAATTACCCATCCATGAATTATATACTGAAAACGGATATGAAGCTGCATTTCCAGTGAATCCTTTTAATACATCCATATGCGGTACGGCTTTATTAATAAAAGAACCAGCAGCTAATGCTATACCAATTGCGAGACATATATAAAATGCTTTGCTTTTAAATGCTCTCTTAAATTCAATCCGTAATAAAATTCTTAAATCATGCATATCTAAACTACCTGCCTCCTTTATAAAGTTATCCTTCATCCTTAATGTCATTCAATTCTATTAAAATCCCTGAATAATCACTTGGATCAAATATATATCCAAATGAACCATACATATAGTACTTGGTTTGTTCATCATAATAAAATATACTTAATGCATACCATAAATCCTGCTCACAGTCTGCCTTTATTCTTACTATATCTCTGTGATTAGTTTCTCCCTGAAAGCACAATTCTTTATCTATTAATATACATGTCACTGATGGTTTATAATCACCCTCTGATATTTCTTCTGCTCCATCTGTTGTCATATTTAAATCCCTATCTTTTGTACCTGTATTCTTAATATGCACTCTAACCCATACAATTTTTTCATTTTTATCTACTCTGCTTTTTCCTGTCGGATATATGCTCTTTAATTCTTCTTTACATGACTCTAATACATCATCATCTAATATTTCATCTGCATAATCTACATTCGTAGTCATGTGTGCTTCTGTAATCGAACACTCCATTCCTCCCCATTCATATACTTCGTTCATTTTAATTAATTTTAGACTTCCATTTTTATTTCTCAATGATGCTATAGTTCCCTTTGTTACTGTTTCAAAATCATCAAATGATGGCTTTTCTTCATGATACTGCGTCTCTGCCTGTCCCTCAGTATTTGTCTCATATTCATATTTATACACATATGTATTACTTTCTTCTATTTCCTTTGCCTTATCAACAGACTGCGTTGTGCACCCGCACAACGCAGTCATCAAGAATAAGCTGGAAATAATTGTGACCTTATTACTCTTCATAATTACTCCTGTTCCGACATAAGCAATATAATTAATTAATATAAATCCGGACTCCAGTAACCAGAAAATACATTCTAATCATTAGTATATTGCTTATGTCTCTGCTCTTCATACATCAAGCATAATCCCTGTAATCTATCATTTCAACACCAATGTCGTGAACGACAGCAACTTTGTCGTGAACGACCATGGTGACTATAAGTATAGTTGTAAAAAGCCGGAACAGAAGGATTAATCCAACTGTTCCGGCTCTGTTTTATTACCATCTTATTTCACAACAGAACATGTTGCAGTTGCTATTATTGCTGCTGTCTCACAGAAAGATATTAACGACGAAGATTAAGAAAAAGTTCCTGCAGTTTCCATTGTGCCAGAAGCACTGGATACTGCAGGAACTTATTTTTTACTGCTTATTGCTTTTCTTATCTTTCTTTGGTTGTATTTTTCCTTCTGCTATCTCAATAATCTCATCTGACAGGAATTCCAGTTCATCAGCATCATGACATGCAATAATAATGAGTGCCCCTCTTTGCTTATGTTTCATAAGAATCTGCCTTACCTGCTCAGTTCCTGAATCATCAAGCGCATTAATCGGTTCATCAAGAATAATAATATCTGGATCTTCCATTATCGCAGCCGCTATACCTAGTCTTTGTTTCATACCGAGTGAATATTTCTTGAATGTTCTCTTATCATCCGGTTCAAGCCCAACCTCAGTAAGTGTCTGCCTTATCTTATCGTCATCAATCCGTTCTCTGATAGAAGCCAGCGTCTTTAAATTCTCAAATCCTGTATAATTACTGATAAACGAAGGATTCTCTATAAGAATTCCTATGCTTGGAGGAAACATTTCATCTTTTCCTAATATTCTGCCATTAATATCAACTGTTCCCGTGACCTTAATCAGACCGGCAATCGCGCGCATAAGCATTGTCTTACCGCTTCCATTCTTTCCCCTGAAACCATATATCTTTCCAGATTCCATTCTAAGGCTGACATCATCAAGAATATCAATACCTTTAATTTTCTTAGATACATTTTTCAATTCAATATACATACTTACTCCTCCTACAGAAAATCTCTTTTTCTTGAATATATAATTCCAGTAGCCATAATCCCCACATCTATCCCCAGCATTAATAACGCTCCAAAATACCATCTGTCATAAACATGCGGTATTCTGTACATCATCATATAATTATAGAAACCAAACCACTTCATATAACATATGCTGAATATGAATAACAATAGATTAATAATAAATCCAAATATAGAGTTAAACACATATGAAACCAGCAGAATTATAATACATGCAGTAATTAAGCTAAGCGTACACAGAACCATAAGTAAAACAACATTGGTCTGGCAGCTTATATCTTCACTCCCAAGTATGAGTTTTATGTTCTCTCTGGCGGTAAAATGCATCCTCAGACTGAACTTATTTCCTAGAACTGCAAAGCCACTGACTGCAAATGTTACAATTATCAGAACCATATATACAAGTGCAGCTAATACTGCGATAATATATTTACTGACCCACCAGTACACTGGTGAACGCGAGGCAATCATTATGCTCCTGCTTAACGCACTCCTGTCCGAATTAATATAATACGCAACAATAAAAAGCAAAAATAAAAGGACAAATATCTCAAGCACCGGAATATCCATCGCCAGATTTCTTTCGGGATAGAACTCTTTAGCTCCTTTAAAGAAATCCATAAGGCTGTCGCCTAACGACACTGCTGCTATCCTCCCCTTATTGATTGATTTGTTCATATTAGCAAAGAATATTAAAGCCTGCATTAAAGAATACACTGCAAATGCTATGTATAATTTCCATGCAATATTCCAGAACCTTTTCAGGTCTGCCTTAAATACATTAATAAAACATCTCATTAGTTCTTAAGCATGTCCTTTCTGTAAAACCTGAATGTCAGAAAACTTACTGCTGCACACACCGCCCAGATAATAACAGGCAGTACTACATTATCAAATACAGATATTCCATATATGTACATGTCCGTCTGATACATCACAAATCTGTCAAACAGCCCTGTTTTACCTATACTTAAAAGTAATACATTAAAATATATTATGATAAAACTCCACACAGCCGATCTTGTAATCCAGTAAAGCAGACATAAAAGCACATAAACAATCTGAAGTCTTAAGATATCCAGTAATAACATGAGGACTATTACTGCAAATGTATTCTCATATGCCAGTTCATGATAAGGTATCCATGTTTTAGCTAAACTTCCTGTAATATTCCAGTTGCATCCAAAAACTGCCCCTTCTCTTAACCCTGTCAGCATTATAATCAGACAATTAACCACTGGAATAAGCAAAGTTATTAATATGCCTCTTTTAATGCAGTCTCTCCACATTTTTCCCATTGACTGGTAAAGAACAATTCTATTCGAAGTCATATTTCTTTTAATAATTACAATAGATACAAAAGATACATATATCATCTCGAATAATCCCATGAAAGAAATCGTCTTCCAATCAAATACGGCAAGATAATAATCTGACATGCATGCGTTCACATTCCAGAACACTTTATACATTTTAGAAAGCGTACTAATGAATATAATAACCGGTATCAAATATATCAGTGCAAAACACAGCTTTTTCCACGTTCTGTTTCCCATAAATTCACCTCTTATCAAATACAAGCTTTCTTCTATATGGATAGAACGAATATACAAGCGTCATTGTTGATGATTCAATCTTATCAAAATTTTCGTATTTAAGCATTGATGTTGAAAGCATGCTTTTTAATACCAGCTGTCTTTCTTCACCCGGCAAAACATTAATACTCTGCTGTGATGGATTGTCATTATTAATTATTGGAAATGCACCATTACTTGCACACAGTTCTTCAATTACCATGACAAAAGATGGACTATAACTAATAATGTCATCAGTTGTATTTCTTACTGATAATGTAAATACAACAACCCGCTTCTTATCTTTATTCTCTCTTTTAAGATACCTGTCATACTCCGAAGATATCTCCGAAAATTCATCTAATGTATATACCAAGTAATCTATTGGCTTGACTTCCAGACCATTAATATCAACCGGATTATCTTTGGTATAACTTATAACCTCTGCATTAGGATACAGCACATTTATTCTTATAATCATCACCGCACATATTACTATTGCAATAGAGCTTATACATAAAACTATTAATTTACAATGCTTCATTATCTGCTCCTTTCACAAAAAATATGATACCGCTTATAACAGTTATAATTATTGGTTCTAATATATATGCAGCAAGCTGCTTATCAGATAAAATATTAGAAGCCAGTAATCTCATCGGATTAAAGCTGTCCATTCCAAACATATTCCTTAACATATTGGAAACAACACCCAAACCATAAAATGTAACGAATGGCATAAGCA
>OGXD01002040.1_pt1 | contig 13564 bp, 12 predicted proteins | sample 1576211 | NCBI WGS metagenome assembly OGXD01 (sample SAMEA3541470, study PRJEB24748) | human gut metagenome | biome: human gut; feature: human-associated habitat; material: faeces | place: China | collected 2012
TCAATTCGATGAAACAAGAATAGCCAACGATGTGTATTTTTCATGCCTTGTCGGTTCTTAATTACACCTGAAAAGGATTATGAAGAAAGAGGATTCGTTCCTAATGTATGTTTCCCATGTGCAACAATCAATGATTCAGCAACAGGAAAGATTGCAATCTACTACGGAGCAGCAGACAGCTATGTAGGACTTGCATTTACAACAGTTGACGAAATTGTTGCTTACATTAAAGAACATAGCAGTGTAGGAAATGAGGAAACAGAAATCGGGAAGAGATAATCCGATAACAAAAAATAACAGGGAGGGAAAAATGATTAATAAGAAATTCATTAAAAAATCATTGGCAGTCATGTTATCCACAGCAATGATTTTTACAACTGGAATGCCAATTACAGCCTTACAGAATACTGTTAAGGCTGACACGGTATCAGATGTAACAGCAGCTCCTAAATGTGAGGAACTTACAAAGTGGACATTTGACTCAGACACAGAAAGCTGGGCAAAGAGTGGATGGTCTTCAACAGGACTTACAGGAAGTGTAGCTAATGAAGATGGAAAATTAAAATTCACAGCAGACTACACAACTATTACAGCTACATGGTATCAGGGAGATATCCAGTTGTATAAGTCAGCAGATTACAGCGAAGCTACAAATGCTTCAATGGAATTATACTGTAAGACATCAGACCATCAGCCAACAAAGGTTGATATTATTTTTGCAAATTCAGGTGGAAATAATGCAAAGGATTCAGTTAGTTTGGCAAATGTAACAGATAAGGAAACAGTACAGATTAACGGAGAAGATTACACAAAGTATAATCTTTCAATTCCTCTTAACATGTCAGAAACAAATGTTGGTTACAGACAGGCAACAACAAACTTAATCATTCAGGTAGTAAGAGGCGATGCAACATTTAGTGGTGATGTTTATTTTGATAACATTACATTAAATAAGGACACATATAGTCTCATTCATAATTCGACCCACGCGCGTCATTTCTGCGAATTGCAGATGATTTTGGTACAGTGACTTGTCGCCAGTTTCTTCGCCGGAGATTATCTCCAGCATTGACATTCGCTCCACGGAAAACCTGCTTTATTAAAGCAGCAACCTCACGCTTCACAGCTATCAATGTCACAGCAAGTATTAATATACACTACTCTCTATATAAAATCAACAGAAAAAATTGTATTTTTTTTAGTACAATGTAGAACAAATTTGACCGGAACATAAGTCCCGGTCAAAACAGTATTTTAATAAAATCCAAATCCAAGATACATAGAATTAATCTTCCACTTACCATCTTCATATTTATAATATATGTAAGCTGAATTATTGTTATTATTCTTGTCGTTAGCTTTATCACTTCCTGAGTATTGTATCTTGTATGTATATCCTAGTTTAATTGAAACTTTAATCACCGGGCATCCATCATCTGAATCCACTCTGAAAGATGTATCCACGATAGAAGCTGTGAATTTGGAAATCTTCAAATTGGATACAGTTTTGTATTTGTCATTGTAGCTGTCGTAAATATTCTTATAAGCTGACTCTATGTTCTTCTTTTCTTCTTTACACACCCTGTCGGCTATAGCTGAATAATCTTTCTTTGCCTGTACAGCATTAATTATTGCATCCACATCTGTTCTTGCCTGTGTCTTAAGTTCTTCAAGCTTCGAATTAACATATTTTGCATTGTATGTTCCAACAGTAAATGTATCTTCATCATGTGCTGCATAAAGCTGTGTTGTGTAGTCCTCTATAAATTCTCCAGTTACCTTAATATTATTCTTTCCATTGAACAGATATGGTATAACATATTCATCAGAAGAGCCGTTTCCATTCTTAGATGCATCCGACTTATATCCATCACCGACAATAACATCATTAATATATAACGTAAGTCCCTTTGGAACCTTTATTGTAACATTCTTTACTACAAGATTCTCAGCGCTGACTTTATACTTCTTAAAGAAAAGCATATAGTGCTTATTGGCTACTGTTAGATACACATCATTATACTGCATTCCCGAATCTGTTATATATCCGACCTTAACAGCCTTGTTACCAGGCATCTTGCTATATGTTGAGACAATGTCATCTGCTGCCATCTTTTCAACTTTCTCACCAGTCGCATCTGCATGAACATTAATAAATGCTTCCTTAGTAAGGAACTCCCCATCTGGTAGATTAATAAGACTATACGCATCATTCCATTCGCACTCTGCAACCGCCTTAACATACTGCTTGGCAGTTTTCTTATAATCTGTCACATTGTTTCCCACACATACAAATATAATTATGGCAGCTATCACAGCAACTCCCGCAGCTACAATTGCAATTATACCCTTAGGGAATCTGGCAGGCTTATTATTGGCAGGCTGCTGACCAGAATTCTGACCTGTAAACTGTGTAGGCTGTACAGGCTGTTGGCCAAAAGCCTGCTGTGGCTGAACTGGAACACTTTGCTGTACCGGTGTTACTTCCGGCTCTGCTTTCACACTCTCCTGTACTGGTGTTTCCTCCGACCCTGCTGGCACATTCTCCTGTACCGGTGTTACCTCTGGCTCTTCTTCCACACTTTCCTGCACCGGTGTCTCCTGAGGCACATCTATCACTAGACGTGTTCCACAGTTTCCACAGAATAGTGCATCGTCCTCGTTCTTTGTTCCGCAATTTGGACAAAACATAATTTTCCCTCCCTCATATGATTAATATAGTAAATCATATATCATCATACCATGAATATATGATTTGCTCAACCAAATAATCTGTTCTGATGTCACTTGTTTTGTTAATATTTACTACTGTTTCTGTTTCTCTATTTTTTCTGCAAGATCATTAAGATATTCCCATCGCTCCATCTTTTCTTCAAGCTGCCTTTCCACATCTTCCTTTTCCTTAGTAAGTTCTGCAAGCTTAGAATAAGAAGTTGCATTCTTTGCAATCTCGTCATCAAGTTCTGAAACTTTAGTTTCAAGCTCCTCTATATCATCATCTATAGTCTCATATTCCTTCTGCTCCATATATGTGAACTTAATCTTATTCTCATGGCTGTTATATGCTTTCTTCACCTGACCTGCTGCCTTTGATTTTGGCGCATCAGATGTTCCATTTGATTCCACATTATATATAGAAGAAACACATTTATCCCTGTAGTCCGTATAACCACCTTCATACTGTGTATGGTGGCCTCCTGCCTCAAATGCAAATATCCTGTCAACAACTCTGTCAAGGAAATATCTGTCATGTGAAACTGTGATTACAATACCTGCAAATCCATCAAGATACTCCTCAAGAATCTCAAGAGTCTCAATATCAAGGTCGTTGGTAGGCTCATCGAGAATAAGTACATTTGGCGCACTCATAAGAACACTTAACAGATAAAGTCTTCTCTTCTCACCACCTGACAGCTTGCTTATAGGCGTCCACTGCTGCTTCGGTGTAAAAAGAAACTTCTCACACATCTGTGACGCTGTTGCCTTTCCATCTGCCGTCGTAACATATTCGCCTATGCTTCTTACGAACTCTAGCACAGTAAGGCTGTCGTCAAGTGGTTCGTTCTCCTGCATGAAATATCCAATTCTTACAGTCTCTCCAACCTCAACACTACCACTGTCCGGTTCAAGCTGGCCTGCTATAATCTTCATAAGCGTAGACTTGCCGCATCCGTTATCACCGACAATACCTATTCTGTCATCTCTTAGAAAAATGTAGGTAAAATCGTCAATTATTGTCCTCTCTCCAAAGCTTTTGCAAATGTTGTGGAGTTCAACAGTCTTTCTTCCAAGCCTGCTGCTGACTGAATTCATATCCATAAGCTGCTTGTCAAATCTTGCTCTCGCCTGCTTTGAAGCCTCCTTCATATCCTCGAATCTGTCAATTCGTGCCTGCTGCTTGGTAGATCGAGCCTGGCATCCTCTTCTTATCCACGCGAGTTCCTTCCTTAATATATTCTGTCTCTTAGCCTCAGTTGCCCTCTCCATCTCCTCACGCTGGGTCTTCAGTTCAAGAAAGCCTGAATAATTCGTATCGTAGCTATAAAGGGAAGCTTTATCAAGCTCTACAATCCTGTTAGTTACATTATCAAGGAAATACCTGTCATGAGTAACCATGATAAGTTCTCCCTTGAAATTCTTAATAAACTGTTCCAGCCAGAGTACCATGTCATTATCAAGATGGTTCGTAGGTTCATCAAGAATAAGAAGTCTTGCCGGCTCAACTAAAGTTCTCGCAAGTGCCGCTCTCTTTTTCTGACCACCTGATAAAATATTCATCATTGCAGCGTGATTTGTTATTCCAAGCTTGTTAAGAATCTCTTTTGCTTTTGGCTGGCTGTCTGCATGCTTCCCACGCATAACATATTCCAGTACATTTTCATTATCATAATACAGAGGCGTCTGTGCAAGATATGCAAGCTCAATCCCCTTACCCTTTACAACCTGTCCTTCATCCGGCTCTTCAATGCCTGCAATAATCTTTAAAAGTGTAGACTTTCCGGTTCCGTTCACCCCTATAAGTCCAATCTTATCTCCACTGTTAATTCCCAGACTTATATTATTAAAAAGTTCCTTTTCTCCATAGGTCTTGCTGACCTTTTCAACATTTAATATATTCACAATTATCTCCGTTATATAAATTATTTGTCGTCATCTGAAAGATTATAGAAATTCTTAAGCTTCTGTGCAAGCTCCGGATCTTTCTTCTTCAGATGTTCATAATGCTTCCTCTTCTGCTCCATCATATGCTCATATACATACGGATTGTGAAGCTTTAATCTGTCAAGCATTTCCTTTCTGTGTTCCTTAAGCATCTGAATTGCATCAGGATTAATCTGTGCCAGCTTCTTCTCAACAACCACGCGGCGTTCATCAATTCTTTTCTCAATATCATCAATATCAAGATTCGGATATTTTTTATCGTCAAACAAATGCATTTCAAGCCGCTCAAGCAGGTCATTCTCATCAAAGAGTCCGATTCTTCCCCATGCAGCATGCTTTTCAGCATCAACAATAACATTCTTCTCATCTTTCTTGACACTGCCAATCTCATCAGCCATCTCTGCTGCCATCTTCTCAAGCCATTCATCTGCATCTGCACCAAAAGCCCACTCAATTTCTGCAAGTCTTTCGTTGTCCTCATGTACCTCGCCAGAAACAGCCTGCTCTTCTTCCTCCTCGACAGGATAAGGTCTGTCAAGACCTGCATCTCTTAGGGCAAGCGGAATAGTTCTTCTTACAACACCTTTTTCAACAAACTCGCCTGCACCAAGCTCTCTTAACTGGTCATTAAGCGTGTGTTCATGCTCTGTAATATAGAATCTGATACTTTTCTTTTCAAGCACCTTATATAAAGTCATAAGCCTGTCAACTGCCGTCACATCAATAGATCCAACGCCTCCGGCGTCTACAATTACCCATTTAGTATTATCATCAAGATTCTTTTCTATATCATCAACAAATGTATTAATATTCGCAAAGAAAAGCGCACCGTTAAATCTGTATATAACCACACCTTTTATCTTCTTTACATTGCGGTATCTGTTAAGACTATAGAAGCCCTCCTGTCCCGGTATCACCCCGAGAAATGCCCTTGGCGGCTCAACAGCTTTGACAATAACTGCAATGAATGAAAGTATTACACCGATTACAACTCCGTATATCGTTCCAAATAACAGAACACCTAAGAAAGCACCTACAAATATTGCAAACTCCGTATGGTCTGTTTTCCATAATTTAACTGCAAGCCCGAATTCAGTAATTCCAATCAGCGCCGCAACAACAATTCCTGTAAGTATTGGTACAGGAAGATACTCAAGCACCGGCGTACCAAAAAGCACTATAAGAAGCATTGTCAGAGAAGCTGTTATTGACATAACCTGTGATTTACAACCAAACTGGTCTGCAATTCCTGTTCTTGACACACTTCCATTCAAAGGGCATCCGCCAATTACAGCAGAAGCCGCATTTGCAGCAGCATAAGACAGAATTTCTCTGTTATTGCTTACTTTATAGCCATATTTGTTGGCATAATTATTAGTTGCAAGCAATGTCTGCGCCATGACAACACCTGCCACTGAAAGTCCAAGAAGTATTATATCTGACGGATTCTTAAACACAACTGACATATCAGGAAGTGAGAATCCAGGCAGCCCCTTATCAACATGTGGAAGAAGCTTAACACCGAATCTGTCAATATGAAAAATTGCGGTTGCAAGTGCACCAAGCACCATAAGAAGTACTGACATTGGAAACTTTGGAATGAACTTCTTCGCAACAAGAATAATCACAACTGTTCCGACTCCAAGCACTGCCGAGAGCAGATTAAATGAACCAAACTCGCCAGCTATATGCATAACAAGCTGTATCGCTTCGCCAGTCCCAGCATTGCCACCAAAAAGCTTTGCTGCCTGCATAAGAATTATTGTCACGCCAATACCGCTTATAAATCCACCCATTACAGGTGTAGATATATAATTGACAATACGCCCTGCTTTAATAAAGAAGAAGAGCAGCAGCCACAATGCTGCAACCAAAGTTATCGCCGGAACTACTGCCTTTGCCTCCTCAGATCCTGACACTATTCCAAGCGTTGCAAGTGTTCCACCAACAAGTGCCGCCGGAGTTGCGTCCACTCCGAACACGAACTGCGGCGAGGATGTAACAAATCCATATATAAGCACTGGCAGAATAGAGCAGTACAGACCATACACCGCTGGCAGTCCCGCAATCTGTGAATATCCCATTGATATAGGAATTGACACAAGAGCAACAATTATTCCTGATACAATATCCTTCTGTATATTCTTTAAACTAACATTTTTCAATATGCATCGCCCCTTAATTAGATTTCGATAGGAATATATTAACATAAAACAAGCCTGTTCAAAACATTTTTGCACGATTGCAGTTATTAATATTTTCGTATATAATTATTTAATAACAAATGCGGTACCAAACCGCAACATATTTTAATATAGAAAAGGATACTTAATTATGTTTATAGCTGACAACTGGAAAGATTATGAAGTAATAGATACCTCTAAAGGTGAAAAGCTTGAGCGCTGGGGCAAGTACATTCTTGTACGTCCGGACCCACAGGTAATATGGGACACTCCTAAGAAAGAGCGTGGCTGGAAGAATATGAACGGTCATTACCACAGAAGTTCTAAGGGCGGTGGAGAATGGGAGTTCTTTGACCTTCCACAGCAGTGGCAGATTCACTACAACAGTCCTTCATTTGAACAGGAGCTGACATTCAACTTAAAGCCATTCAGCTTCAAGCACACAGGAATATTCCCTGAGCAGGCTGCTAACTGGGACTGGTTTGGAAAGATAATCTCTGATGCCAGGAAAAAGCGTGGCAGTGAACCTGTAAAGGTTCTTAACCTGTTTGCTTATACTGGTGGAGCAACACTTGCATGTGCAGCCGCAGGTGCTAATGTTACGCATGTAGATGCTTCTAAGGGTATAGTCGCATGGGCTAAAGAAAATGCACAGTCTTCAGGACTTATTGACAAGCCTATCCGCTGGATAGTTGATGACTGTGTAAAGTTTGTAGAAAGAGAGATAAGAAGAGGCAACCATTACGACGCAATCATCATGGATCCACCTTCATATGGACGTGGTCCTAAAGGAGAAATCTGGAAAATAGAAGAAGCCATACACCCGCTTGTTAAGCTTTGTGCACAGCTTCTTTCTGATGAACCATTATTTTTCCTTATTAATTCATACACTACAGGTCTTCAGCCAGCCGTTCTTACTTATATGTTAAGCACAGAACTTAAGAGCTTTGGCGGACACTGTGATTCACAGGAAGTAGGTCTTCCTGTTTCAAGTAACGGACTTGTACTTCCATGTGGTGCTTCTGGCCGCTGGATGAAATGATTAATACACAACACCATCGAGTGACGGCGATTCTTCGCCGTCATTCACAATTCTGATAACAAGATGATTTGGCAGACATGTGATTGGCATTAAAGGTTCAGATATATATCCCATATTTACACACAGCTTATCCGGACAGCTTGCATCAGCAATCTTAATCTTTCCATTCTCGACAAGAATATCATTATACTCTCCATCCCCATATTCAATCCTGAATGTGTACGGATTCTTAACGTCATCTAACGAAACAGTTCTTAACAATTCGTTATCTCTGTATATATAAGCGGTCTTTCTGCCGTTATTCTTTCCTGATTTCATATATATAATAGAAGCCACACTTGCCACAACAAGCAGAACAATCACGGCCACCACTGTAATAACTCTTTTTTTCACAATCTCCTCCATCTGCTACATAGTATATTTTTTAGGAATATATCTGTCTGCAAAGAAGCACACAAGGCCCGTAAACAGACCTGTTATAACACCGCTTATCACAAGGAACGGCATGTACGCAAATATACCTGACAATCTGAGTATGAAAAATGCAGCAAGAATCTGGCCTGCATTGTGCGACACCGCGCCAAGTATACCTGTAAGGAATATATACTGTCCCCTAAGCAATTTATTAACAGCTGCCATCACAATAAGACATAAGAATCCACCACTTACACTATATATAAATGATACTGCCTGCCCTGTAAATATTGTAGCCAGTATAATTCTCATAGCTAACACAATCGCTGCATCACTGAATTTATACCTTTTCAATACAAAAAGTGTGACTATATTGGCAAGTCCTAATTTAACTCCTGGTATTGGAACAAGCGTAGGTATCGCTGATTCCACAACAAATATTGTCAGTGCAATTGTTGTAAGTAATGCCAGCGTTGTAAGTCTCTTAACATCAAAAGTTTTCTTCATATCTGCCTCCGCATATATATTACCTATGCATTTTAACAGACATTTCATATTAAGACAATAATTCGTTAAATTAATTCAAATTCGTGCAAAATCAGTTTGACAGTTTGTAAAAATATAGTATAATCATTTGGCTTTATAAATATACGAAAGTGAGGAAATCCTATGGTAAAAGACATGACAAACGGTTCGCCTTCCAAGCATATTCTTGGATTTGCAGTTCCAATGCTGTTCGGAATGCTGTTTCAGCAGTTCTACAACCTTGTTGACACAATAATCGTTGGTAAAACTCTCGGTGTTGAAGCTCTTGCCGGAGTTGGAGCAACAGGTTCTATCAACTTCATGATAATCGGTTTCTGTATGGGAGTCTGTAACGGATTCGTGATTCCGGTTGCCCAATGCTTTGGTGCAAAGAAGCCTGCTGACCTTAGAAAATATGTATTTAACGGATATATCTGCAGTATTGTGTTTGCCATAGTGCTTACGCTTGCATCCGTAATATTCTGCCGCAGAATACTTATTATCATGAATACACCGGCAGATATTATTGACCATGCCTACAATTACATAGTAGTTATATTCATAGGAATCCCAACTGTATTCCTGTACAACATGGTGTCCGGTGTTATCCGTTCGCTTGGCGATAGTAAGACACCTGTAGTTTTCCTTGTGCTTTCTTCAATAATAAATGTAGTACTTGATTTCTTTCTTATTCTTGTATGTAAGATGGGTGTTGCCGGAGCTGGCTGGGCAACTGTAACATCACAGTTAATTTCGGGACTTACCTGCCTTATATATATGTATAAGAAATATGACATCTTAAAAGGTGACAAATCAGAAAGGGTACTTGATAGAAGATTTATCACTAACCTGTGTATGAACGGTGTTCCTATGGGACTCCAGTATTCAATAACAGCCATCGGAAGTACAATCCTTCAGGCTGCTGTCAATACACTTGGTTCAACATATGTAGCCGCAATGACTGCCGGTTCTAAGATGTTCAACTTTACCTGTTGTCCATTTGATGCACTCGGCTCAACCATGGCAACCTATGCCGGACAGAATGTTGGAGCTGCCAAGATTAAAAGACTTGGTCAGGGCGTACGCTCCGCTATGATAATCGGTTCAGTATACAGTGTTCTTTCTCTTATTGCACTGTATTTCACTACAGATTATATTGCATTATTATTCGTTAATGCATCTGAGACAACAATTATTGCTCTTACAAGACAGTTCATCCTTGCATCTGCATGCTTCTACATTCCACTTACAGGTGTTAACGTGGTCCGCTTCTGCATACAGGGTATGGGTTTCTCAGTATTTGCAATATCAGCAGGTATCTTAGAGATGATTGGCCGTGCATTTGCAGCCATCATACTCATTCCAAGTATTGGATTCATGGGTGCATGCCTCGCCTCACCAATCGCATGGATTGCTGCTGACGCATTTTTGTTCCCTGCATTCATACATTGTGCCAAAAAGCTTAATGCAAGGCACAATATTAAATCAAACTAATAACATGACTAAAGGGAGGACAATATTGCCCTCCCTTAATTATTCTATAATATAGACAGCCTGGCTGTGCATCGCTTCATATCTTGATTGAAATGTCTCAAGATTCCTTGTTACATTACCTTCCATAGGATCCATTATATAAACAATATTCTTATTAAGATCATATCCTGTAATTACAACACAATGTTCTGGAGACATCCATGTGTATTCTTTCCCATTAAATACAAATGTCTTAGATTCATATGGCTGTCTCATATCTATTGTATTCCATATTACTATCGGGTCACCCTGAGCAACCATACCTAGAATCTCTTTAAAATCTGTTCCGCTGATATTCTTTGCAACTGCTGACATATTATTAACTTTGAAATATTTATTAGCTGCATTAACAATTGGCTGTGACATGCATCCATAACTTGTGTTATCCCTTGGATTACCAAGAAACATTTCGTAGAAGCTGCCATTGCCTTTCTTAAGATATTCATCTGCCATAGTTGTTTTATCAACATTACATCCATAATAATTCAGTACGGAGGTTAACGATGTAATCTCGCATCCTGTTGGCAGCTCCGGATTCTGATTAAGTGATTCATAGCATTCTATTCTGTATACATCTGGTAAATCATTTACAATCTCTTCACTTACAGAAAGCTGTTCCTCCGTCACATTACCATCGCTCTTAATTGCTGTATATTCTGCACCTACTGCTACACCTTTGCTGACATTCTGATTATTCATCTTGACTGTTAATACAATTGCTACCGTACATGCCAGTATAGTCATCATTACAAGGAATATTTGATTCTTCCTTTTTCCTATTCTTTTGTTTTTTCTCCTGCCATCTCTCCTACTCATCCCAATCACCATCCTAACCTTCCGTTGTAAGTCAAAGTCTCATTTATTAACTTCTATACTTATATACGAAACCTAGCATGATTTGGTCTGAATAAATCGTAAAATTGTGTTTTATAATATTATATAAGCCTTACTACCTGACAATTATCAGTCATTCCATCCCAGAATTTATCCAGTGGTGTTCCTCTGAATTTTGCTATAATACTGCAGTTCATGGCACCATGACCAACAATCAGTATATCTTTGCCACTATTTACCTGTGGCATAACTACATTGTCTATAAACTCCCCTGTTCTTGCAAAAAGCTGTTCAAAACTTTCCCCGCCTTCAACCGTCACATAATCCTCTGGATTTTTAAAAAGAGAATTAATTGGGCAATCCTTTATTGCAAATGAATTCTCTATTCCCTCATATATTCCAAATCCCATCTCAACAAGTCTGTCATCTGTATATACAGGTACTCCTCTTCCTTTGAGAAAAATCTCGGCTGTCTCTTTTGCTCTTGCCAAAGGTGATGAATAACACTCATCAAAATGTATATCTGCATACTTTTCCCCGGCCTCTGCCGCCATCATTCTTCCCTCATCATTAAGAGGTATATCAGTTCTGCCCTGTAATTTATGACATGCATTCCAGTCCGTTTTTCCATGTCGCATTATGTATAACATGTTGTACTCCTCTTTTTATCATATTCTAGCTCATTACTTCGCGAGCACGACTGCGAACTGCCCATGACTTCTCAAGGAGCTGCTCGTGCAAAAAAGGGTTTCCGATAACCTCGGAAACCCTTGAAAGAACTGTATTAATAACAATTACTCGATGATAGATGCAACAGCACCAGAACCAACTGTTCTACCACCCTCACGGATAGCGAAACGAAGACCCTGCTCCATAGCTACGTTATGGATAAGTTCAACTGTCATCTCTACGTTATCACCAGGCATGCACATTTCTGTACCAGCTGGAAGCTCACAAACACCAGTTACATCAGTTGTTCTGAAGTAGAACTGTGGTCTGTAGTTGTTGAAGAATGGAGTATGACGTCCACCCTCGTCCTTTGTTAATACGTAAACCTGAGCTGTAAACTTGTGGTGTGGTGTGATTGAACCTGGCTTACAAAGAACCTGTCCTCTCTGGATCTCATCTCTCTGAACACCTCTAAGAAGAGCACCAATGTTATCACCTGGTTCTGCTTCATCAAGGAGCTTTCTGAACATTTCGATACCAGTTACAACAACCTTACGGATGTCTTCGTGGATACCAACGATTTCAACTTCCTCGTTAACCTTAAGAACACCTCTTTCTACTCTACCAGTAGCAACTGTACCACGACCTGTGATAGAGAAGATATCTTCGATAGGCATAAGGAATGGCTTATCTGTTTCTCTCTGTGGATCTGGAACATACTCATCGATTGTGTGCATAAGTTCAAGAATCTTGTCACCCCATTCGCTGCTTGGATCTTCAAGAGCCTTAAGAGCTGAACCCTGGATGATTGGTGTATCATCGCCTGGGAAATCATATTCGTTAAGAAGTTCTCTGATTTCCATATCAACTAATTCAAGAAGTTCTGGATCATCAACCATATCACACTTGTTCATGAATACTACTACGTAAGGAACGCCAACCTGACGAGCAAGAAGGATATGCTCTCTTGTCTGAGCCATAACACCATCAGTAGCAGCAACAACGAGGATAGCAGCATCCATCTGAGCAGCACCAGTGATCATGTTCTTTACATAATCGGCATGGCCTGGACAGTCAACGTGTGCGTAATGTCTCTTCTCTGTTTCGTACTCAACGTGAGCTGAAGAAATTGTGATACCTCTTTCTCTTTCTTCTGGAGCCTTATCGATATTTTCGAATGCAACAGCTTCACCTGTACCAAGTCTCTCATGAAGAGTCTTTGTGATAGCAGCTGTAAGAGTTGTCTTACCGTGATCTACGTGTCCAATTGTACCAATGTTGCAATGTGGTTTTGTTCTTTCAAATTTAGCCTTTGCCATTGTTTAAAATCCTCCTAATTTAAATAGAATAATCGTCTGCAATGCAGACTTCTCATAGCTGAAATCTATTATATTATTTTTTCAAGAATATTTCAACCATATTTTATATAAAAGCATTGTAAACTAATACTTTTATATGAATTAAGTGATATATTTACATATTCTAACCAGCTTAAACCAGATATAGACATAAATACATCATATATTTATTACTGCGAAATACATTATACTATATTTCGCAGTAATTAAATTATCGTTTGATTATACTAAGCTAGATTATTTTGCTCTTGAAGCAATAACCTTATCCTGAACTGACTTAGGAGCCTGTTCATACTTATCGAAGAACATAGAGTAGTTACCACGACCCTGTGTCTTAGAACGAA
>OGXD01002061.1_pt1 | contig 13421 bp, 11 predicted proteins | sample 1576211 | NCBI WGS metagenome assembly OGXD01 (sample SAMEA3541470, study PRJEB24748) | human gut metagenome | biome: human gut; feature: human-associated habitat; material: faeces | place: China | collected 2012
GCTTTTCGGAACCATGACGTGGCGATGATGACTGCGATATCCCGGTGTCGGTGTAGCCTGAGCTTCCGTGACGGTTCTGTAACCACGCGGTCATAAGCCTGCTGTGGTTGAAGTAATCCGCAAGGAGTGTTGATATATGAGGCATGCGGCGCATAAAGCTGCCAAGGTTTCGAATGAGCGTTTCAGCGTTGCCAAGGCGCTGTTCACCTCGAGCCGCGGTTCCCACACCGCCAAGGCCGTTCGTATGGTCCAGCTGGCAAATGGTGGGGGTGCCGTTGTAGGTCTTGAGCCTGCGGTTGCCGAAAAGCTGAATGAAGTGGCTCCGATGAGCCGCCGCGCCATGCGTGAAGCCGCTCGTGCGGCCGGTCGTCGCTCCGCATTCATGGCTTCCGCATCGCTGGCCGCGCTGGTCGGCACCGCGGCCACTGCCATGGCGGTCGGCCAGCAGAATGCGTCTGAAATGACTTTTGCCGACAATGCCGCCACTACCACGCAGATGAAGCGTGTCTTTGACGATGCGGCATCCCGTTCCGAGTCCCGTAGCGATCTAGACGCTCTGGCCTCCACCAGCAATAGCGGTGATTGGCAGCTTGGCGAAACCAGTTCCTCCATGGACACGAATCTTCTGTCAAAGTCCATTGCCGACAATCCCAATGTCGCCGTTCTCATGGATCAGGACGCCGGTCTTCTTCCTTCGGGCTTCAATCCGAACCACGGCACCGGTGATACCGGCAATGACTATCCATACGGTCAGTGCACATGGTGGGCGTATACCCGTCGTGCACAGCTTGGCCTGCCTGCCGGAAGCCATTTTGGTGATGCGCGGAGTTGGGGTGATTCCGCTCGCGCTCTCGGCTATTGGGTTGACAATACGGCACGTCACGTTGGCGATATTGTGGTATTCGCTCCAGGCCAAATGGGCGCGGACAGCTATTACGGGCACTGCCTCGTCTGAATCTCAATTATCCCATGCTCGTTATATATATCTGCAAAATAACCATCTATTGCAACCTCATGATTATCCTCATCGGGTTCATAATACATTTTTAATACTGCATGCAGTGTCTTTTCCGACAAAGTACCTATCCCCTTGTCATTATGGCTCTTACCGATTATCTTCTCTTTCGCCGCGTCAAAAGCCTGACTGTCTATATATTCAACTGGTTCTGCTGCAGATTTCTTTTTTGACATTGTGTACCTCGTATCAGATATATGTTATCATTGATAACAAGTATCTTACGAATACCTAAAAAAATCAAGGCATTTACCGATATAACCTATATAAATCCAATTAAGAACAGGAGAAAAACATGATATCAATAAGCATGTGCATGATTGTAAAAAATGAGCAGGACATTCTTGCAAGGTGTCTTGATTCATACGCAGGAACTTATGATGAATTGATTATTGTAGACACAGGCTCAACTGACAATACTAAAGAAATTGCCGCTCACTACACCGATAAAATATATGACTTTGAATGGATAAATGATTTTTCAGCCGCAAGAAATTTTGCATTTTCCAAAGCTGGATGTGACTACATATTCAGTGCTGACGCAGACGAAGTGCTTGATGATACCAACAACTACGCATTAAGAGAATTGAAACATATGCTTCTTCCAGAGATAGACATTGTTCAGATGTATTATGTCAATGCATCAGAATATAATTCTGTATACAATGCACACAAAGAACTCCGCCCGAAGCTTTTCAAAAGGCTCCGTCCATTCACATGGATTTCACCAATACATGAAACAGTACGGCTCACGCCAATCGTATATGACAGTGACATTGAAATTCTTCACATGCAGGCGGGCGACCATAGTAAAAGAGACTTTTCAACATATTTCAAAGCATTTGAAAAAGGTATCCACATTGAAGATTATGTAGTTACCATGCTGTGTAAAGAACTTCTTATATCCGGTGAAGATTCCGACTTTATTGCTTTCAGGAATATATTTGAAAATGTTCTTTCCAAAGAAGGCAGAAGCAATGATTTAATGAAAGAAATCAACTGTATTCTTGCTAAGATATATATGGCAGACGGTGACATTGACGCATTCTTTAAGACCACTTTAAAAGCAGTTGCCGACAATCCTCCTGCTGAAATGTGTCTGATTCTAGGAACATTTTACATGAACCAGACAGACTATGAAGAAGCTGTGCTGTGGCTGTATAATGCTGCATTTGAGACAGAAAGCATACTTGATGTGGCAAGCAGCGGAAATAAGCCTTTATCTTTGCTTGGTAAATGTTATGAGGAACTTGCCGCAGCAACAGACGACCCATACCAGGCTGCCCAATATAACGAAATGTCAGCCGACTATTATAGTCAGGCAGAAAATTGGAAGCTTCCGGAAGAATAAGAAAAAGCCTTAGGAAAATGTAATCTGAGCATCACATTTTCACTAAGGCTTTTTAATTATTTACTTATCATCATCAACATCAAAGAGCTTCAACTCTTCTACATCATTCTTACCTGACTTATCATCTCCATAAGAGACTGTGTCAGTTGATGTATCAAGTTCCGCGTAGCTGTCATCTTCGTCTGATTCGTACCCTTCAATTACTTTTTCAGTGTATTCATCAAGGTCAACACCATCCTTTGACGCCATGTTAAACACCTTCTTCACTTTCGCAAGCTTAGAGCAAAGAACAATAGTAATCACTATAAATACCGCTATTATCAGTCCAAGTATTAATACTATCATCAGCCAGAATCTGCTGTTTCCTGATGTTTTTCCATTATCAGCCTTAACATCAGCATTAGCAGTGTCAGATTTCACAACAGAATACGCCTGAATCGAGCCATCACTTACCCTGTATCTGAACCATCCCTTCTCTCCAAGAGAGCTTACTCCGTAGAACAGGCAGTACTGTCTGTCAGCGTCCATAAGCACCTGCACCTCTTTACCATTCATGGTAAACCTTGTAAGTGCATAACCTGCCGGCTTCTCTAACGAGTTCGTCATAGGCAGAACAACATATGTTATCTCTGGTTCTGCAACAGTATTGTATGGTGAAAATGTTTTCGCAGTCTCATCATAGATGTAGAACCCGCCTTTTCCATCTTCACTTTCAAGATACATAAGGATAAGACCTGTCTTTATGCCTTTAACCGCATTTATCTTCTGACCATTATAATCATAGTCAATCTCCTGATATCCATCTGGAATTGTGATTCCTGAATAATCCTTTACAACAGAATACTTCATGCCATCTATCGTCACAGTTCCATCATTATTAACCGCCTGTGATGCATCTTCTGTAACAGCTTCTGTCTTTGACTCAGCCTCTGTTGTTGCTTCCTGACCATCCTCAAGTCTTGTTGTATATATTATATATTTATTAACTGAACCATCTTCCGCAGTAACAGTAATTGTTGTTGTATTACTTCCCGGGTCCATTCTTCTTCCGCTTATGCTTATCTTGGCAGCACTGTCATTAGCGGCAGCACTTACAACTAGTTCTTTAACATCAGCATCAACAGTTGCATTATATGTTGTCCTGTCCGGTGAAAATGCTGGTGAAAGCGTTCCCGGACTTATCTGCAGGGACTTTAATGTGTTGTCTGAGGAATAGCTGGCTGGAGCTTTTGCTGTGACCTTTCCTGATGAGGAACTGCTGACTGTTGCACGTTCTCCATTAACAGATATCTTTGCATCTCCTGCAACGCTAAGTGTTGTTGTTCCTGCGGCAATAATTTCAAACTCCATAGATATAGATTCTGTTGAACCATATGCCGATGCATCAAGAAGTGCAAATGATACAATTCCGCTATTACCAGCACCTACTGGTTTTATAATCGAATTATCATATGATACTGGAACTGACGCAACATCTATAATATCAGATGCAGATATAGTAACTGTTACCGTTATCTTACTTCCAACTGTTCCGCTTGCTGAACTTATAGATATAGAAGCCTGCTCGTCAGCCTTAGCGTAATACGCAGGAATCAATGCAATGCACATTGCCAGTACACCTATAAAAGCAAGTAATTTTTTTATCTTATTCATAGTCATCCTTTCAAACCGTAATTATTGATTGATGCTTCCTACCCCAAGAATATACCTCTTAACCATAGCAAAATCAAACAAATCAAGTTCTCCGTCTCTGTTACAGTCGGCCGCCTTCCAATATACTCCTGAAGGTTCTGCTATACCTAATATAGATCTCTTTATCTGTGCAAAATCAAACAAATCAATCTCTCCGTCGCCATTGACATCCCCATATATAACAAACTCATATCTGCTTACTTCTTCACCAGAAGAGTTATATGTTATAAGGATATCTCCAGTACCGACTAATCCATCCTTCTCATTACCATTCTTATTAAGTATCTTAGAATAAGCACCATTATAATTATCAATCTTATCAAGTACATCCTGGACATAACCTGATACAGTTAAACCACTTATGTATTTTTCATCTTCATCAACTGATAATGTTGTTGAAAATCCTGGATAAGTAACATCCGGTTCCGGATCTGGTGTTGGTTCCGGTGTTGAATCTGGTTCTTTATCCTGCCTTACAATAGTTATAATATAGTCCTGATCATCGCCATTAGCTGCTGTGACAGTAATTGTAATATCGTTGCTTCCAACCGAAAGGTCATGATATCCTAATCCGCTGACATCAGCTGATGAATCAAGTGCCGAACCTCCGACATATACTGATGAAGTCTCATAATTCACAATCAGACTATATTCTGTCGTATAGTAACTGAATGTTGGCGTTATAGAATAATCTTCAACATACAGGCTCTCAAGTCTGTTATTAGGGCTGCCATTGCCTGTAGGTATCTCGCACACATTTTCAGGCATATTCTCATACACAGGTATTCTGAATATAAATGCAATATTGTTCTTATTACTGTCGCTATACCCCTGTGCACTCTTAACTGATTCACTTCTTGGAGCAAGTACATTGGTCATATACTGATGACCTCTTCCAGTCATATCAAACTTTTCATAATAAAGAGTATTCTGTCCTTTGTTTATATAACTTTGTCCAAGGAAAATTGCACCGCCGATAATGGATTTCATTCTTGAATTCCAAGGTCTTAATGAACTTTCATCTGTTCTTGATGCATATCTAAGCCCATTCTGGACAGCAGTTGAACCTGCACTTGGGGATGCTCCAATATTATAATAATTATAATATCCATAGTAACCAGACTGTGTTCCTGATATACTGCTGCCATGTCCATCATACCCCTGTTCCTGCAGTATTCTTGATGCAAGGTGATAAGGGCTCACACCCGATTTCTGTCCTGCAAAAAGCAGACCGGTTATATATGTATAATCAGTTCCTTCATATGACAAATCATGGTTTGAATCCTCCATAAATGTACCGCTAACCATACTCTCAAGACCGCTCTCATCCTGTGACGAACCGTCAAATGCAAGATTTTCAAACATGAATATATTAGTATCATTCAGAAAGTTTCTTGGATCAAGTGCATATTCAACAAGAGCAGATGACGCCTGAACCCAGCTTCCATCTAGTCCTGTATATTTACCTGATTCCCAATCATAACAGCCATCAGCAACTGACTTCCACGAAGATACTGCCGAACCGTATATGAGACTTCTTCCAATTACATTCTGGTTTTCCACAACATCAGACCAGTCTTTTCCATTATGATCCGCCACAAACACCCAGTTAGGATACTGCGCATGAAGCTGTCTTAACCCATCCTTATAACTATCCGGGAACCCCTGCGAATCAAGGTACTCCTCGAAATCTGCATCCGGCTCATAATCATTTCTCTTATCAACAGTTATGTAACCGCCATATATATAGCCCCTTTCATAACTGCCATTAAGATAAAAGCCTATGCCATACCATGTATCGCCATCTTCATCAGTTGTCTCTTCATATATATCAAACTTAAATCCACCGCTTACAGTTGTAATAATACTGCTATTTGTTGTAGGACCTTTTCTGATTCTTAAGCCTGTAACATCATAATTAACATGGCCCTGACCAATGGACTCTTCCGCCTTAGTATTAAGCACAGAAGTAACCGTAAGGCATGTCAGCACAAGCATACATAACATGACACCAATTGCGGCTATTCTTTTTGCACTACATTTGTATCCTGATTTCATGTAATCACCTGACTCCTGAATGTATAGTATTAACTAGTTTCTTCCAAATTCTGAAAGCTTTAAGCCCTCATTTCTCTCAAGTACCATATTAACAGACCAGCTATTGGCAAATACCAGAAGCGGATTGCCCTTAAGGTCTTTTATCTTCTTCATATCTGATGTACCAACAATTCTGTTCACATCAATTTCCTCAGGATTCTCAATCCAGCGGATATGCTCGTATGGAAGCGGCTCAAGTCTGATATCAACACCGTATTCATTTTTAAGACGGTATTCAAGAACTTCAAACTGAAGGACACCGACAACTCCCACGATAATCTCTTCCATTCCTGTATTGAACTCCTGGAAAATCTGAATCGCACCTTCCTGTGCAATCTGGTTGATACCCTTAATGAACTGTTTTCTCTTCATAGTATCAATCTGTCTTACTCTTGCAAAATGTTCTGGTGCAAATGTAGGTATACCCTCAAATGCAAATTTCTTGTTAGATTTGCAGATAGTATCACCGATAGAGAATATTCCCGGATCAAATACACCGATAATATCTCCTGCATATGCCTCATCAACAATATGCCTCTCCTCCGCCATCATCTGCTGAGGCTGGCTGAGTCTTATCTTCTTGCCACCCTGTACATGGTTAGCTTCCATTCCGGCTTCAAACTTACCGGAACATATTCTCATAAAAGCAATTCTGTCTCTGTGTGCTTTATTCATGTTAGCCTGAATCTTGAATACAAATGCTGAGAAATCCTCGGTAAATGGATCAATAACTCCCTGGTCAGACTTTCTTGGAAGCGGAGAAGTTGTCATTGATAAGAAATGCTCAAGGAAAGTCTGTACACCAAAGTTAGTAAGCGCTGAACCGAAGAATACCGGTGTAAGGTCACCAGCACTTACCATTTCTTGGTCAAACTCTGCACTTGCTCCGTCTAACAGTTCGATATCTTCCTGAAGCTTGTCGTAGAAAGCATCACCAATTCTGTCCTTAAGAACAGCCTCATCTGATGCGTCAACAATCTCAGTATCAACTTCCTTCTGGCCATTCATGGCTGCCTTGAATAAAGAAACATTTTTCTCTTTACGGTCATATACGCCCTTGAATTCCTTACCGCAGCCGATAGGCCAGTTAATTGGGCATGTAGCAATTCCAAGTACGCTCTCAATCTCATCAAGAAGCTCAAATGGGTCATTAGCCTCTCTATCCATCTTATTGATAAATGTAAATATAGGAATGTGTCTCATAACACATACTTTAAAAAGCTTGATAGTCTGTTTCTCAACACCCTTAGAAGCGTCAATAACCATGACCGCAGAATCTGCTGCCATAAGAGTTCTATAAGTATCCTCGGAGAAATCCTCATGTCCCGGAGTATCAAGGATATTAATACAGTAGCCTTCGTAGTTAAACTGAAGAACTGAAGAAGTTACCGAAATACCTCTTTCCTTCTCAATCTCCATCCAGTCAGAAACCGCATGCTTGGCAGTCTTCTTCCCCTTTACAGAACCTGCAAGGTTAATAGCTCCTCCATAAAGCAGGAACTTCTCTGTTAATGTTGTCTTACCAGCATCCGGGTGAGAGATAATGGCAAATGTCCTTCTTTTCTTAATTTCACTTTCTAAACTCACTGTTTTACTCCTTTATAAACATAATACATAAATAATTCATGTCTGCTCTGGCATATACATAATATAAGCCTGTGATGCAGTCTTAGCTTCACAGGCTTACTCTAATCAATAGTCTTGGAATTATTCACGGTTAAGACCGAACTTGTATGAAACCTCAGACTTGTCATCAATTCTTCTGAAAATGTTGACTACTCTGTCCATAACCGGTTCGAAATCTTCCTCATTCTCAACCTCAACAGTAACAACCTGTCCGTCTTCCTTAATAACTGCATCCTTAACAAGTGCTAATGCCTTGATATCTTCCTCAGTCTGGGCAACCTGCTCAGGTGTTGTTAACATCTTTGATTTACTCTTATACTTAACAGCGTATGTTCTTGTCATCATATCCTCCTATTGGCTTTTAGTAGCAATATAATCTCATATGTCATTCTATTATATAACATGTTTGAGGATTATGCAATGGGGTAAAGTCTCGCAAGCACTAATTATATATACAATTTTATTTTTTGAGAGCACTTAATTTAATATTTATTTTTTCAACAATTTTTTATAATTATTAATCAATTCCATATATGCTTCTTTATATTTTCGTGCATAATTAATGACAGATATCACAAAATAAGATATCACCTGAAATGGAAGACTTATAACATATAATAATATCAATAGCATTGCAAATAAAAGAATTGTTTTAACGCAAGCCTCTATCGAAACAATATTTAATTTTATAAAATTTATATTTCTTATAATTTCAAATATAAAATTAGAATCGAAATTTAAATCTTGTACTTTAACACCAGTAATTGTAAATAAAAATCCAAAAAATGTTATAACAAACCCCACCGGCATAAAGGATAATTTTAAAAAGGCCATATTATTATCTAACACTTTAGAATATTCTTCCTTATTCACTTTATATCTTTTTGCCATTCCAACAAAATATATAATTCCATATATTGCATATGAAACAATTGTACTAGTTAGATCATCATACTTAAACAATGAGGCAATTACCAAAACAACCAGATATGAAAAGCAATACGAAATGCATGGTATTTGATAGCGAAAACATTTTGGAGAATTCAAAACATTATTCCAAATCACATAAATTATCCTGTTTTTTCTAACACCAGGAATTTTTTTACCTATATAGTGACCTATTTTAACTACAATCGAAGCAAATATACAATCATAAATATATCCCAGTGTATCCACTAATACGTTAATCATAATTACAGTTATAACCAGAATAACTGCCAAAATTATTACTGCTGCTATAAACAAAATTAATATTTTTAATAATTCATCCATTTTTCACCTTATCACCTTTTGTTTTTGAAGTTGCGTTTCATCCCTTAAAAATTACATTTATATTTATTAAACATCTATCGTTTTATTAATAGATAAAAGTTCAGCTATTTCATTAAGTTCAATAAAAGCCACCTTTTTTCCTGATAGTCTAGCCAAATGTCTAAGTGTTCCTTTAAATGATGCATCAATATGCTGAGGGATAATCACTGCAATTAATTGACACCTTGCATCTATCATTCCCTGTTCAACAAACTGACGAATGATTTCCTGTCCTTCTTTAGACGAAGATAATAATGGTTTTCTTATTTTTTTATCATAATCTACCGATTTATTTGTTTTATTTTCACTATTCTTTTTTATAATTCCCTTCATCTCGTATGTTTTTCCACCAGCTTTCACTGGTCCTGATACATCTCCATATTCCATTCCTTTATGTGGTTGAAGATAAAAAGAAGGCAATATTGAATAAAAAACCTTTGGTAAGCAAGCCATAGTTTTGTCACTTATACATTGCTGAATCTTTTCATAAGAGCATGTTCCTCCACATTTTTCATTCATATTTACCGCATATTCTATTAATCTTGGCTGAGTATTTCCCTTTTCATGATTAAAACACTCAATTGCTGTAAATGGTATTTCAACATCAGATTCTATTTCATTAGTATTATTTGCAATATATAACTTATCCCCCAATATACAAATGCTATAATCTAGTTCAACATCCTTAAATACTTTACGAATATTGTAATTAATTTTAGATATTAAATTTGGCTTTGGCACATACCAATATATTATTTCACATTTGTCATGTCCATCCGAACATGTTATCTCCAAAGGAGCTCCACAACTACATGCGTTTATAGTGTTTCTATTTATTTTTAATTCTCGTCCGCAATTCTTACAATATGGTATTTCATATGAATCGCATGTTCTACAATATATTCTTGGAATCGAGATAAATAATTTTTCATCTTGTAATATAGACAATTTATCATTTGGAATTTGTACATCAAATTCATCTTTATCTATTGCATTAATAACCTGCGTTAAATACCAGTTCATGGAATAAGATTCTGAATCCAATAAACCAGACCACTTAATCTCTTGTCCAACCTCTTTAAATATCTCTTCCGCTGGTCTTCCCCTTAATTCATTAATTTCATTTATTATAGTATTTATAGCATTCTCCGTCCAAGTAAAAAGAACTGAAGCCGGCAAATGTTTATAAATACCAATACTGCCTGTTCTCACATTATATTTAACAGTAGCATCAATTTTTTCAGTTATCTCAGATATAAAGCTTCCAGATGTATCTATTCTTTGTTCTCTGATTCTTTGTATTTCTTCCTCTTGTTCTGTAGTAATTCCCCCTGCTCGCGACACTACAGTTTTTTCACCATCTTTTCCTTGTAAAACAATCCTGCTTATAGCTTTAAAATTAGTGCACTTGTCTATTGCACATTTGGGAGGTTTAACTTGTGTTATTGTATTACCAATTTTCTCAGCAATAACATTAACAATATAAGCAGTCATTTTTTCGTGTTTACTAATGCAAGCCAAATATGTCTGAGATTTTCCAATCCATAAACACCCTCTATGCTGCTCCCATATTCCATCATATTGTCCATTTTCATTAATATAAAAATATTCTTTGCTGTAAACATATACTATTTCTATGCGCTTTTCAAATTCTTTTATAGAAATTATCTGAAGTTTTCTATATCCCTTTATTGTAAGTTTTTCTTCCATGTACTGTTCTAGTCGTAAGACAACTTCATAGTCCTTTTCCTGCAATATAGTTTGGAAAGTCCACAATGTAAAAGTAACTCTATCACCATATATATAGTCATTTACATACTGCTCAATATCATCTTCTGTCAATATATCATACGATAATATAGTATCTATTATATGATTTTTATCTTTATTATTAACTTCATTCTCATCAATTCCTTTTTTTATAGCAATATTGTGTAATGCATACCATGGTAATGTTTGTAATTTTTTTATTTTTTCTATCCTTTTCAATTAAAATCTCCTCGTATAATAAAAAGCTCTATAATCTCATAGAATTAAATGTCACTAATAATTTATATACAATCAGGCAATTTCCACGTAAAACTTTAAGAGAGGTCTAATCAACCTCTCTATCAATTAAATCACACATTTACAATAAATCGAATTAATTCAATCATAATCATAGCAATGCTACTCCTGAAAATATGTAAATTATATTAATCCGACAATCATTTTCACTTTCCAACTAAATAAATATTATCATAAAACTTGTTCATACGCAATAATTACATAATATTGTAATAGTTTATCTTGATTCCAACATCAAATATGTTCTTACTTACATGAAAATATAATGCTTTATCAGTATCACCGATAAGGCTACTACCACTTTTCTCATATAGAGAGCGATTCAGATTCCAAGACTCTTGAAAAACTTCTCTGGCGTATACCTAATGTAGTTTCTCCTGTCCGCATAGGTGGGGATTTCAATGCCCTTAACAAAGAAGAAGAACAATATCTCCGTCAGCTTATGGACGAGTATAACTATATTGCTATGTCATATGGATATATTGTAGATGATCAATTAATGATATATAAAGGGCCTCTTAGCGGAAGGTCTGATATGGTTAAGAAAATTGACAGGCATAAGAGAATTGCTGATATAGAAGTATATCTGTGGCATCAACCTAAGCGTGTTCGTGTCGGACTAGAAATAATAGATAAAATCACTTCACAGGAATATGCAAAAATCAAATTACAATAACTGGAGATTTCCCATGAATAATAAAATCACTAATACCGATATTAATAGTTTTGAAGAATTCCTTATAAATGAGAATAAGAGCAGAACAACTCTTGATAAATATATGCGGGATATACGAAGATTTCAAATCTTTCTTTCTGATAACTGTTACCCAATATCTCAGGATACTGCAGATAAATATATTGAGATTCTTAAAAATGCTGATTACAGTATAAGCAGCATAAATATAATTATATCATGTATAAACACATTTTGTAATTTTATAGGAAGAAATGATATTCACTGCGTTAATCTTAAGAAATCTAAGACTGAATCAACAGCTTCTGACTTGCTTACAGTTGATGAATATAACCAACTCCTTAAAACCGCTATAAACAATAACGATTATAGAATAGCTATGTTAATTCAAGTCCTTGGAAATACAGATATAAGATTAAACGAATTACAATACCTTACTATACACTCTTTAGAAACGGGAAAAATTACTGTTATACGTAACAGTGAGGAATATAACATCAGAATTCCAGATGATTTATTGGATGGCTTATATGAATATATAGACCATGAAGTAATAATAACTGGGGTGATTTTCTGTACTAGAAAAGGCACCCCTCTTGAAAGATCTAATATATGGAGATTGATTAAGAAACTGGCTGTTGATGCTGGGATTAATCCAGATAAAGTTTATCCGCAGAATCTGAAGCAGCAGCTTGGGAAGAAATATTATAGTATAATATACTAACTTATTTCACACGCTTCAATCAAAGATAGCAACATCCGTATACAATCTGATTATAATTTAATGTTTAAATATATCAAGGGATGTTTCAAAGGAATTCCTTGGGAAAATATGAATATTGATTTTTCAAAGTTTAATAATGACCATACATAACTTTTAAAAAACACAGCCGGCTTAAACAATTTAACCCGGCTGTGTCTTTCTTTAATTATTACCTTATCTTGCTAATTACTTTTCAGCAGCACCATTTCTTCCTTCTGATTTTCCATACATTATATAATGCATATAGTACTTCTCTAAGTCATCTCCATACGCTGCATCTAAATCTGTATATCTTGCTCTGTATGAATATACATTAAATTCTGCTGAGCCCTGACGACCTTCCTTTATTCCATAATTCACAAAATGTTCAAATGCTGATTTCTCATCTTCTCCAAATGCTGCCTTAATGTCTGCATATAATCCGAGATAATATTTTCCATCAAATACCGGTGAGTAATCTACTCCATTATATACAAGAAAGCCATAAACTGCATTTACTTCCATATCTGATGTTACATTTGTGAAGTCTTTATCCCAGCCCTCAAAACCATTCTCTGACTCTACTTCTGCTGGAGCCGTTGCTGACTCACCTTCCTTTACTATCTCTGTCTTTACAACTTCTCCATTCTTCTTGAAGATTACTGTATATGTCTTCTCTGGCGCGCCATTTCTTCCTTCTGCCTTTCCATACTCTATATAATGTGTATAATAGCTTGCTAAATCATCTCCAAATGCTGCATCAAGGTCTGCATATCTTGCTCTGTATGAATATACATTAAATTCTGCTGAGCCCTGACGACCTTCC
>OGXD01002078.1_pt1 | contig 13348 bp, 10 predicted proteins | sample 1576211 | NCBI WGS metagenome assembly OGXD01 (sample SAMEA3541470, study PRJEB24748) | human gut metagenome | biome: human gut; feature: human-associated habitat; material: faeces | place: China | collected 2012
CCTTCCGTGCGTCCATCGTGTTGGGTACGCCGGGCAGCGGCAAGTCATACGCCGTTGTAAACAATTTTATCAAGCAACAGATTGAAAAGGGATTTAGTCAATACATCTACGATTTCAAGTACCCCGACCTTTCGACCATCGCATATAACCATCTGATGAATAATCCGGAGGGCTACAAGGTGAGGCCGAAATTCTATGTAATCAACTTCGACGACCCGCGACGCTCACACCGTTGCAATCCCATTCACCCGGATTTCATGGAGGATATTACAGACGCTTACGAAAGTGCCTATACAATAATGCTCAACCTCAATAAAACGTGGGTGTGACCTGTAAAGTCACGTAATTGATTGTTAGACAGTGATATTAATTGCATGATTTAACCCGCTGTTCCGTCAGCGGTAGCCTACTATAAGGTGCATCTCCAGTGATGGGTTGTGCCAAGCTTATAGGACAAAGTACACTTTCCGAAAGGACAAGACTGAACCGTGAGGGAATGTCAAGGACGGTTAGTATCATACCGTTGAGTGGCGAGGCTGGATAGCATGGTTAACGTAAGTGAACTGACTTTAGCCGTCGTAAGGTTTGAAGGAGCGCAAGATACTTTAGCTCTCACCAAAAGGTAAGCAGTCGGATAACCCTTGCCCATGTTGGGGTTACACGGACACAGCACTGCCGGCGGACTTGGCAGAACCTAAACTATCCGTTTGTCAATTACGTGGAACAGGGCAAGCCTGTATCTCTCTCGTAAGAATGCGAGTAAGCGAACCGCAAGGCAAGCCGAATGGGGTGCAGGTATGAGATAACGGAAAAAGCGAATGCCACCCTGTAATGGGGTGGATACGGATTGAATCAACATCACGGGTTGTTATTGGTGACATCATCCGACACGAAAGTGGGCAGACTTCCGTATATGGTAACTCTTTACAAGATAACTTTTAGAACTTTCAAAAGGAGGAAAGCAAATGAACGAAACTAAAACATCGTGTGCGCCTGCTGATAGTAGGAATCTAACTTGGGACGGCATGGACTGGTCCAAGTGTGAAGCCTATGTCCGAAAGCTACAAGCGCGTATTGTAAAGGCTCAAAAGGAAGGCAGACATAACAAGGTGAAAGCCTTGCAGTGGATGCTGACCCACTCTTTTTACGCCAAGGCATTGGCGGTAAAGAGGGTTACTTCCAACAAAGGGAAGAAAACGTCTGGAGTAGATAAACAGCTTTGGGATTCTCCCAAGCGCAAGTACAAAGCAATCGGTGAACTGAAACGTCGTGGTTACAATCCGCAGCCGCTTCGTAGGGTTCACATCAAGAAAAAGAACGGTAAACTCCGACCGTTGGGAATACCGACAATGAAAGACAGGGCGATGCAGGCATTATATCTCATGGCATTGGAACCGATAGCCGAAACGACAGGCGACCGCTTTTCTTATGGTTTCCGCAAGAAACGCAGGACAATGGACGCTATCCGTCAGATTGATACGGTTCTAAACCGCCAGCATTCCCCCGAATGGATTTTGGAGGGAGACATTAAAGGCTGCTTCGACCATATCAGCCACGACTGGCTTCTTAATCATATCCCTATGGATAAGACGATACTCAGAAAATGGCTGAAATGTGGAGCTGTATTCAATGGCAAACTATTCCCGACAGAAGAGGGTACACCACAAGGAGGTATCATATCACCGACACTTGCAAATATAGCACTTGACGGACTTCAACCACTCTTGGCTGAAAGATTCAAAAGATTATGGCGCAACAATAAGACATTCCACTACAAGGTAAACCTTATTCGTTATGCGGATGACTTTATAATCACAGGTCGAGATAAGGAGCTATTGGAAAACGAAGTCAAACCTATCGTGATAGAATTTCTCAAAGAAAGAGGGCTGACCTTATCCGAAGAGAAAACTACCATTACGAACATATACGACGGTTTTGATTTCTTAGGTTTCAATGTGAGGAAGTTTGGCAAAAGGCTATACACATCCCCGTCCAAAGATGCACAGAAACGCTTCAGGGCAAAAATCGGTGACATCGTTAAAGGACATAAAATGTGTAAGCAGGAATCGCTGATACGAATGCTTAATCCTGTAATCACAGGTTGGGGCAACTATTACCGATATGGTGCATCAACCGATGCTTTTCATGGTTGTGACAATCACATTTACAATCTCACGAAGAAATGGGCTTTACGTCGCCATCCAAAGAAACGCAAGTCTTGGGTTGCAGACAAATATTGGCATGAAATTCGGGGGCGTAAATGGACGTTTGCATGGAAATATGAAACCAAGAGCAAGAAAGTGAACTACCTGACCCTTAAAAGGTTGTCGGATATACATTATACCCCGTACAAGCAAATCAAAGGTGAGGCAAACCCTTTCGACCCGGAATACGATGATTATTTCTTTCAGCGAAAGGAGCAACAAATGCTGGAATCTCTCAAGGGACGTAAGTCTCTCTTATATTTATGGAACAAGCAGAACCGGATTTGTCCGTTATGCGGCAAGGAAATAGATTGTACAAAAGCATGGAACGTCAACGAAATATCTGTTGGTGGTTCGATTGTACGGCAACTTGTCCACAACAACTGCTACAAGCGAAATAAACGAAAATGTTGAAAGTATGAGCCGATTTCTAACAACAAATAGAAATATTGAGTTGCTTGAGCCGTATGAGGGGAAACTCTCATGTACGGTTCTTAGGGGAGAAGGGGGCAGCAATGCCCTTGACTTACCCGATGTGCAAAAGCAGGGCGACTTCTTCGTGGAATCACCTATCATTTTGTTTGCCAGCATTATCTGGTATCTCAAAATCTATCAGAACGGGAAGTATTGCACGTTCCCCCATGCTATCGAATTTTTGAACCGCCGTTACGAGGATATTTTTCCGATACTGACCTCTTACCCGGAGCTGGAGAACTACCTTTCACCGTTCATGGATGCGTGGCTCGGAGGGGCTGCAGAGCAGCTCATGGGGCAAATAGCGTCGGCGAAAATTCCGCTGTCGAGGATGATTTCACCGCAGCTCTACTGGGTGATGTCGGACAGCGAGTTTACGCTGGACATCAATAATCCCGAAGAGCCGAAAATCCTATGCGTGGGCAACAATCCCGACCGTCAGAACATCTACGGGGCGGCTCTCGGATTGTATAACTCCCGCATCGTGAAGCTCATCAATAAGAAGGGGATGCTGAAGTCGTCGGTCATCATAGACGAGCTGCCGACGATATATTTCAAAGGGTTGGACAATCTTATAGCTACCGCCCGAAGCAACAAGGTTGCCGTGTGTCTGGGATTTCAGGATTTCAGCCAGCTGGTGCGCGACTACGGTGATAAGGAGGCGAAAGTGGTGATGAATACGGTCGGTAACATTTTCTCCGGGCAGGTGGTAGGTGAAACGGCAAAGACACTATCGGAACGATTCGGTAAGGTGTTGCAGAAACGGCAGTCTATCTCCATCAACCGGCAGGATGTTTCCACCTCCATTAACACGCAGATGGACGCGCTTATCCCGCCCAGCAAGATTTCCGGTTTGACGCAGGGAATGTTTGTCGGTTCGGTGTCCGACAACTTCAACGAGCGTATCGAACAGAAGATTTTCCACTGCGAGATTGTGGTGGATGCCGATAAGGTAAAACGGGAGGAAAGTGCCTACAAGAAAATCCCCGTTATTACCGATTTCACTGACGCAGACGGCAACGACCGCATGAAGGAAACGGTGCAGGCAAATTACCGGCGCATCAAGGAGGAGGTGAAGCAGATTGTTCAGGAGGAATTGGAGCGCATCGCGGGCGATGACAACCTGAAGCATCTGTTGCAGCAGAAGTAACCTATTAAAATAAGGGAGGATAGCTAAAATCCTCCCTTATTTTAATATTCCTCCAAAAGTTTATTTTGACGTAAATCTTCAATGTAACATGCTAAGTTACTTGAAACTTTATTAAATACTTTATCAAGATATGGGATGATATTTTCCAAATTCAATTCCAACTCTAACGGGAAACTATGATATTGATGTAAAAACCTTGTGATGTCATTTCTTTCTGAAACAGATAAAAGCAAAAATGGATTACTGTTTTTATAATATACCATTGCTGAAAGATGAATAAAAGCGCATCCTAATTTATAAACAAAAAAAGGCCAGCCATAAAATTTATCAGCTAAATCCACCATTTGTTTATCGGTCACGACTTTCTTTGTATTGGGATAAGACCATTTTATTCCCTCCAAAGTTTGGTTTATAAAATGCTCTCTAAGGTTTAAGTCGCTAATTGACAACAAAAACATAACTCTTACCATAGAATCTAATTCTTGACGCAGAATAGATATTACCTGCCCATATAATTGTTGTTGCAACAAAATATTTATAGCGCAAGAATGTTCTCCTGACCTTTGAGTAACTATATCGCAAAATAAATTAATATTATTTGTTTTCATTGTTGAGTGATTTCGCTTATAAGATATAGGATTTACTATTGGTTGCCACATATATCTGATGCGGCATTTCTTTTTCGTTGTATATTATTGTATGGTTGTCGCACAAGGTCATTCCCAGCCTTTCAACCACACGGATGGATGCCACGTTTTCCGGTCGGATACTGCAACAGACAGTTTTCAGTTCCAGCTCTCCAAAGGCGTATTCCAAACACGCGCGGGCGGCTTCCGTACCGTAACCGTTATGCCAGTATGTGTTATCGAGTATATAGCCAAGCTCGACAGTCTCGTTCCCGTTTAGGGTACTATTCATCAGACCGGCTTGTCCTATCAATGCGCCGCTTTCTTTCAGTATGACGGCAAAATATCCGAACCCGTCCTTGCGGTATCGGATGAGTTGCCTGTTTATCCATTTGCGCACGTCCTTTTTGGTAAAGCCGTGTTCCCAAGCGTACATGACTTCCGGCTTTCCCATTATGGCAAGGAGTGCGTCCATATCCTTACGGGTTATCCTGCGGATAAGCAGCCGTTCCGTTTCCATGACGACCAGCGATGCGGAATAGGTCTTTATCTCAAATCCGTCCTCTTTCCATTCCTTCACAAGCCTGTTGATCGTTTCTTCCACCAGACTGTCATAAGCGGCATCGGGAATAACCTTTATAAAAAAGGTGTCACGGGTTTCTTTCATGACCCATTCGTTGATGTCTTTCAGTTCCTTGCCTTCGGGAATGTAATTCTTGTGTATCATGAACTCGTTGATGTTGTCCGCCAACAATTCTTCCAACTGATAACGGATGTCATCCTCCAGTTCGGCAAATGGTATGGTTTCCTCTTCATAGATGCCTTCTATTAAAACATCATCCTCTTCCATATCCTCGTCCGGTGTCTGATTGCCCCGTTTCATGTCCAACATATCCTGCGCGAACTGCCCGGATTCCTTGTCCTTGTACTTCTTGGCATATTTTTCCAGCAGTTCCCAGTCCTGACGGCTCATCGGGCATTTGAAAACGGCTCGTTCCACCTCGTTACAGCGCACCATGTCCGCCTTCACATCATCGGGAAGCGACCGGCATTCCTTGCAGATATGCCGCGAGTGTCCTTTGCCGCTGAATTGCTCGTTGGCTTTGTACTCGCTACAAATCCGACAGTAATGCCCCTGTTGTTTCTTCTTTTTCGCCACCATACCCCGTTATTATATCAACAGTTCTTTTCCTTTATCGGTAAGACGATATTTCTGCCGGGGATGTTTCGGATTTTCCGGGTAAATAGGCTCTACCAAATTCTGCCTTATGGCTGGATACAGATATAGTTCTAAAAAATTACTTTTGTCCTTTAATCCTATCACACACATAATCTCTTTGGTTGAAAGTGTCTGTGTGCCGATTGCAGACAACACCTTTTCCACCTGTGGGGTAACTGTGGGGTGACTGTGGGGTAACTGTCGGGTAATTGTCGGGTCGTGCCCCACAGTTTTTCGGGTATAGCGGAAAATAACCCATACACTATTTCCATCTGTATGAAACTCCGGATCGGGAATGCCGACACGCCGGCATTCGCTTATCATAAGCCCGATGCCTCGTCCCCAGCTTTCCAGAACCTCGCTTTTATACAGAACATTCGCAATAATCAGGTTTTGAGGTTCTGAATTATGCCCGCTCAATAACTTTTCCATTGTTATATCCGGCGGAAAAGTTCCACTGTTCTCAATCTCCACACGGTCATCATAGATGGCAATTCCTACCGAACTGCCGGGACGGTGGTATGAGCGGTGGCAAAGGGCATTTGTGCAGCATTCCCTCAATGCCTTGTAAGGAATCTCAAGCTCTTCCTCCCGATACAAGCCTTCAACTTTGCCCGAAAGGGAAAGATGCTTGAAAAAGAACGACATTGCAGTGTCCAGCAGTGTGTAGATATTGCCAGTGGTACGCTGATTGTCTATAAACTCGTCTTTTGTAGTTCCTTTGAAACGCGCCAACCGAAGCAGGCACTGGGGATAGAAGTAAAAATCACGACCGAACAAGACTGCGGAAGCATTATTCAGTTTTCCGTCATGTAACAGGTTGAATTTTTCGAGTATGGTCGGCAAATCCTCCCTTATGGTGGCTTCGGGTAGGCGACCGCACCGGATGCCTCCACGTACCGCTCCCATAATGGCATGTTCATCAAGGTCAGTAACTTTGATGTCGGGATTCGTCATCGCCTCCCAAGCGTATTTCCCACCTCGCTGCATAAGCAGTTGGTTATATACGTCTTGCGGCATGGAGGATGTCACGCTCTCCAATCGAAGATAAGCCCGTCCCTTATAGGAGAACGGACGCATATAACGTTGGCTGTCCGCAGACAAGGCTATCACACTCTTGTCTGTATTTTGGATACTGATATACGAAACTTCGAGTGTGGCAAATGGTTCAAAACGCCGGATGGCTTCCGCAATATCACGCTTCGTCTTGTCGCTCACTTCCTGCCCGATGATCTTTCCTTTGTCGGTCACACCGAACAACACCGTGCCACCTTCGCTGTTAAGGAAAGCGCAGAGCGTTTCCATGCCGCGCTCCAACTGCCCGGTGGTTTCCTTGAACTCCACCTGCCCGTTTTCCTTTTCGGCTATCAGTTGTTTTACTATATCGAGGTTGTCTATGTTCATATTCAATTCGTAACAATTGTACAAAGATAGCGTTTTTCGCTGAAATTCGGGGCAATAGCGCGCCGAAAACGCCCTTTTTCGTATAGATTTTACTCAAACGGGAGAACAGCATGATACCATTCTCCCGCTTATACCTGATTTTATCTTCTCATACGTTCCAGCTCTTCATCGCGCAGCATTCTCTCGTTCAGTTTCTCCTGCATCTTGTCGAGGAAATAGGTACGGCTTTCGTTTTTCCGACGTTTGATGTCGGTATAGAAGCGGTAGCAATCCTTCGACTCAATACCGAATATCTTGTAGAGAATCGGGGCGAGCTGTTTTAGCGGCATATTGCCGTTGTTGATACAGCCCATCTCGTCTATGCCGTAGATAAGTTCCACGAGGTCGATGGCGTTGCCCGTCCAAAGAAGGCTGGCGGTGGTTTCTGTTGCGTTGTTGGCGGATATTAGTGGTGGCACTTGGGGCGTGGCAAGGAATTTCTGCATCTTTCTTACGAAAGACAGAGCCTTGCTGACGTAGGCGGCAATCTCTCTTTTTTCTTCTGACAGATTACGTACGGGATGGTGCTGCAACTCGATTTCGATGTAGGCAAGCGCGATGACGGTAAGGTTCATGTCCATGCCGCCGTTGCACAGTTCTATTACTTGGGTGGCGAAAGCCGTGTATGCTTTTTCCATATTGCAGTCTCCGGCTTCGTTTATCCGGCGGAAGAACTCGGTTTCCGCCAATAAAAAATAATTCATGTCCTGTCAATTTTGAAATTTTACACTCTGTTTTCGGTATGCGCACATGAATATAATTGGCAAAAAACGCGGCAGAAAACAAAAAATCCAACGCTCAATTTTACAAAGTGTTGTATTTCAGTGGTATAAAATTCAATATTTTTTCACAGGGACAAATTATCTCCGACTTAAATTGTTTGTAATCAGAACATTTATTCTATTCTTGAAAATAAAAATGTATGCTTGCCGCACATTTTGGCTATCTTGCTTTTTTATCAAGGATGTAGATAATGCGGCATACACCGTTGGGAAAACTTTTCAAAGAGGAAAGCGTCCAGTGTTGCTCTGGCAGAGCCGACTTAAAAAAATGTCGTCCGCTTCCGGATATGAAAGGAACGGTGTATAGTATGATTTCATCCACAGCGTGCATACGCAGTAGTCCGTTTATATAGTCTGCCGTGTCCGGTGTGGCTTCCGCGAGGTAACGGATGTTTGTGCCGTCTTTTCTCCATTCGTGCAGCATTGAAATGGAATAGTCCGGTGTCACACGGTAAAAGGCTTTCTTCCTGATTTCATCAAGACCGCAACGGTCAAGGCACAAATCCTGATGTGCTTTATCATATAACTCTGAAGAAAGACATCCGTCCATCGTCAGTACGGCGAGAATCTGAACTTTACCCATAATCGTTACCTTTCATTAGGCAAGGGCAAAAAAGTAGCGTGCAATTCACACTACCTTCAAGCGATGGCTCTGGTAAAGCCTTTACGGAGAGTACGTGAATGCACGCTATGCGTAAGCATAGCATAAGCATCACGCAATCGTCTCCGTAGTTCCAATTTACCAGATTTTCGCTTGAAACGCCTTGCGGTCTTATCCTATATGTTGGCGGCGAAAAGCTCCTGCCAATCGCCGTTTTTCTCAAATGTTATGCAAAGATAGCCAAATTCAGTGAATTACGGGCTATGATTGCTTGAATTTATATTTAAGTCCATACTCTTCAAGTTTGCTGTATAGTGTTGTCCTGCCTATTCCGAGCAGTTCGGCGGCGACACTCCGGTTGCCGTTTGCCTGTTTCAACGCACGCAATATCCGCTCCTTATCCTCCGCGTCATTGCGCAGGGCGAAGTTGACAGTAGAGGTCGGTTTCGTCACGGCAAGTTCCAGATGCTCTTTCATGACAACACCTTCCTGCGCCTGCAATACAGCACCCATAACTTTCTGCCGAAGTTCCCGCACGTTGCCCGGCCATGCGTGTGTCAGCAACGCTTTACGTGCTTCGGAACTGAACCCGCTCACGCTACACTCCAGCTCTCTGTTTGCCATATCACGGAAGAACTCTGCCAGCGGCATGATGTCTTCCTGACAGTCACGCAACGGAGGAACGGTTATCCCGAAGTCGTGCAGGCGGTACAGAAGATCCTGCCGAAAACGCTTTTCATTCACCGATACCTCCAAATCTTCATTGGTAGCAGCGATGATGCGGACATTGAAATTCCGGTCTGCCTTGTCTCCGACCGGGCGATACCGCCTCTCCTGTATGGCACGGAGCAACATCCGCTGCATTTCCATCGGCAGGTTGGCCACTTCATCAAGAAACAATGTACCGCCATTGGCTTCTTGAAAATACCCAACATGGGTAGAATCTGCTCCTGTGAATGCACCTTTGATGTGTCCGAAGAATGCGGACAGTGCCAATGTCGGGGACAACGAACCACAGTCCACCGCCACGAAAGGCTTATCCGCACGTTTGCTCTGTGCGTGGATGTGTTGGGCAATATGTTCTTTGCCCGTACCGTTCTCACCTAATATCAATACACTCATACGGGTGGGTGCAACCAACCGGACACGCCGCTTGATTCCTTGATATGCCGTACCTTGCCGGACAAATATCGGGACTTGTTTGTTCCTTTTCTGTTCCTGTGCTTTGTGTATGGAGCGGATGAGAGGAACAAGCCTGTCCTCTACCAATTGCTTGGGAATATAGTCGGCGGAGCCGAGTTTCATACTTTCCACTGCCGTATGCACCTCGGCGTAATCGGTCATGATGATGAACGGCTGCGGCTTCCCTTCCTTGCGCATCCAACGCAACAGGTCGACACCCTCACCATCAGGTAGACGCAAGTCGGCAAGCACAGTATTATCTTCCTCTGCCTTTGCCAGCAATTTCTTGGCGGTAGAAAGCCGATACGCCTGCATGGTGTCGAAGCCGCCTTTCTTCAAGAAGTTGCAGACATAATCGTTATAAACGGGATTGTCCTCTACTACAATTACCTTCATAATCCGTCTTCCTTTCGTTTTTTAGCCTGTTCCACAATCTTGTCACCCATTGCCAATACTGCATTCACGGTGTGTTGAATCTCGTTATCGGAACATTCCGTGTCTGAATGCAGAAGTCTGTGCAGTTCCCATAGTGGTTTGTCCGCACGGATTACTGCCCACGAACTGCGTAAACGGTGTACCTGCATATCCAATTCTTTGCGGTCACACCGCTCTCCGGCATCGCTAATGGCTTGCATGTCCTTTTCCGTTTCGGTTTTCAGTTTGTCAAGCATAGTCACCTTGTCACCATACGCCAATAAAGAAGAAAGGTCAGGTTGTTTCTCTTTGTTATTTTTGACAGAAGATACTGAAAGGCATTTGCCCGACACCGCCAGCAGTTCCGACAGGCCGAACGGCTTGAACAGGCAGGCGGAAAAGCCATGAGCCAGCAGTTCTTCTTCGGTGCAGCTTCCCGAAGCAGTGGCGACAATCACAGGGATGGTCTTCGAGTTGCCGACGTGGGACGAGCGCAGCAGTTCCAATACCTCAAAGCCATTTATTTCCGGCATCTTCAAGTCTGTAATCAGCAGGTCGTAGTCCTTTGTCCGCATGGCTTCCATGAGGTCGCTTGTATTAGTGCACACATCACAACGGATACCGTAATGGGCATACATATCCATTGCCATCGAAAGAAGAATGTCGTTGTCATCCAACATAATGACCGAATAGGCACGTTCAGAATAAGGATATTGTTCTTGCACTTCTTTCTTTTCGATGACAGCAATATCAGCGGTTTGCATGGGTATTTCTATCGTGAAACGACTGCCCCGACCTTTCTTGCTTTCCAATCGGACAGTACCGCCTAACATATCCACGATGCGTTTCACGATGGATAATCCTAATCCGAAACCGTCCTGCGTGGCGGCGTTGGAGAGCCGTTCAAATGCTCCGAACACCCGTTGCTGTTCTTCTTCGCTCATACCGCTGCCTGTATCTTCCACCACAATGGAAAGGTTATTGCCGTTGTAGTCCATGCGGAGCGATACGCTTCCGGCTTGCGTGAACTTGATGGCATTGGATAACAGGTTTGCGGAAACCTGCATAATGCGCTCCTTGTCGCCCATGAGGATAACATCGGTATTGCATTCCACCGTCAAACACAAGTCCTTTGTCTCTGCCAATGGAGCAAATTCCGCCGATAAAGCGTCTGCCATGCCCTGCAAACGGAACGGGGAAGTATTCGCACTCTCCTTTCCACTATCCAACCGAAAGAAGTCAAGCAGCGTGTTCAACATGGCAATCATTCGTTGCGATGCCTGCCGGATATTGCCCGAATAGCGTTCCGTCTGCGTTGCATTTTCTCCGTTGGCTATCAGTTCCGCATAGCCGTGTATGGCGGTCAGCGGTGTACGCAGTTCATGAGTAATGGTGTGCATGGCTCTCTTGCGTGAGGAAATCAGTTCCCTGTTTCTCATATCCGATTCATGGAGTTGCCTTATCAGATTAACGGTCTTTGCCTTATACCGCTTTATGCGGCGTATGTCCCTGTGGATGATGATGTATGACACAACCAAAAGAAGAAAAAGAAATCCTGTCAGCCCTCCGATTTGAAAGAACGAGCGTTCACGCATGGCGGTTATCTCTGCCTCACGCTTTTGCAGGTCACGTTCTACTTTCCTGTCCATCTGCCCGATAAGCGATTGCAGTTGTCGATTCAATTCGCTGTTGCGCATGGCGAGGCTGTCGGCATGTTCCGACAAGCGGCGGCTTTGCGCCTGTTGTTGTGTAATCTCCTTGCGGTTCAGTGCATGGAGCATGGAGGTTGTGGCGGTCGGTTTCGACTTTTCTTTCTTGCCGAACAAGCCTAAGAAACCTTTGCGCTTCGTTTTCTTAGGCTGTTCCTGTGTGCTTTTTGCCGCAATGAAGGGTACACGCTTAGCAATTTCCCGATTCAAATTTTCCTGTTTATTCAATACTTCCACAATGCTACAAAGCAAATTTTCCTTGCTTTCTAACAAATGACGCACACTGTCTATCCGCTCTGCCGGATAAACGGTTTTGAAACGGCACAGCAGACTATCCACCGCCATGCGCCGGATATGGTAATGCTCCAAATCCTCGTCTTCCCACTCCAACACACTTTCGCCCAAAAGGGAAAGCCCCGTCATTTCCCCATAAACAAGATGCACTTCCTGACGAAAAGCATTTATACGTCGGTTCTCCGTTTCCAATGCTTCAATCTCTTTCCATTCATAAAACCACAGGTACATGATGCCGACTGCCAGCAGGCACATCAATAAATAACCTGCGGCAATCAGCGTGCGGAGAAATTTTGTTCCTATGGTACTTCTCATTTGATTATTCCTTTTTAATCATGCAGCCCGTAGTCCATCTAAAACCACAGGCTGCATACATTATAGCAATCTTTGTCAGCAATGACATTATCCCAAAGGATTGTCACCATCTTCGCCATTACCGGAACCGTCTGTGCTTCCGCCACCCTGCGCCGGGTCATCGTCCTTCGCATCGGCAGAAAGTTCAATCCATTCCAAATCATCGCTGTCCACAAGGGCACGGGTGTAGGTCTTGTTCGACAGCCGCTCCCGTTCGGGTGTGAACTGCACGCGCACCGCCTGCACCTGCTTGTCGAAGTCCGCCAAATCCTTCACGCCCTTCGTGTCGAGCGTGTAGCGGAAATAGCCCAGCCCCTTGATGTGGACGCTCTTGCCCTGCGCCATGCGCGTGTGCATCACGCCTGCGATGTCGCCCAACACGGCTTGCACGTCACTGTTACTTACTGTGAAGATTTTCGTCAAATCCTTTGCTATGGTCTCCGTTTCCACGGGCTTGCCCTGCACTACGGCTTGGGGATAGTAAACGCCCTGTTGCTTCTGAAACGCTTTTTCCCCAAAAGGCATAGTCTTACGTTTTTAATTGGTTGATGAATAATGTTTATTGTCTCACTCGGATGCCTTTGCAAGCATCCGTTTTGCTGTTGCCTGAACTAACCTCCACTCTTGATTTTCCGAAGTGCCACTTCGACCACCACAAAGTGGCACCTTGTGCGCCTCGAAGTGCCACTTTGTCTTTCACCAGCTTCCACCTCCCAACGCATGATACAGATTTATCATCCCCTGTATTTTGTCGAAATGATCGTTTGCTTCCGTCAGTTCAGCGGAGAGCAGGGATTGCTGAGCGGTAAGCACTTCCAAATAGGTGGTGCTACTGCTGTGTTCCATCAGCTGGCGGGTACTTTCCACGGTGCGGCGCAGAGCGGCTATCTGCTTGC
>OGXD01002084.1_pt1 | contig 13311 bp, 8 predicted proteins | sample 1576211 | NCBI WGS metagenome assembly OGXD01 (sample SAMEA3541470, study PRJEB24748) | human gut metagenome | biome: human gut; feature: human-associated habitat; material: faeces | place: China | collected 2012
ATCGTGGAAAGTATACTCCGTCTCCAGTAAGACGAGTTGAGATTCCCAAACCAGAGGGTGGTGTGCGAAAGCTTGGCATACCAACGGTGATAGACCGTACAATCCAACAGGCAATCACGCAAGAGTTAGTGCCAATCTATGAACCGCTGTTTGCAGATGGTAGCTTTGGCTATCGTCCGGGCAGAAGTGCGAAGGACGCAATACAAAAAGTGAAAGAGTATGCAGAACAAGGATACACATATGCAGTATCCTTAGATTTATCAAAATACTTCGACACACTGAACCATGAAATTCTCCTTAACTTACTCCGTAAGAATGTAAAGGACGAACGGGTGGTGCAGTTGATTAAGCGATATCTGAAAAGCGGGGTAATGGAGAACGGAGTAGTCATGGAAACAGAGGAAGGTTCGCCACAAGGAGGAAATCTATCCCCACTACTGGCGAATATCTATCTCAATGAGTTTGACCAGGAGTTTTTGAAGAGAGGAGTCCCATGCGTCAGATATGCAGATGACATCGTGCTCCTTGCGAAGAGCAAACGGGCATCGGAGAGACTTCTGGAAAGCAGTACGAAATACCTTGAAGAGAAACTGAAACTTACAGTCAACAGAAAGAAAAGCCGTACTGTCAGTGTGTTTGCAATCCGAAATTTTAAGTATCTAGGCTTTGCATTGGGAAGGAATGGAACGGGTATTTATGTTCGCGTTCATCCAAAGTCATGGAGAAAGTTTAAGTCGAGACTGAAAGAGTTGTCTTCCCGTAAACGATGTCAGTCAATCAAGCCAAGCCTTGAGAAAATCAAGATATATGCAAGAGGATGGCTGAACTATTACGGAATAGCAAGCATGAAGAACAACATCGAAGAGATCAACGGATGGCTCTACCACAGAATACGTATGTGTATATGGAAACAGTGGAAACTTTCAAGAACAAAGAGAAGAAATCTGATAAAAATGGGAGTACACGAATACTATGCGAACATGGCAGCAAACTGCCGAAGAGGACACTGGTATTGTGCGAATCTGACAACAGTTAAGAAAGCCATGACAAAAGAAAGACTGACAAACAGTGGCTTTTATGATCTAGCCACAGCCTATCAGTCTGTGCACGTCAACTATTGAAACCGCCGTGTACCGAACGGTACGCACGGTGGTGTGAGAGGACGGCGGTTAGTCACCGCCTCCTACTCGATTGGTGATTAGTTGTTGTTCTTTTCTACTTCCTGCATCTTCATTGCACGAACCTTGCTGGAAAGTCCGAACAGGTTGATGAAGCCTTCTGCATCGTGGTGGTCATACAGATCGCCGGTTGTGAAGGAAGCAAGGCTTTCATTGTAGAGAGAGTAAGGAGAAGTTGTGCCGGCTTTGATGATATTGCCCTTGTAGAGCTTGAATTTTACTTCGCCGGTTACATATTCCTGAGTCTTTTCTACGAATGCCTGAACTGCCTCGCGCAGAGGAGTGAACCATTTGCCTTCGTATACAATCTGAGCCATCTTGTTGCCCATATCGATCTTTTCTGCATAGGTATCGCGGTCGAGGATCAGCTCTTCCAGCTGCTGATGTGCCTCCATCAGGATCGTTCCGCCGGGAGTCTCATAAACGCCGCGGGATTTCATGCCGACAACACGGTTCTCTACGATATCGACGATGCCGATGCCGTGCTTTGCGCCCAGCTTGTTCAGAGTGCGGATGATGTCGGAAACCTTCATCTCTACACCGTTAACGCTCTTCGGAACACCTTTTTCAAAGGTCATGGTAACATATTCTGCCTCGTCGGGAGCTTCCTCGGGAGTGCAGCCTAAAACAAGCAGATGTCCGTAGTTGGGCTCGTTTGCGGGATCCTCCAGCTCCAGACCTTCATGGCTGATGTGCCAGATGTTACGGTCGCGGCTGTAGCTGGAATCTGCAGAGAAAGGAAGGTGAATGCCGTGAGCCTGGCAGTATTCGATTTCGGATTCCCGGGAATCCATGGTCCACTTATCGTTTCTCCATGCAGCAATGATCTTTAAATCAGGAGCCAGGGCTTTGATGCCGAGCTCGAAACGGATCTGGTCGTTGCCCTTGCCGGTAGCGCCGTGGCAGATTGCGGAAGCGCCCTCTTTGCGGGCAACCTCAACCAGCTTCTTTGCGATCAGCGGACGCGCCATAGAGGTGCCCAGCAGGTATTTGTTTTCGTAAACAGCATGTGCCTGTACGCAGGGAACGATGTATTCGTCGCACAGTTCGTCATTTACATCGAGGATATATAATTTGGAAGCACCGCAGGAGATTGCTCTTTCTTCCAGACCGTCCAGCTCTTCTTCCTGTCCGCAGTCGATGCAGACGCAGATAACTTCGTAGTCGAAATTCTCTTTCAGCCACGGAATGATGGCTGTGGTATCCAGACCGCCGGAATACGCTAAAATAACTTTTTCTTTCATGATAATTACTCCTCCATATGCTGTGTTTGATTTTTCTTTCAAGCTGTGTCAAGATAAGGATGGAAGCATCCGTTCCCGACTGACTGAAATTACTATACACCCGGATGCGAAGGAATGCAAGTGTAAATTTATGCAAATTATAAATATTTTATTCAGAAAAATGGAATATATTCCAAAAATACTTGAATATTATACATGAATGCAGTATGATTATGCAATGTTAAGGAGGAAAAGAAAATGATTCAGGTTGGAATTATCGGAGCGACCGGCTATGCCGGCGGGGAGCTGGTCCGTCTTTTATACGGGCATAAAGAGGCAGAAATCAAATGGTACGGATCCAGAAGCTATGTGGATCAGAAATATGCGTCTGTTTATCAGAATATGTTTCAGATTGTAGAGGATGTTTGTAAGGATGATAATTTAAAGCAGCTGGCAAAAGAGGTCGATGTGATCTTTACCGCGACGCCCCAGGGCTTCCTGGCAGGAGTTCTGGATGAGGAAATCCTTTCCAATACAAAGGTGATCGATCTGAGTGCGGATTTTCGGATCAAGGACGTTGCTACTTATGAAAAGTGGTATGGAATCGAACATAAATCTCCGCAGTTTATTCCGGAAGCGGTTTACGGTCTGTGTGAAAGAAACCATGAGGCGATCAAACAGGCTCGTCTGGTAGCAAATCCGGGCTGTTATCCCACCTGCTCCATTACTTCGATCTTTCCGCTGGCAGCAGAGGGACTGATCGATATGAATACGCTGATTATTGATGCAAAGAGCGGTACCTCCGGGGCAGGGCGCAGTGCAAAGGTTGCAAACCTGTACTGTGAGGTGAATGAAAATATCAAGGCATACGGTGTTGCGAGCCATCGCCATACGCCGGAGATCGAGGAGCAGCTGTCCTATGCGGCAGGCTGTCCGGTTGTGCTGAACTTTACGCCGCATCTGGTTCCGATGAACCGTGGAATTCTGGTGACGGCTTATGCTTCCTTAAAAGAAGTGAAAAAGCCGGACGGAAGCCTTGGACTGCCGGATGCTGCAATGATTCGGGCAGCCTATGACAAATATTATCAGGATGAGAAGTTTGTGCGCGTGCTGCCGGAGGGTGTGTGCCCGGAAACGAAGTGGGTAGAGGGCAGCAATTTTGTAGATGTGAACGTTAAAGTCGATCCGCGGACGAAGCGTGTGATTATGATGGGTGCCATGGATAATCTGGTGAAGGGCGCGGCAGGACAGGCAGTGCAGAATATGAATCTGATGTTTGGACTGGAGGAGTCCGAGGGCCTGGATCTTGTGCCGATGTTCCCGTAAGGGAGTGGTGGATTCCCGGCAGACTTTGACTGCCCCGGCAGCCGACTGCATTGCGTCCCCGGGATTTGCGCGCTGAAACTTTTATGCAAAAGCACGTCGGCTTCCTAAGGGCGCACCTCACGTCCGAAACTTGCAGGCATGGTGGTAGGTTTTTGGCTGCTTTGGCGGTTGTGCATGCCTGCTTCGGACAGTCGGACGTTCGGTGCCGGAAGCCTGTGCGTTTTTGCAAAAGTTTCGCTTGCAAATCAAGGGGACGCAATTGCAGTCGGCAGCCGGGGCTGGCAATCAGTCTGCGCGGTGAGGCCTGGTTGCCTGCGGCAACAGCGGCCTGTGAGGTAGGGCTGAGTTTGTGTGGGCTGGTCGGCTGCGCCGACTGCGCCTACTTCGGCGGTGAGACCTGGTTGCCTGCGGCAACAGCGGCCTGTGAGGTAGGGCTGAGTTTGTTGGGGGCTGGTCGCCGTAGGCGACTTTGCCCTGTTGGGGTAAAAAAGTCTTGATTTTCCGTGGAGTTGTTTGTAAAATCTAGGGTTAGAGAATTTTTGAGCTTTGAAATGGCTTTGAGGATTGAGGTGTTTTGGATGGCTGTCGGGCAGGAGTTGGTGGTGCATCCTTTTTCGCCGGTGGTGGACGGGCATTCCAGGGTGTTGATTTTAGGAAGTCTGCCGTCGGTGAAGTCGAGGGAGAATCATTTTTATTACGGGCATCCGCAGAACCGGTTTTGGAAGGTTTTAGCGGGGGTGTGTCAGGCGGAGGTTCCGGTGTCGGTGGAGGAGAAAAAGGCTTTTTTGCTGGCAAATGGGATCGCTGTGTGGGATGTGATCGCTTCCTGTCGGATTGTAGGGTCTTCGGACAGCTCCATCCGGGATGTGGCAGCAAACGATGTGGCTGGGCTTTTGCAGGATTCCAGGATTGAGGCGGTGTTTTGCAACGGCGCAAAGTCATGGGAGTTATATCACAGGTATTGTGAGAAGGCATGTCAGCGGGAAGCGGGGAAGCTTCCCTCCACGTCGCCGGCGAATGCGGCATGGTCGCCTGAACGGCTGATAAAAAGCTGGGGCGAGGCGCTTTTGCCTTATGTTGGCCCTGGCAGGAAAGGATAAATAACAATGGTTACAGTGCGCAGCATGCAAATAGAGGATTATGATCAGGTATACGCCCTTTGGATGACGATTCACGGGTTTTCGATCCGGACGATCGACGATTCCAGAGAAGGGGTGGAGCGGTTTTTGAAGCGAAATCCCGGAATCAGCGTAGTCGCTGAGATGGACGGCAGAGTGGTCGGCGCGATTTTGTGCGGGCATGACGGGCGCAGGGGCTGTCTGTATCACGTCTGTGTGCATGAGGATTACCGGATGCACGGGATCGGCAGGGCGATGGTGGTGCACTGTATGAATGCGCTGCAGCAGGAGGGCATCAATAAGGTATCCCTGATCGCGTTTACGAAAAATGATATCGGAAACGCCTTCTGGAAGCAGATCGGCTGGACGAAGCGCGAAGATTTAAATTATTACGATTTTGTTTTAAATCAGAAAAATATCGAAAATTTCAACGCTTGAGCGGGCAAAAGATACTGCTCAATCTGACATAAAAAGAAAGGCAAGAGGAACATATGGAGATCATTACAGGCGGCGTAACCGCGGCAAAGGGATTTTTGGCAGCCGGCGTAGAGGCCGGGATCAAGTATCAGAACAGAAAAGATATGGCAATGGTGTATTCCAAAACGCCGTGCCGCGCAGCGGGCGTGTTTACGACGAATGTAGTAAAAGCGGCTCCTGTTTTATGGGATAAGGAAGTCGTAGAGAGCGAGTGGGAAGCTCAGGCCATCGTTGTAAACTCCGGCATCGCAAATGCATGTACCGGAAAGCTCGGCTATGAATATTGCAGGGAGACGGCAGGAGCGGCAGCAGATGCGCTGGAGATTTCTCCTCAGAGCGTCCTGATTTGTTCGACCGGCGTCATCGGTATGCAGCTTCCGATGGAAAAAATGACCGAAGGTGTGCGTATGCTGGCAAAGGCGATCAAGCCCGGAGAAGAGGCAGGAACCGATGCGGCAAAGGCGATTATGACAACGGATACCCGCAACAAGCAGGTTGCAGTAAAGGTGACGATTGGTGGAAAAGAAGTAACCATCGGCGGCATGTGCAAAGGCTCCGGCATGATTCATCCGAATATGTGCACAATGCTCGCATTTGTGACAACGGATGTGAATATCTCCAAAAAGCTTCTGCAGGAAGCACTGAGCGTTGACGTGCAGGATACCTTCAACATGGTTTCCGTAGACGGCGATACCTCGACAAACGATACGCTTCTTGTGCTGGCAAACGGTCAGGCGGGAAACCATGAAATCACGGAAAAGGGCGCGGACTACGATACGTTTGTGGAAGCGCTTCATTATGTCAATGAGACGCTGGCGAAGAAGATCGCAGGCGACGGCGAGGGCGCAACCGCGCTGTTCGAGGTAAAGGTCATTCATGCGGATAATAAGGAAGATGCAAAGACCCTGGCAAAATCCGTCATCACCTCCAGCCTGACAAAGGCAGCCTTGTTTGGACACGATGCGAACTGGGGACGGATTCTGTGTGCGCTGGGCTATTCCGGGGCAAAATTCGATCCCGAGGCGATAGAACTGTATCTGGAAAGCAGCGCCGGAAAGATCCTGATCTTCAAGGATGGTATGGCGGCGGATTACAGCGAGGAAGAAGCGACCCGGATCCTGTCCTGCTCCGAGGTGACTGCGCTTGTGGATATGAAGATGGGTGAGGCAAAAGCGACAGCCTGGGGCTGTGACTTAACCTACGATTATGTCAAGATTAACGCGGACTACCGCAGCTGACGCGAACCGGCGTTAGAACGATAAAACAGTCTCGCAGCGCCGCAAAAGGAAGCGTGCGCAGAAATGGGAGGAAAAAGTGGAAAAACCGGAAATGGAACAGATCATGAAAAAGGCGGAGGTGCTGATTGAAGCGCTCCCCTATATCCAGAAATTCAACCGGAAAATTATCGTGGTAAAATACGGCGGCAGCGCCATGAGCAATGAAGAGCTGCAGAAAAACGTCATCAAGGACGTGACGTTGTTAAAGCTGGTAGGTTTTAAGCCGATCATCGTACACGGCGGCGGCAAGGCCATCAGCAAATGGGTGGCAAAAGCCGGCAAGGAGCCTGTTTTTGTCAACGGATTGCGCGTGACGGACGCTGAAACGATGGAAATTGCGGAAATGGTGCTGGGGCGCGTCAACAAAAATCTGGTTGCCATGGTACAGGAGCTTGGCGTACCCGCAGCTGGCATCAGCGGCAAGGACGGCGGTCTTCTGCAGGTGGAAAAGAAATATTCCGATGGGAAGGATATCGGCTTTGTCGGCGATGTGACCAAAGTAAATCCCAAGATTTTATATGATCTGATCGACTGCGATTACCTTCCGATCGTAGCTCCGGTGGGCATGGATGAAAATTGCGAGACCTATAATATCAATGCAGACGACGCAGCGTGCGCGATCGCAAGGGCGGTCGGCGCGGACAAGCTCGTGTTCCTGACGGATGTGGAAGGTCTGTACAAAGACTTTTCTGATAAATCCTCTTTCATCTCCCGCATTACAGCAAGCGACGCGGAAGCGCTTGTCAGCAGCGGCGAGATCGGCGGCGGCATGCTGCCGAAGTTAAACAACTGTACGGCGGCGGTTAAAGGCGGCGTCAACCGGGTACATATCCTGGACGGCAGAATCCCCCACTGTCTGCTTTTGGAAATTTTTACAGATCATGGGATCGGAACGGCGATTGTCGGAGACGATGAGTAGGTTTAAAGCAGTGCAAAGCACCTTCGGCACAAAGTGCCTGCGGAATGGAGGAAACATGGGTGAATTGATGCAGCAGTATATCGACGAAGCCGAGCAGGATCTTCTGCATACCTATAATCGGTATCAGGTCGTTCTGGATCGCGGCGATGGCGTATCTTTATATGATATAGAAGGAAAACGGTATTTGGATTTTGTGGCTGGTATTGCGGTATTTGCCCTCGGCTATCATAATGCCGAGTACAATGATGCGCTGAAGGCGCAGATCGACAAGGTCATCCACACATCGAATTATTATTACAATGTTCCTGCGGTGGAAGCGGCAAGACATCTGAAAAAGGTTTCCCGGATGGACCGCGTGTTCTTCACCAACAGCGGTGCGGAAGCGATCGAGGGCGCGATCAAGGCGGCGCGGAAATATGCTTATTTAAAAGACGGCACAACGGATCATGAGATCATTGCCATGAACCATTCGTTTCACGGTCGGACGATGGGAGCACTGTCGGTAACCGGCAATCCGCATTATAGAGAGGCATTTGAGCCCGGAATCGGCAATGTCCGGTTTGCCGACCTCAACGATTTTGACAGCGTGCGGGCATGTGTGAATGACAAGACGTGCGCAATTTTGCTGGAAACTGTGCAGGGAGAAGGCGGAATTTATCCGGTACAGGAGGACTTCCTGAAAAAAGTGCGCGCGCTGTGTGATGAAAAGGATATCCTGCTGATTCTGGATGAAATCCAGTGCGGCATGGGACGGACCGGCTATTGGTATGCGTGGCAGAAATACGGCGTAAAGCCGGATATCATGACGACGGCAAAAGCCCTTGGCTGCGGTGTTCCGGTGGGTGCATTTTTAATGACGGAAAAGGTCGGACAGCATTCACTTACGGCAGGCGACCACGGTACAACCTACGGCGGCAATCCGCTGGCATGTGCAGCTGTGGCAAAGGTGCTGGATCTGTTTGAGGAAAACAACATTCTGGAGCATGTGCGGGAGGTGTCGGCTTATCTGGAAGAAAAGCTGGACAGCCTGGCAGCAAAATATGATTTTATCACGGACAGAAGAGGCATGGGACTGATGCAGGGACTTGTCTTTGACCGTCCGGTTGCGCCTGTGATCAACGCAGCGCTGGAAGACGGTCTGATTCTGATCAACGCGGGAACAAATATTATCCGCTTCGTTCCGCCTCTTGTCATCACCGACGCAGATGTGGATGAAATGATCGAAATTCTGGATTCATGCCTGAAAACGTTTCAGGAGCAAAACGCGTAGCTGCCGGGAAACGGCAGCGCGGCAAAAAAGAAAGAAATGGAGAGGAACATGTCTTTTTACCCAAAACTGATCGGGGCGGTCTGCGGTGTTTGTGCTGCGGGGGCTTTGATTTATGCGGGCGTCTCTGCCCTGGATAAGGCAGGCGTTTCTGCGGACGGTATTCTGTCGTCCAAACAGACGCTGACGGTGTGGTATACCGAGGAAAAACTGGAGGATTATCTTTCCGCGATGGCGCTTGAATATCAGGATGCGACCGGCGTGCGTGTTGTTCCGGTTTTGAAAAGCGGTCTGGAATATCTCGAGGCAGTAAACGACGCTTCCATCGCAGAGGAATCGATGCCGGATGTTTACCTGATCAGCAATGACGGACTGGAAAAAGCGTACCTTGCCGGGCTGGCGGTAAATGTGAAGGATCAGAATGCTGTCCTGAATACCGAAAATTTTCCGCAGACTGCACTGGACGCTGTGACCTATCAGGGACATGCGGTTGCTTATCCGCTGTATTTTGAAACCAGCGCGCTTGTATACAACCAGACGTATCTGGAGCAGGCGGCGGCAGAGCTGGAAACGGACGAGGCGTCCCTGATTCCGAAAACGATTGATGATATCCGGAATTTTGCGGATGAGTATAACGCGCCGGAAACGGTAGAATCGGTTTTCCGATGGGATGTATCTGATTTTTTCTATAATTATTTCTTTGCAGGAAATTATATCACCGTTGGCGGAAGCTGCGGGGATGATTCGTCCCGGATCAACATCTATAATCAGGATGCGGTTTACGGGCTTGCGGCGTACCAGAAGCTGAGTCAGTTTTTCTCGATCGATGCGGCGACTTCGAGCTACGACCAGGTTGTGCAGGATTTTTTGGATGGAAAGCTGGTTTATACGATCGCGACCACCGATATTCTGGATCGGGTTGTGCAGGCGAAGGCAGACGGAAGCTTTGCGTGGGAATACGGCGTAGCGTCCCTGCCGGATATCAGTGAAACGGTTTGCTCCCGGGGTATTTCCGTGACCGGAAGCATTGTTGTAAATGGCTACGGCAAGCATCAGGACGAGGCGGATAATTTCGCAGCATGGCTTTGCACGGACAGCGCGGATAAGCTGTTTGACCGCAGTACCCTTGTGCCTGCCAAAAAGAGCGCAGCGCAGCAGACGGAGGAGATGGCAGCGTTCTGGCAGGAATACAGCCAGACGGTTCCGGTGCCGAAGCTGATGGCGACTGCGAACTTCTGGGTACAGATGGAGATCGCGGAGACGAAAATCTGGGAGGGAGAAAACGTTTCGGACGTTTTAAAAGACCTTTCGGAAAAAATTATGACACAGGTAACCGGCACGCAGTACGTGGAAGAAGAATATATCGAAGTGCCTACGGAGACTCAAATCGATTACGCCGAGGGCGAAGAAGAATAAGAACGTGTATAAAAATCCAACCATAACGCATACTGTATTTCATACCGGACGCTGTCAGGGCGGACGGAAGAAGGAGGCTTGCAGGATGGTTGGATTTTTGATTGCAGTTTTATCCGGGATTCTGATGAGCGTGCAGGGCATTTTCAATACACAGGTCACGAAAGCATCGAGCATCTGGTCTGCGAATGTGTTTGTGCAGGCGACGGCGCTGCTGTCGTGCCTGGCAGTTTGGCTTGCAGCGGACCGGTCGAATCTGTTTGCCGTGTTTCGGAGCGAGCCGAAGTATCTGCTGCTTGGCGGCGTACTCGGCGCCGGGATTACCTGGACAGTGATTAAGGCAATGGCGATGCTTGGACCTGCAAGGGCGGTTCTGTTTATCGTGGTGGCGCAGATCGCGGCGGCGTACCTTGTGGAGCTGTTTGGGCTGTTCGGCGTTGAAAAAGCAGCGTGGGAGTGGAGAAAGGCGATCGGACTTGCTGTAGCGGCTGTCGGAATTGCCGTTTTTCAGTGGAAATAGCGCCCGGAATATGCTATCCTACCAGTAGTGAGAGGTCTGCAGAAGAAGCTGGATTTTGGTATCTGCAGCCATGAAATACAAGAGAGGATGTGTATTTGATTGTCTTATCAGACGTTATTTTTACAGCAGTCTTATCGGGACTGTACGAAACAGTATGAGGAAATTCTGCACAACCCGAACCTGCCGTTGTGGGATTATGTGGTGCTGACGGCTTCGAACGAGGCTCAGGCTCAGGCATATCGTGCGCAGATTTCCTACCGCTTAAAGCATCAGATGCTCCCGGAAAAGACACACTATGCGGTGCTGCCTGATCCGGACGGCAAGCGCGTCGGAAGCGGCGGCGCGACTTTAAATGTGCTGCGGTATATCCGGGAGCATGCGGCGGGTACGAAGAGTCCGGCTGTTGTGCCCTCCGGCGTGGTGTGGGGTGACGGTGCAGTGGAGCGTAGGCAGCCCGTGTCCGGGCAGCCCGGGGAGGCAGCCTGCCACGCCTTTGACGGCAAGCGCATTCTGGTGATCCATTCCGGCGGGGACAGTAAGCGCGTGCCTCAGTATTCCGCCTGCGGCAAGCTTTTTTCCCCCGTGCCGCGGATTCTTCCAAACGGCCGCAGATCGACGCTGTTCGACGAATTTATGATTGCCATGTGCGGTGTTGCGGCGCGGATGAACGCCGGAATGCTTGTCTGCTCCGGGGATGTGCTGCTGCTGTTTAACCCGCTGCAGATCGATTTTTACGGAAAAGGCGCAGCGGCGCTGTCGATCAAGGAGCCTGCAGAAATCGGCAAAAACCACGGTGTATACAGACGGGACAGGGAAGGAAATGTCGGCGGATTTTTACATAAAAAGACCGTAGAGCAGCTGCACGAAATGGGTGCGGTGGACGAGCACGGGCATGTGGATATTGACACCGGCGCGGTTATGATGAGCGTAGACCTGCTCAATTCCCTTTACAGTCTGATCGATACAGAGGAAAAGTTTGCCGCCTGTGTCAACGAACAGGCGCGGCTTTCGTTTTATGCGGACTTTCTGTATCCACTGGCGTCGGATTCCACCCTGGAGCAGTATTATCAAGAGACGCCCGAGGGTGAGTTTACACTGGAGCTGAGAGCCTGCCGGGAAAAAATCTGGGCGGCGCTGCATTCCTATCAGATGAAGCTGATCCGGATGTCACCGGCGGCATTTATCCATTTTGGGACGACCCGGGAGCTGCTGCATCTGATGACGGAGGGGATGGAGCAATTTACGCATCTGGGCTGGCAGGCGCGGATCAACACCAACAGTCAGGAAAAAAGCTACGGGGCTGGAAACAGCTATATCAGTCTGCGCGCAGACGTTGGCGCGGGAAGCTATATCGAGGACAGCTATTTGCATCATGGTACGGTTGTCGGGGAGCGCTGCGTGATCTCCGGCGTGACGCTGGACGGACAGAGCGTTCCGGCGGATACGGTACTGCATGGGCTAAAGCTGCAGGACGACAGGTTTGTTGTCCGGATGTACGGTGTATGCGACAATCCGAAGGAAGCGGCATTATTTGGAAAAAAGATCGGCGAACCGTTGTGGACGGCGGCAGTTTATCCGATTCGAAATACGATTCAGGAAGCAGTATCTGCGACACTGCGTGCATATGAAGACGGTTTTCCAACACTGGAAGACGGGATTTCTTTAAAGGACAGCTTCAACCAGGCGGATGTGACGGCGATTCTGCCCTGGCAGGATAAGCTGGAGGATAAGGTAAAAATCGAATCCCTGTTGGAGGCCATCGACAAAAAGGATAATCTCCATGAGGCGGTGAAGGTGTTCAACGGAGAGATCAATGGGCGCGTAATCCGGCAGCTTTGCGGTCTGGCGGAAAAGCTGGACGAACAGGAGCTGTTTGAATTTTCCCGGAAAATCCGGATTTATTATGCGCTATCCTGTCTGACGAAGCAGGATAAGTATCTTGACCTGTGCCTGGATACGATCCGAAACGCGATTCTTGTCGGGGCGGTGGCAGGGCTTTCCTACGATTCGACGGCAAAAATGGAGCAGGAGGAAGTGGTGGTACGCCTGCCCGTGCGCGTCAACTGGGGCGGCGGCTGGAGCGATACGCCTCCATATTGCATGGAGCACGGCGGAACGGTGCTGAATGCGGCGGTGAAGCTGGACGGACAGAATCCTGTCGAGGCAGTTGTGAAAAAGATTCCGGGCAATCAGATCGTGCTGGCCAGCGCGGACAGCGGCGCAGAGCAGGCATTTTCTGAAATCAGTCAGCTGCAGGATTCCAGCAATCCTTACGATCCCTTTGCTCTGCATAAGGCGGCGCTGATCGCCTGCGGCATCATTCCGTACCGGGAGCAGATTTCTGTCGAAGAGGTGACAAAAAATCTCGGCAGCGGGCTCTATTTGTCCACACAGGTGATTCATATCCCGAGAGGCAGCGGCCTCGGTACGTCCTCGATTCTTGCGGGCGCATGTGTCAAGGCGATTTACCGGATGCTCGGAAAGGAGCTGTCCCAGGAGGAGCTGTACAACCGGGTCCTGTGCATGGAGCAGATTATGTCCACGGGCGGCGGCTGGCAGGTGCCAGCGGTGCATATACATACTCTGCCCGGTT
>OGXD01002088.1_pt1 | contig 13288 bp, 7 predicted proteins | sample 1576211 | NCBI WGS metagenome assembly OGXD01 (sample SAMEA3541470, study PRJEB24748) | human gut metagenome | biome: human gut; feature: human-associated habitat; material: faeces | place: China | collected 2012
CTTGCATGTGTTAGGCACGCCGCCAGCGTTCGTCCTGAGCCAGGATCAAACTCTCCAATAAAGTTTTATTGAGAAAGCCGATTGGCTCTTTCGATTTGTTGTTAAGAAATTATTTTTTGACTTGGCAAACGCTCCTCTTTCAAGAAACGCTCGCCCGCACATTCGTTTTTGGTTATTGTTCAGTTTTCAAGGTTCTGCCTGCCGCCGCATTTCGGCGACTTGTATATAATAGCATTCCCCGTTACTTCTGTCAACACCTTTTTTGTAACATTTTTTATATTTTTGCATGATACACCAGGCAGCGTTGGCAACGTCTCCCGCTTGACTACAAGCCATTCCCCAGTTATTTTTTTGAAAAAATAACTGTTTATTGCATTGTCCGCCGTCCAAAAACGCTTCTATAATAGTTTACCTTTTACTGAATTTACAAATCCTGCCACACTAAAAATAAAAATCCGGTTTTGCCTTCTACAGCAAAACCGGATTCGAACAACTTAATCCAAACTATTATTCCCGATGTGCCTCCATCGAACGGCTGGCAATAATATCTACTCCCAATCCCAGAATATTTTCTACAATAATCTGGCCTTCAGTCACCGGAGCCTTTACGGCTATTTGGCGCAATGCCGCAGCACAATCCAAAATATGTCGTGGGTTACGGTACGCAGAAGAAAGTAAACCTGACAGGTGCTGTTGAGACCATCGAGTCGGATGTCATTGAAAACCGTCCCATCCGTAGTGCCACGGATGCACTTCAGGGAACAGTATCGGGGCTGACAGTCAGTTCGGGTACCGGAAAGCCCGGAGAGTTTGCCTCTTTCAAGATACGTGGAAACACTTCCATCAATAGCGCCGGTGCTTTAGTGATTATCGACGGTATGCCGGGAGATATTAATGTGGTAAATCCACAGGATATTGAAACCATTTCAATATTGAAAGATGCCGCTTCTGCTGCTATTTATGGTGCACGTGCTGCCGAGGGAGTGGTATTGGTGACTACTAAGAAGGGGGCTTCGGAGAAGGTGAAGGTAGAGTATACCGGTAATTTTTCTTTTAATTCTCCTACGCGTTTACCTGAAAGCAATACGGGATTGGACCATGCATTATTATCCAACGTTGCATTTGCCAATGCCGGATTGGCTGCTCCTTTTTCACAGAAAGCAATTGATGCTATTAAAGATCCCAATACCATTGCTATTCCTAACGGTAAAGAGTGGATATATACTTCGGATGTGGACTGGATTGGTCTGATGATGGATCATAGTTTTCAGCAGACCCATAACTTAACTATTTCGAAAGCATCTGATCGTTTGAAGTATCTCTTTTCCATCGGCTGGCTTGATCAGAATGGAATGTTTTCTGAATATGGTCCTGACAATTATGACCGTATTAATCTCCGCTCAAATATCAGTGTTGAATTGATAAAGAACAAGCTGTCGTTTGATAGCCGTATCAGCTATTCACGGGGAGTAAACCTCTATCATGCTGCCGAAGGTTCGTGGTCAATTCCTTATATCACTTTTATACAGGCCGGTCCCAATATGCCTATTTATGATCCGAATGGAAATTATTCCCGCCACCGAATGCAGTTGAATCCGATTCAGGCCTTGAAAGAAGGCGGTGAAGGGCGTACCCGTAATCAACGGATTGAAGGAGTATTTACTTTAGAGTATAAACCGGTGAAAGGTCTTTCTCTACGGGCCGTCGGAGGTGCGAATATTCTTGACGGACAAAAAAAGGAATGGCGTAGAGCTTATGGAAAATATGGTGTGGAAGGTTTAATCTCGACTGCTTTTGGACAGAAAAGCCCGAACTCTGTAACGCAGAACAATTCCCATCGACAATATCTGACCGGGCAACTGATTGCCGAATACAAAGGTGTATTTGGAAAACACGATATTAATGTTCTTGGAGGATGGTCGGCAGAAGAGAATCTGTATGAAGATCTTCAGGGAAAACGTACCGATATCATAGGAAATGAACTGCCTGCGCTTAATCTGGGTGATACGGACGGATGGTCGAATGGTGCCGATGAAAATGAATGGGCATTGGTTTCAGGATTCATGCGTATGAATTATGCGTTTGCTTCCAAATATCTGGTTGAGGCCAACTTCCGTGCGGACGCTTCTTCACGTTTTTCAAAAAAGCACAGATGGGGTGTATTTCCTTCCGCTTCGGTCGGCTGGCGAATTACGGAAGAGAAGTTCATGAAGAATCAGCGCATTTTCGATAACCTGAAGTTGCGTGTTTCCTGGGGACAGTTGGGAAACCAGAACGGGTTAGGAATGTATGACCATATTGCCAGTTATAATATTAAGGGGTACTATCCGTTTAAGTCGGAACTCGGACAGTGGGCCGTCATTTCCAAACTGCCATCGGAAACAAGAACCTGGGAAACGGTAGAAATGAATAATTTTGCGGTAGACATGGCGTTTCTCAGAAACCGTCTGACAGTGACCGGAGAATATTTCATCAAACGGAACAAGGACATGCTGGTCAATGTCGAGGTTCCGAGTGTGATTGGAGTTGATGTGCCTACCGGCAATTATGGAGAACTTGAAGTGAAGGGCTGGGAAGTGACCGTAGGCTGGCAAGACCGGATTAAAGACTTTTCCTATAGTGCCCGTTTCAACTTATCCGATCAGAAAGATAAGCTCGTCGATTACGGAGTGGAGTATAACGGATTTGTGGCCGGTGTCAATCAGAAAGTTCAGGGATATTCTCTGGGGTCAATCTTCGGATACCGCACCGACGGATATTTCACGTCTGAAGAGGAAGTTAAGAATTCGGCTGCTTATAATAAATCTATTACCGGTGTAGGTGATATTAAGTATGTTGATAAAGACGGAGATGGTAAGATTTCAGCTCCTAACGATCTGGAATATCTGGGGACCACCACTCCGCGGTATACCTTTGGATTGAATCTGACTGCGGCATGGAAAGGGTTCGACCTGGGAATACTGTTCCAGGGCGTAGGCAAAAGAAATTTCTATTTGTCGAGTGAGGTGATGAATCCCTATTATGCTACCTGGAATAACTTCTCCTATAAGATGCACAATGATTATTGGACTCCGGAGAATCCGAATGCAGCCTTTCCGCGCTATTATGCCGGGGCCAATCATAACTATCAGATTTCCGACCACTGGTTGCAGAATGCGGCTTACGTACGTCTGAAAAATCTGCAACTGGGATATACGATAGACCCGAAACTGACCAAATCATGGGGCATCCAGCGCTTGAGAGTCTATTTTAGCGGCGATAACCTTTGTGAGTATAGCAAACTGAACGATAACTTCGATCCGGAGCTGTCTAATGTAGACGGATATGTATATCCTATCATGAGAAACTTTTCATTTGGACTAAACGTGACATTTTAATTCTTGAATTATGAAGATGAAAACTATATATCTTTGGTTGCTGACTGCAATCGTATTGTGTGGCTGTAGCGATTTCCTGGATCGGGAACCTAAAACCAATCTTTCACCTGCTAGCTTCTGGAAGTCGGAAAGCGATTTGAGACTGGCCGCCAATGTGTTTTATCAGAATATGAATCGTTCGTATACATTAGATAACCAGAGTGCGGACGGTTTTGCTAACGTGAGCAATCAAGTCAGTTCGGGAACTCAGAGTCCGGGCAATACAGATGCTATCTGGACTGCGGCGTATAAGCAAATCCGGAATGCCAATAATTTTCTGGAGAATTATCAGAATGCCGAAGTCTCGGATGCCGTCAAGAACCGTTATGCCGGTGAAGCCCGGTTCTTCAGAGCCTATTTCTATTTTAATTTAGTGAAGCGTTTTGGCGATGTTCCCTATGTACTGAGCACGCTCGATATGGACTCGGAAGAATTGATGGGCCCCCGCACTCCTAAAGAACAAGTGATTGCAGGTATCATCGAAGACCTTGAATTTGCGGAGACCCACATTCCGCTGAAAAGCAAATTGTCTACCGACGTGGGACGACTGACCAAGGGAGCCGCCCAGGCAATGCTTGCCCGTGTGGCGCTCTATTGCGGCACGAGAAATAAGTTCCACGGTGACGGAGAGTATAAGAAATATCTTCAGATGGCCAAAGAAGCCAGTAAGCGGCTGATTGACACGAAAGAATATTCTTTGTATAAAGATTACCGCGATCTGTTCCTGCTGCCCGGAGAAGACTCAGACGAGCACATTCTTTCATATCGTTATTCTGCTGAGGCCGATACATACAATTCCCGTATCCGCGCTACGATAGCCGATCCCTCTCACACCCCTACCAAAGTGCTGGCCGATGCATTTCTCTGTAAAGACGGGCTTCCTGTGGAGAAGTCTGCTTATAAAGTAGAATATCTGCCTGCCGGTAAGGAGTTTGAGAACCGCGACCCGCGTATGGCACTTACTCTCTGGAAACCGGGAGATCCGTTCCTGGGAAAACCGTTTGTGCCCAACCTTTCGAGCCAGACACGTACCGGATACATGTTCAAGAAGTATGGTGACGAAGAATCTTACTCGAATATGAAGTCGCGGATTGATGAAATACTGATTCGTTATGCCGAAGTGTTGCTTATCTATGCTGAGGCCTGTTTTGAACTGGAAGATAAGATCTCGGATGCCGACCTGAACCTTTCCGTCAACCGGCTCCGTGCCCGTTTCGAAGGTCATCCCGACCAATTGCCTGCCTTGACTAATGCTTTTGTAGAACAGCACGGTTTGAGCATGCGCGAAGAAATCCGCCGGGAACGCAGGGTGGAACTGGCTGCCGAATCGTTCCGTTACGATGACATTATCCGCTGGAAAACAGCCGAATCGGAATTACCGGTAGCCATCTTGGGTGCGAAGTTTGACTCGGCGCTCTATCCGACAACTATACCGGGAAAAGACGTAACTTTGGATAAGAACGGATTTTTGTTGGTACAGAAAGCAGAAAGCCGTACATTTGATGTTTCGAAACACTATCTCTTCCCATTGCCGCTTCGTGAGGTATCATTGAATCCGGCATTGGTGCAGAACCCCGGGTGGTGAGGCCGGATGACTGATATCGAGGATATATTCCATAAATAAAAAAGTATGTAATGAAAACAAATCGAGCTTTTAAAGAATTTTGTGTGTTAGGCGGCTTGGCATATTCCGTTTGCGGAGTGGCTCAGGAGCGTCCGAATATTATTGTTTTTCTGGTTGATGATATGGGACTGATGGATACTTCCGTCCCCTTTCTGACAGATGAAAATGGTCAGCCGACGCGCCATCCCCTGAATGACTGGTATCATACTCCGAATATGGAAAGACTGGCTAAACAAGGTATTTGTTTTTCTACTTTTTATGCGCAAAGTGTAAGTTCCCCCTCCAGAGCTTCAATTATGACCGGACAAAATGCGACAAGGCACGGTGTCACCAACTGGATTAATGCCGAAAGCAATAACCGGACTCCTTTCGGGCCGCCCGAATGGAACTGGAAAGGTCTCAGGGAAGATATGCCCACTATGCCGAAAGTTTTGCAGCAGGCCGGGTATAAGACCATCCATGTCGGAAAGGCACATTTTGGTTGTATGGGTAGCGAAGGAGAGAATCCGCTGCATCTTGGTTTTGATGTAAATATCGCCGGTTCCGGCATAGGACATCCCGGCAGCTATTATGGCGAATGGGGATATGGGCATATCAAGGGGGAAAAGGCCAGGGCGGTTCCCGACCTGGAAAAGTATCATGGGACGGACATCTTTCTAAGTGAAGCTTTGACGATAGAAGCGAACCGGGAGATAACCAAGGCGGTAGAAGAAAAGCGTCCTTTTTATCTGAATATGGCTCATTATGCGGTCCATGCGCCTTTTCAGGCAGATAAACGCTTTTTGTCACGGTATACCGATCCGGATAAGAGCGAACAGGCAAGGGCGTTTGCTACTTTAATAGAAGGCATGGATAAATCCTTGGGGGATATTATGGACCAACTTGAGAAGTTGGGAATTGCCGAAAATACCTTGATCTTCTTTTTAGGAGATAATGGTGGCGACGCCCCTCTGGGAGATGAACGCGGATATGGCTCTTCTGCTCCGTTGAGAGGGAAAAAAGGTACGGAGTTCGAAGGAGGTATGCGTGTTCCTTTTATTGCGGGCTGGGCAAAGCCTGAGAAAGAGAGTAAAGTGCAGAAGCGTTTACCGATTGAAGCGGGAGGTATGCAGACACAGTTGGGGACAATAATGGATATTTATCCGACAGTGCTGGCCGTGGCCGGATGTAAAGCTCCTCAGGGCTATGCGATAGATGGATTCGACCTCAAAAAGCAATTAAGCGGTAAAGTAAACCGGAGGCGTCCCGAGTCTTTCTTGATGCACTTTCCGCATGCTCACCGTGGCAACTACTTTACGACATATCGTATGGGGGACTGGAAACTGATTTATTATTATCTTCCCGAGACCCCGCAACAACCGAAGGCTCTGCTTTACAATCTGAAGGATGATCCTGAAGAAAGGAACGAACTCTCTTCTGCGTATCCCGATAAGTGTAAAGAGATGATCCGGAAAATGTCTGACCAGTTGGTAAAGGAAGGAGCTCTTTATCCGGTAGATAAGCAAGGAAATGAACTGAAGCCCTTTGTCTACTTCTGACAAGTGAAGGTTTACTGATACATCAAGAGGGTGTGTCGAGACTCACATTTTTTCGACGCACCCTCTTTTTAGTTCGTTACAAACTGTATGTGTATCCGCTTCTTTAAGAAAACGATGGCGGTGCATAACCGGATGTGGTCAGCGCAACACCACCCGGTCGCCCAGGCGTTTGGCCATCAGGTTCTGTATTTCCTTCATCTCCTTATACCGTTGCATGACGGCGTCACATTGAGCGTTGTCATTGGCTATCGCAGGATCTTGCAGCGCATACATGATGTGCTTCAGTTCTTCTGCCACGATGGCATTCTTGAAGTTGATCATCAGCATCGGAACCATTTCGTACAAACGCTCTTCGTCCGTTACCAGCTTTTGTGTTTTCGAGTGATATTTACTCAGTTGATACCGGTCGCTTGCCAGTTCGGTGGCTATTGTGCTGATAGCCGGATCGGGGTGCGCCACAAAGAAACGTTCGGAGGCGAACTCCTGTTCGCGGATATGTTCGGCGGCTTCCGAGAGGATACGGCGGTGCAGCGGGTTATGGAACGCCAGTTCGTCTTCTTTCAGGTCGTTGATGACATACTCCACCACTGTGACCGGTACTTCGTTCCCCTCTTCATCCGTCATGTTGCACATCACCCTTTCTCCGTAGCGGATGATCATCTGGATGATAAGGCGTTCGTATTTGTAGAACTCCTGTCCCTCTTTGCCCTCCTGGGGGATAAACGACTGGTAGGTATCGATTTCTGCCTCTTCCGGCGGAAATGGAGGAGGTATCTCGCCTGCTTCCGGTACCGGAGCATGGTTGGCGACGGCCGGTTTATTCCCTTTCTCGGCCTGAAGTTCACGGCGCTTGGCCACTTCCGAAACCAACAGTTTGTCTTCTATCCGCAATAACTGTCCGCACTCTTTGATATAAACATCCCTGACGATGGCTTCCGGAATGACCGCGATGCTGCGTACGATGTCGTTTATCAGTTCCGCCCGTTTCATCGGATCTTTGCCCGCATCCTCCATCAGGAGTTGTGCCTTGAAACGTATAAAGTCCGTTTCGTGTTCCTGTATAAAGTTCTGGAACTCCGTGGCGTTGTGTTTCCTTGCAAAAGAGTCCGGGTCGTCGCCGTCGGGCAAGAGGCATACTTTGATGTTCATTCCCTCTTCGAGCAACATGTCTATGCCTCGGATCGACGCTTTGATTCCCGCCATGTCGCCGTCATAGAGCACGGTGATATTGTTGGTGAAACGGTGAATCAGCCGGATCTGTCCCGGTGTCAGGGACGTACCGGAAGAGGCCACTACGTTTTCCACCCCCGACTGGTGCATCGAGATCACGTCCGTATATCCTTCCACAAGGAAGCAGCGGTCCTGCTTTACGATGGCCTGTTTGGCAAAGTAGATGCCGTAAAGTTCGTTGCTTTTATGATAAATTTCCGACTCCGGAGAGTTGACATACTTGGCGAGTTTCTTGTTTTCCGTACTGAGCACACGCCCGCCGAACGCAACCACTTTGCCCGAAAGCGTGTGGACCGGGAACATGACACGTCCCCAGAAGCGGTCACGCAGTTTATGGTCGTCCGTCTCATAGCAAAGCCCCGTCTTTACGAGAAACTCTTTTTTGAAGCCTTTGCGCATCGCCTCCTGTGCCAGAGCGTCACGCCCTTCGGTGCTGAACCCCAGTTGGAATTTGTCGATAATATCATCACGGAAGCCTCGCTGGCGGAAGTAAGCCAGTCCGATGCTGCGTCCGTCTACGTGGTTTTTCAGGATGTTCTGGAAATAGTCGCGGGCGAAGTTGTTGACAATGAACATACTTTCTCGGTTGCTCTGCACCTCTTTCTCTTCATTGGTCAGCTCCCGTTCCTTGATTTCTATATTATATTTCTTGGCCAGATAGCGGAGTGCTTCGGGGTAGGACATCTGTTCGTGCTCCATGATAAAGTGCACCGCGTTACCGCCCTTACCGCAACTGAAGCATTTGCAAAGTCCCTTTGAGGGAGACACGCTGAACGAGGGTGTTTTCTCGTTATGGAAAGGGCAAAGTCCCACGTAGTTCACACCGCGTTTGCGCAGCGTGACGAAATCCGAAACCACTTCTACGATTTGTGCGGCATCGAGTATACGGTCTATGGTTGCCTGGTCTATCATTGTTTTATCTCCTTGCGGATGCAAATGTACGTGATATTTCTTGGATAATCAAATGGCTTTTCAGTGGATTCGGCAGGCCGTGCCGATTTATCGGATATTTGCTTTATGTCGCAAATACGGATTGTTTTGCATTAAAAAGTCAGCCAATAAGGCTTTTGTCTGGCGGATGCCCGATTGTTTTTGATCCAACGGGAGGAAGAAAAAGGAAATCGGCGGGCTTTTTCGGTTGGAGAGCCGGGCTTTTGAGTGGGCAGAGCCTTTGTCCGGGGTAAAAAGAGCCTTTGTTTTTCGAAAAAGACGGTTGTATTTCCACCGAAAGACGGTTACATTTTCCGAAAATGATTACTTCTTTTTCAAATATCTCTATATGTTTTTCATAATTACATATATTGTTCCGTTTAAGATCCGGATTTTCCCTGTTTTTCTCTCTGGTTGCTTGCCCGTCCCGGAACTTCCTTTTCTACCAGAAAGGTACTCTTGTCGCTTCTGAGTGGATAATATGATACAGGGAGAGTTCTTTTCTGCTCAATATGCTTCTTATATCGATAAATGCGATCAATCGGATCGGAGGAAAAATGAATTAGAGCCGTTTTTTCCTTCTTGCCTTTCCCTCGGGACTAAAGAATGAAAACTGAGCGTTTCTTATTATCATTTTGACATTTTGCTCATCCCGCAAATAATAAAAGAAAGGAGAGGGGTGTCTGTGGTGAATGATGACACCCCCTCATACTTATGATAAAGATTCTTATTTAATCTTTTCCCGTATCTTCGTCAGATACTTTTTCATTCCTTCCGCATCTTTGCTTGTGATAATTTCAAGCAACTGTTTCAGCTCTGTGCGGATGTTCTCTACCTGTGACGGCGTGCGCGGATTGAACAGGATTTCCTGCAATAAGTAATCATCTTCGCTCAAAAGCCCTTTTGCAATAGCCATGTGCTTCTTGAATGTGGTTCCCGGTGCCTCTTGGTGTTTCATGACAGCTGCGAAAACAAACGTCGAAACAAACGGGATGGACAAGGAGTAAGCCACTGTTTCATCATGCTCGTCGAAGGTATACTCAAAAATATTCAGGTTCAGGCTATTGTATAAGTCTTTAAAGAATACTTTCCCCAAATGATCGCTCTCACTGATGATGATGGCACTTTCGCTGCTCAGATTGCTCAGACTGGCAAAAGTAGGGCCAAACATCGGGTGAGTGGAGACATAACGGAATCCGCTTTCTTCGTAGAACTTCTTCAGTCCGGTTTTCACCGAAGCGATATCACTCAGGATACAGTCTTTGGGCAAAACAGGCAGAATTTTGCGGAAAGCGTCCAGCGTATACTTCACTGTGGCAGCATTGATCACCAGTTCCGGTTCGAACTCCTTGATCTCCTCCAATGTTGTGAAGCGATACGTGTTGTACACGAACCGAAGCTGATGCGGGTTGACGTCGAACACGGCCGTCTCGTGCTGGAAACTTAGTATGTCAGTAAAGAAGGAGCCCATCTTGCCGGCTCCCAAAATTAGAATTCGCATAATATGAATGATTTGCTATTTATTGATAATTTCCATCTGTTGACGAACCGATTCTTCGTGGATGGCTTCGAAGATCACTTTCACAAACTCTGCACTCATGCCGCACTGTTCGCCCTGGGCACCGCGTTTCTCAAGAATCTCGTTATAACGTCCGGTCTGAAGTACTGTGATATCGTGTTCTTTTTTGTAAGTACCGATTTCGCGTGCTACGCGCATACGTTTTGCCAATTCCTGTATGATGTTATCATCGCATTCGTCAATCTGTTTACGCAGTACGTTCAGGTTCTCCGTTGTTTGTGTCTCTTTACGGATGACGAGCAGGTTGAGGATGTAGTCCAGTACGTCCGGAGTTACTTGTTGTGAAGCGTCGCTCCATGCACAGTCCGGGTTACAGTGACTTTCCACTATCAGTCCGTCGAAGTTCAGGTCCATAGCCTGCTGGCAGAGAGGAGCTACCAGTTCGCGCTTTCCGCCGATGTGGCTCGGGTCGCAGAAGATAGGCAGTTCGGGGATGCGGCGGCGCAACTCGATAGGAATGTGCCATTGCGGCAGGTTGCGGTACAGCTTCTTGTCGTAGCTGCTGAAGCCGCGATGAATGGCTCCCAGACGTTTCAGTCCGGCATTGTTGATACGTTCCAGAGCACCGATCCATAATTCCAGATCCGGATTTACCGGGTTCTTCACCAGCACAGGGATGTCTACACCTTTCAGTGCATCGGCTATTTCCTGTACGGCAAAAGGATTGGCAGTGGTACGTGCTCCTACCCAGAGTACGTCGATACCCGCTTTCAGGCATTCGTATACGTGCTTGGCTGTAGCCACTTCGGTAGATACGTACATGCCGGTTTCTTTTTTCACCTCTTTCAGCCAGGCGAGGCCTTCTACGCCGATACCTTCGAAACCTCCTGGTTTGGTGCGCGGTTTCCAGATTCCCGCACGGAAGATTTTTACTCCTTTGGCTGCCAGTTGTGTGGCGGTTGACATTACTTGCTCTTCTGTTTCGGCACTGCAAGGGCCGGCTATCACCATCGGGCGTTTATCTTCCACGCCCGGCAATAAGATTGATTCGAGTTCCATATCGATCTAATTCGTTTAGTTGTTATTTCATTATTGATTTGATTCTTTCCAGCGCTTCTGCTAACTTGGCGTCTTTGCAGCAGAGAGAGATGCGGATGTATCTCGCTCCGTTGCTTCCGAAAATAAATCCCGGAGTGATGAAGACGCGTGCCTCCTGCAGCACTTTCTCTGTCAGTTCTTCTACATCGGCGCAACTTGCGGGGATTTTTCCCCAGAGAAACATGCCCACCTGCTTTTCGTCGTACGTACATCCTAACGTTTTCATAATCTCTCCGGCCAGGTGGCGGCGGTTCCGGTAGTTGACATTGTTGCCTTCGTACCATTCTGCATCCGCTTCGAGTGCTTTGGTAGCTGCCAGTTGCATGGCACGGAACATTCCGCTGTCGATATTGCTTTTCACCTTCAGAATCCATTGTACAAACTCTGCGTTCGAAGCTAACATACCGATACGCCATCCCGGCATATTGTGACTTTTACTCATGGAGTTGAATTCGATACAGCATTCTTTGGCGCCCGGCACACTCAGGATACTGATCGGCTTATCGTTCAGGATAAAGCTGTACGGATTGTCGTTCACAATCACGATATTCTTGCGGAGGGCAAACTCCACCAGGCGTTCGTAAAGTTCCGGTGTGGCATTGGCACCGGTCGGCATATTCGGATAGTTGGTCCACATCAGTTTCACGCGGCTTAGATCCATCTTTTCCAGTTCATCGAAGTCCGGCATCCATCCGTCCTCTTCTTTGAGGTTATAGTTCACCACCTCGGCACCCAGTATTTTGCTTAACGAAGTGTAGGTGGGATATCCCGGATTGGGTACCAGTACCTGTTCTCCCGGATTGACAAAAGCGAGTGTCACGTGCAAGATTCCCTCTTTCGATCCGATCAGCGGCTGAATTTCTGTTGCCGGATTCAGTTCCACTCCATACCAGCGTTTATACCAGTCGGCAAAACCCTTGCGAAGTTCCGGTATGCCCACATACGGTTGATAACCGTGTCCGTTCGGGTCGTGAGCATTGTTACACAGCGTTTCGATGGTTTGCTCCGAAGGGGGCATGTCCGGGCTTCCGATTCCCAGGCTGATTACGTCTTTACCTTCTGCGTTCATCCGTGCCACTTCTTTCAGTTTCTTCGAAAAGTAGTATTCGCTTACACCGCCCAGTCTGTCGGCCGGCGCTACCTTATACGTTTGATTTTCCTTCTGCATATTCGCCTAATATTTTAAGTTCTTTCGTCAATGGAGTGATTGCTGTAATCGATTGTTTGTATCTCAGATAATCGTTGAAAGCCACATCTACGTAGAACTGGTATTCCCATTCCCGTCCGATGATAGGGAGCGATTGTATTTTTGTTAAGTTGATGTTGTAAAAAGATAAGATAGACAGAACCTGTGAGAGGCTTCCTTCGGAGTGGGGGAGAGTGAAAACGATGTTTGCTTTGTTGAGAACGGTGTTTTGTTTTCGTATCTCGTCCACCTGCCATGGATCTGCCACTACCAGAAAACGGGTGAAATTATGTTTGTTTGTTTCTATGCCTTCTTGTAGTACTTTCATTCCGTACCGTTCGGCGGCGGCATGTGAGCAGATGGCGGCATGTCCTTTCAGGTTTTCCCGTTTGATGATTTCAGCACTCAAGGCCGTATCTTCAGCTTCTACCACTTTGATACGCGGGTGTTGGTTCAGGAATTCCCGGCATTGCATCAGGGCGATCGGGTGTGAGTTCACTTCGGTGATGTCATTCCAGTCCTCTTCGGGCAGGCAAACGAAGCTGTGCGAAATGCGTAATTTGTATTCGCCGATAATCTGCGTGCCGCTTTGGCGCAACAGTTCGTTGTTGTGCAGCAGGCTTCCTGCAATCGTGTTTTCAATGGCCAGCATCCCGATTGTCTGACTATCTTTCCGGATGGCAGCAAACACATCTTCAAAGTTGGCGCAACAGATTAACTCTATTTCTTCTCCTTCGAAGTACTTGT
>OGXD01002090.1_pt1 | contig 13275 bp, 11 predicted proteins | sample 1576211 | NCBI WGS metagenome assembly OGXD01 (sample SAMEA3541470, study PRJEB24748) | human gut metagenome | biome: human gut; feature: human-associated habitat; material: faeces | place: China | collected 2012
AGAGATCCCCGCGGCGGAACTGGTGACGGGAGATCTGGTGGAGCTTGAGGCAGGGTGTACCTGTTTCCTGACAAAAAGGAGTGGTTTTGAATGATGGATGAAAACGATCGTTCCCACGAAGATCACCGTTCTCTGCGGCACATCAGCCGCAAGGAAGGCTCTGAGGACACTGCGCCCATCGAGGTAGACAGCTCGGCGTTTTTTTCCGAGCTTCCGCCGGAACAGCCCAGCACACCGCCTCCGGCCCAGCCTCCCCAGAAGCCGCCGCGCAGCGGCCACAACACACCCGTACCGCCCAAGGCCCAGCCGCCCGTGGATGGAGCCGTGGCAGTACCTTCCAAGTGGGGGAAAATTTTGCTGATCTTACAAGGTATTTTAAGCATTCTGGCACTGGTGCAGCTGTGGCGCACCCAGATGCTGCCGGTGCTGTATCTGGTCATTCTGGCCGCGCTGCTGGCGCTTTTGTGGCTGCTGGTAAAGCGCTGTCAGGAATACAATGTTCCCGGCAAGGTAGCCCGGGTATTCTCGGTGTTCCTGTGCGCTGCCATGGCGCTGGGCTGCTTCTGGGCCCAGCAGGGCCTTTCTGCCTTGGGCAGCATGACCTCTGGCCTGCTCACCGGTGCCGAGGCCAACAAGATCACCAAGGAGCCGTTTGTGATCTACCTCAGCGGCGTGGACACCCGCGGCGAGCTGACCGAAAATGCCCGCAGCGACGTGAATATCCTTGCTGCCGTGAACCCTGTCACCAAGAGGGTAGCCCTGATCAACACCCCGCGCGACTACTACGTAGACCTTGCCGGCACTGACAGCAAGGATAAGCTGACTCACGCCGGTCTGTACGGCGTGGAAACCAGCATGGCCACACTGGGCAATCTGTACGGCGTCAATGTTGACCATTACATCCGCATCAACTTTGCGGGCTTCATCAGCATCATCGATGCGCTGGGCGGCGTGGATGTCTACTCCGATCAGGCGTTCACTTCTGTGGGCAGCCCCGGCTACTATGACCCCACCACCTTTGTGGAGGGCTGGAACCATCTGGACGGCAAGGCCGCTCTGGCCTTTGCCCGTGAGCGTCACGCCTTTGCATCCGGCGATATCCAGCGCGGCATCAACCAGATGAAGGTGATCGATGCCATGCTGAACAAGATCAAGTCCCCTGCCCTGCTGATGGGCTTTTCCAAGATCATGGATGCCGCCTCTGACTGCTTTGTGACCAGCTTTTCACAGGATCAGATCAGTGCGCTGGTACGGATGCAGCTGAGCGACTTTGCCGAGTGGGATATTGAAAGCTATACCGTCACCGGCACAAGCTCCAGCAGCACCAAGTGCTACTCTGCCAAGGGACAGAAGCTCTACGTCATGAAACCGGACGATGCTTCTGTGAGCAAGGCCAGAGAAATGATCGCGTCCGTGCTGGGCGGTGAGGGCACCGTTGCCGACACCACCCAGAAGCCGGAAAAGACCGAGGTGTTCACCCCCACCACCGACCCGAACGCCGCTGTTTCGGAGGTGCCTGCGGAGAGCGTTCCCGAGGAAGTGCCCGCCGACAGCCTGCCGGAAGAGACCGTCCCGGCTGACCAGCCTGCAGATGCAGAGCAGCCTGCCGACACCCAGCCGCAGGAGCCGGCGGTCCCCGCCGAGGGCGAGACCGGCAGCGGTGATACGGCCGGAGAAGCACCGTCCATCTCCCTGCCCACGCAGGAAGAGGTGGAACAGGCTGCATCGTCCATCTACAATGCGGCTTCCTCCATCTGGGATGCCATTCAGGATGCTGCTTCGCAGCAGAACGAAGCAGCGTGACGATTTAAAATGTCCTCTGCGCAAGCCCCGGACTCTATCGTGGAAATATTATTTTATTTGCAAAACAGGAAACAACTGCGGTCGTTTCCTGTTTTGCTTTTTCACCAGAAAGTCCGTGCCGATAAACTGCATAAAAATGCCGCCTGCATCTTGAACCAATGCAGGCGGCTTTCTCATTCTATAAAATCATTATGCCTTGATCTCGTTCCAGACGCTCTTGCCGTCCAGAGAGGAAGCATCCACATCAAGATACTCGCAGATGGTCTGGGCGATGGTGCCAAAGCACAGACGGGTGCCAAGGTCAACGCCGGGCTTCACGCCCTTGCCGCAGATCAGATACGGCACATACTCGCGGGTGTGGTCGGTGGTCTTGGTATAGGACGGGTCGCAGCCGTGGTCAGCCGTCACCATCAGGAGATCGCCCTCCCGCATTCCGGGGATGAAATCTGCCACGAACCTGTCGAACTCCGTAGCAGCGGCGGCATAGCCTGCCACATCGCGGCGGTGGCCGTAGAGCATATCGAAGTCCACCAGATTTACAAAGGCAAGGCCCTCAAAGTCGCGGGTCTGCAGGGCCTTGGTGAATGCGATGCCGTTGGTATTGCCAGTGGTCTTGATCTTCTCGGTCACACCCTCACCGTCGAAGATATCGAAGATCTTGCCCACAGCGATCACATCCCTGCCAGCATCTTTCAGCAGATCCAGCATGGTAGCGCGGGGCGGCTTGAGGCTCAGGTCGTGGCGATTGGTGGTGCGGTAGAAGGTATCCGCAGTGTGGCCCAGGAAGGGGCGTGCGATCACGCGGCCCACGCCGTACTCGCCCTTGAGCATCTCGCGGGCGATCTCGCAGTAGCGGTACAGCTCATGCACCGGCACCAGCTCTTCGTTGGCGGCCACCTGAAATACACTGTCGGCACTGGTGTAGACGATAAGGGCGTTTTCTTTCATGGCCTGCTCGCCGTAATCCTTCAGCACCTGCGTGCCGGAGTAAGGCTTGTTGCACAGCACCTTGTGGCCGGTCTTTTCCTCAAACTCGTGGATCAGCTCATCCGGGAAGCCGTTCGGGAAGGTGGGCAGCGGCTTGGGGCTTACCACACCGGCGATCTCCCAGTGACCAATGGTGGTATCCTTGCCCATGCTCTGCTCCTGCAGGCGGGCAAAGGAGCCGATGGGCGCTGCGGTCTTTTCGCCTGCGGTCACGCCATCAATGTTGAACATGCCCATCTTTTGCAGGTTGGGGCAGTTGAAGTTGGGGTGTTTTGCAATGGCACCCAGGGTGTTGGTGCCCTCATCGCCAAACGCTGCGGCATCCGGCTCTGCACCGATTCCAAAGCTGTCGAGGACGATCAGAAAAACACGCTTTTCCATATCGTTTTTTCTCCATTTCTTCCGGGGAACTGCCCCGGATAAGTGATACTATCTTTACTTATCATTATAAGCAAATCCTGTGCCGGATGCAAGCTTTTTTGCTGTGCTGCAAATATCCGTCATTTTCACCAAAATGTTCGTCATTTCGTTCACAATTCGACGAAGCGTTTTGGCGTTTTTATTCGTTGCTGCGTTATTCCGTGGCAAAGGCATCTTAGCTGCCAAAAAAATTGCAGCGCAGCTTGAATTTTTTCTTGCCCTATTGTATCCAAGCGGGTATAATAGTAAATGGAAAGGTTTTGAACCACAGAATTTTTCCGCTTTTGTACCACAGCACGGGATTTTTTCCCGTTGGCCACGCGCAGCTGCCTGTACGACGACAGCCTGCCGCAAAATAGAGAATGTGAAGTTGTAGTTGGAGGTAGTAAAAGTATATGAGAAAAACCAAGATCATCTGCACTCTGGGTCCGTCCACCGATCAGGAAGGCGTTCTGCGCGAGCTGGTCGCCAACGGCATGAATGTTGCCCGTTTTAATTTTTCCCACGGCTCTCACGAAGAGCATCTGGGCCGCTTTGAAAAGCTGAAGGCCATTCGTGAAGAGCTGGGCAAGCCGGTCGCCGCCCTGCTGGACACCAAAGGCCCCGAGATCCGCCTGAAGGACTTCAAGAACGGCACTGAAATGCTGGAAGCCGGCCAGACCTTCACCCTGACCACCCGCGAGGTGGAAGGCACCAAGGAGATCTGCTCCATCACCTATAAGGACCTGCCGCAGGACGTGCAGCCCGGCGGCACCATCATGCTGGACGACGGCCTGATCAAGCTGCAGATCGTCACCGTGAACGACACCGACATCGTGTGCAAGGTGCTGAACAGCGGCAAGATCAAGAACAAGAAGGGTGTCAATGTGCCCGGCGTGCATCTGTCCATGCCGTATATGAGCCAGCGCGACCGCGACGATATCATCTTTGGCGCACAGCAGGGCTTTGACTTCATCGCTGCTTCCTTCGTGCGCACCGCACAGGATGTGTACGATATCCGCAACCTGCTCAACGAGTATGATTCCGATATCCGCATCATCGCCAAGATCGAGAACCGTGAGGGCGTGAACAACATCGACAGCATTCTGGCTGCAGCCGATGCTGTCATGGTGGCCCGCGGCGATCTGGGCGTTGAGATCGACTTTACCGAGCTGCCCGGCATCCAGAAGAACATCATCGAGCGCTCCTTCTCCTTTGGCAAGCCCATCGTCACCGCCACCCAGATGCTGGACAGCATGATCGTGAACCCCCGCCCCACCCGTGCCGAGACCTCCGACGTGGCAAATGCCATCTACGACGGCACCTCTGCCATCATGCTCTCCGGCGAGACTGCTGCCGGTGCTTACCCGGTGGAGGCCCTCAAGACCATGTCTGCCATTGCTGAGCGCACCGAGCAGGAGAACCACGCCCGCTTTGTTCCCCTCACCGAGAACACCGGCAAGATCAGCGTGAGCGATGCAACTGCACACGCTGCCTGCCTGACCGCCAAGGACGTGAACGCTGCCGCCATCGTCACCGTGTCCGAATCCGGCAACACCGCCCGCCTGCTGAGCAAGTACCGCCCCAAACAGCCCATCATTGCCTGCGTCATGGACGAGCAGGTGCAGCGTCAGCTCTCCCTGAGCTGGGGCATCACTTCCCTGCTGATGGGCCCCGCCCACAGCACCGATGAGCTGATTGAGATGTCCACCGCTCTGGCCGAGAAGAACGGCTACCTGCACAACGGCGAGCTGACCGTTGTGACCGCAGGCGTACCCGTGGGCGTTTCCGGCACCACCAACATGATCAAGATCCACATGGTGGGCAACTGCCTGGCCACCGGTGTGGGCGTGGGCCGCGGCAAGACCGATCTGGTCTCCGCCAGCGGCAAGGCCTGCGTCTGCCGCACTCTGGAGGAGGTCAAGGCAAAGTTCCGCCCCGGCATGGTGCTGGTCGTTCCCTCCACCAGCAACGAGATGCTGAGCTATGTTCGTGATGCCGCCGCTCTGGTGGTTGAGGAGCCCGGCCTGAACAGCCACGCTGCCATCGTGGGCAACTCCCTGCTCAAGCCCACCATCGTGGGTGCTGCAGGTGCCTGCAGCCACATCCGCGACGGCCTGGATATCGCTGTGGATTGTGTCCACGGCAGCGTCCAGCGCCTGCAGGCCTGATCCTGAAGGAGAACATCATGGAACGCATTGCAAGCTTCTGTGTCGATCACACCAAACTGGACCGGGGCATGTACCTGAGCCGCCAGGACGGTGATGTGCTGACCTGGGACATCCGGATGAAGAAGCCCAATCAGGGCGATTATCTGACCACCGGTGCCGCCCACACGCTGGAGCACCTGTTTGCCACCTACGCCCGCAACAGCGCGGTGAAGGACGGCGTGATCTACGTTGGCCCCATGGGCTGCCGCACCGGCTTCTACCTGCTTACCCGCGGGCTGACCCCGGCGCAGGCATTGGAGCTGACCGTGGATTCCTTCCGCTTCATGGCCGCCTTTGAGGGGGATATCCCCGGTGCCAGCGAGGTGGAATGCGGCAACTACCGCGATATGGATCTGCCCGCCGCCAAGGCCGAGGCAGCCGCCATGCTGCCGGTGCTGGAAGCACTGACCGCTGACCAGCTGCACTACTAAGCGATACAGCAAAAGACCTCCCCATGCAGGGCAGCACCTGCACGGGGAGGTCTTTTTGCGTTTCAGGAAAGCGATTTGCGGAATGCTTACTCCACGATGATGCTCTTGCCGGTCATCTCAGCGGGGACAGGCAGGCCGATATAGGGCAGCATGGTGGGGGCGATATCTGCCAGGCAGCCGCCCTCGCGCAGCTTCACATCGCCGCAGCCAACGGCCACAAAGGGCACCACGTTGGTGGTGTGGGCGGTAAAGGGAGTGCCGTCCGGGTTCATCATCTTCTCGGCGTTGCCGTGGTCAGCCGTGATAAAGGCGCAGCCGCCTGCGTTCAGCACAGCGGTGACCACCTGATCCACAGCGGTATCCACAGCCTCAACGGCCTTGACAGCGGCATCGAACACGCCGGTGTGGCCGACCATGTCGCAGTTGGCAAAGTTCAGGATGACCACGTCATACTTGCCGCTCTCGATGCGCTTGACGCACTCAGCAGCCACCTCAGGGGCGCTCATCTGGGGCTGCAGATCGTAGGTGGCAACCTTCGGGCTGGGGATAACGCAGCGGTCCTCACCCTCGTAGGGAGCCTCCACACCGCCATTGAAGAAGAAGGTGACGTGTGCATACTTCTCGGTCTCGGCAATGCGCAGCTGGGTCTTGCCGTTCTCAGACAGGTACTGGCCCAGAACATTCTTCAGCTCCACGGGAGGATAGGCGACCTCGCAGTTGGGCATGGTGGCATCGTACTCGGCCATGCAGACATAGTTGACCTGCTTGCGGCCGCCGCGGCGCTCAAAGCCCTTGAAGTCGTCATCGCAGAAGATGCGGGTCATCTGGCGGGCACGGTCGGGACGGAAGTTCATAAAGATGACGGTATCGCCATCCTGCACGCGGCCGCCCTCGCAGGTGACGCAGGGCAGAACGAACTCGTCGGTCTTATCGGCAGCATAGGATGCCTCAATGGCCTCGGCAGCGTTGGCAGCGTGGTTTCCCTCACCGTAGACGAATGCGGCATAAGCCTTCTCCTCGCGGTCCCAGTTATTGTCGCGGTCCATAGCGTAGTAACGGCCGGAAACGCTGGCGATCTTGCCAACGCCCAGCTCATCCAGCTTGGCCTGCAGGTCAGCCAGGAAGCCCTTGCCGGCGTGGGGGTCGGTATCACGGCCATCGGTGATGCAGTGCAGGTAGACTTCCTTTGCGCCCATGTGCTTTGCCATTTCCAGCACGCCGAACCAGTGGTCAGCGTGGCTGTGGACACCGCCGGTGCCCACCAGGCCCATCAGGTGGATGGCCTTGCCTGCCTCAATGGCGGCCTTCATGTTCTTGACCAGCACGGGGTTCTTGAACATCTCACCGTCCCGGATGGACTTGGTGATGAGGGTCAGCTGCTGGTAAACGATGCGGCCAGCGCCCATGTTGGTGTGGCCCACCTCAGAGTTGCCCATCTGACCATCGGGCAGGCCGACAGCCATGCCGGAGGCCTCGATGGTGGTCATGGGATATTTTGCCATCAGGGCATCCAGATGGGGGGTCTTTGCGGCGACCACGGCATTGCCGTAGGTCTCGTTGGGCACCCAGCCAAAGCCATCCATGATGCACAGAAGTACAGGTTTCTTGGACATAACGTTGAATCTCCTTTGATTTAGAACAAATAGCGCCCGGCACAGCGCTGGAAAAACGGCGCAGCCGGGCGCTGGGAAAACAGGTCAGAGGGCTTTCTCAGCCGTTGGAAGCGGCATTGACGATAACAGCAAAATCAGGAGCCTTCAGAGATGCGCCGCCGATCAGACCGCCGTCCACATCCTTCTTGCTCAGCAGCTCCTCGCAGTTCTTGGCGTTCATGCTGCCGCCGTACTGGACCGTGACAGCCTCGGCCACAGCCTCGCCGTACACTTCGCCGATGACCTTGCGGATCTGAGCGCAGACCTCCTCGGCCTGGTCAGCGGTCGCGGTCTTGCCGGTGCCGATGGCCCAGATGGGCTCGTAGGCAATGACCACATTTGCCATCTGCTCGGCGGTCACGTCGCGCAGGGCGATCTTGGTCTGCATCCGCACCAGCTCCTCGGTCACGCCCTCTTCGCGCTGCTGCAGGCTCTCGCCCACGCAGATGATGACCTTCAGGCCCGCATTCAGGGCAGCCAGAGCGCGCTTGTTCACGGTCTGGTCGGTCTCTGCAAAGTACTGGCGGCGCTCGGAGTGGCCGACGATGACGTACTCCACACCCAGATCCACCAGCATATCGGCGCTGATCTCGCCGGTGAACGCACCGGACTTCTCAAAGTGGACATTCTCAGCACCCACATGGATGTTGGTGCCCTTGGTCTTTTCCACGGCGGTGACCAGATCGGTGTAGGGGGTGCAGATAACGACCTCACAGGAAGCATCCTTGACGGCGGGGATCAGCTCGTCCACCAGCTTGGCTGCCTCAGTGGCGGTCTTGTTCATCTTCCAGTTGCCTGCAATGATTGCCTTACGCTTTGCCTTATCCATTCTTACGATCTCCTTATCAAAATATCTCCCCGCCGCCTTCGTTGCCGCCTCTCCCGGCAGGAGAGGCAGGATAAACGACATCTCCTGCCTCCCGGATGGGGGCTGGCAAACGTCGGCAAGGCTGAGAGATCTTATTACCCAAAATAAAAAGTGCGGCGGCGTATATGCCGCCGCACCTCAGTGATGCTGGTTCAGATGCTTATGCGTTCTGGATCACAGCGATACCAGGCAGCTCCTTGCCCTCCAGATACTCCAGAGAAGCGCCGCCGCCGGTAGAGATGTGGGTCATCTTGTCACCCAGGCCCATCTGCTGCACAGCTGCTGCGCTGTCGCCGCCGCCGATCACGGTGGTAGCATCGCTCTCAGCCATAGCCTTGGCAACAGCCAGAGTACCAGCTGCCAGGGTGGGGTTCTCGAACACGCCCATGGGGCCGTTCCACACCACGGTCTTGGATGCCTTGACAGCATCGGCAAACAGCTTCATGGTCTCGGGGCCGATGTCGCAGCCCTCCATGTCAGCAGGGATGGCGGTGACGGGCACCACAGTGACATCCACGGGAGCGTCGATGGGATCGGGGAAGTCCTTGATGCAGGCTGCATCCACGGGCAGCAGCAGCTTCACGCCCTTCTCCTTGGCCTTGGCCATCATTTCCTTGCAGTAATCCAGCTTGGTATCGTCGCACAGGCTCTTGCCGACCTCGTAGCCCTGTGCCTTGACGAAGGTGTAAGCCATGCCGCCGCCGATGATCAGGGTATCGACCTTCTCCAGCAGATTGGAGATGACGTTCAGCTTATCGGCGACCTTAGCGCCGCCCAGGATGGCGGTGAAGGGACGGACGGGATCGTTGACTGCGTTGCCCAGGTACTTGATCTCCTTCTCCATCAGGTAACCGACAGCGGTATCCTTGATGTAGTCGGTGACACCTGCGGTGGAGCAGTGTGCACGGTGGCAGCTGCCGAATGCATCGTCAACGTATGCATCTGCCAGAGAAGCCAGCTCCTGGCTGAACTCAGGCATGTTCTTGGTCTCTTCCTTGCGGAAACGGGTGTTCTGCAGCAGAACGACATCGCCGTTGTTCATTGCGGCAACAGCAGCCTTTGCGTTCTCGCCCACAACGTTGTCGTCATCAGCGAACACAACGGTCTTGCCCAGCTTTGCGCTCAGAGCCACAGCAACGGGTGCCAGGCTGAACTTTGCCTCGGGGCCGTTCTTGGGCTTGCCCAGATGGCTGCACAGGATGACCTTTGCGCCATCGTTGACCAGCTTCTGGATGGTGGGCAGAGCTGCATTGATGCGGTTCTCGTTGGTGATCACGCCGTCCTTCATCGGGACGTTGAAATCGCAACGGACAAGCACCTTCTTGCCGCAGTAGTTCTGATCGTCGATCGTCTTCTTACCTAAACCCATGGTAATAAACTCCTCTCAAGTTTTAATTTCTGAACTAGAGTTTCGCTCGCATTCGGGGGTCTTGCCCCGTTACTCTACTATTATAAACAAAAACCGTGCACATTGCAAGCTTGCAAGATAGATAATAGTTTAACAAACATTTGCCGCTGATGCACGGAAATGTGTGTATTTTGACCGAAAGCCGCAGCCTTACCGTGTTTTCCGGCAGAACATTCCGCAAATGCGGTCATACATTCCCCATATGAACTTCTGGTTCCGCTGATCCCGCTCAAAAAATGCTTCCACACCAGCATAGCCGCTCGCCTTATACTTCCTGAAAATTTTATTTCTCAGTCTGGTATGCTTCGTTGGCCGGTTCAGCTGCGTATTCTCCTAAGCAATGTTAGAAAATTCAACCGGATAGCTTTCTATCTTCGCACCGTATTTCTCGACAAGGTGTTGTCCGCGTTCCGTGTTTATCAGCAGGCAGGAAACGCCTTCTTTACTATTGATCGTTCCTCCCTGTTCCACCAGAAGCTGCGGATCATATTTCTGAACGCCCCAATAATCTCCAATGGTAATGTCGCCCACACGCTGTCTTTGTGCGTAAGGGCATCCTCCTGCATCGTAATGGCGCTTTTGGGACATACGCTGGAACAAGCACCGCATCCGCAGCATTCCTCTTTACTATTATATTTGGGATAATATAAGTACGAATATGTCCTGAACAGCTTATAGTGTTTAAAATCTTTCTTATATTCGTAATCAATGATCCTCGACTGATATCCTTCTTTTTTTCAAGTATGTCTGTAGCGCAAATGCCTGCAACGCCGAACCGTAATTGTATGAATTATGGAAAGTGATCGTTCCAATTTTATTGGTCTTCATTCCAACACCTCACGACTTTTTCCCATCTCTCCGGCAGCGTACCAGGATTGTTATTGATCGAAAAACATTTTATTTGGAGTCAGCGCAATCACTCCACCTCTCTACAATTCATAATATACCAATTTAATTATACTACGCTTTCCTGCTATCAGCAAGTTGATTTTCTCGTTGAAACTGTAGGATTTGTAGGATTACAATAGATGATAAAAAGAAAGACGAATGGGTCGTCCTGTGTTATAGTTAAGTTGATCTCTCCACCTTCTACAGTGTACTTCAGGGGCAAGCCTTTCTCCGTCACAAACGGATATCCGGCAAACGCCACGATCGCATCCCACAGACACTCCTCCGCATTCGGCGAATTGATTTCCCGCATAAGTCGCTCACAGACAGCAATTCTTCTCCGATAGACTCGTCTACGCTCGGCATTCAGTGGCAGCTCGGGCAAATTATAGTTTCCTTTTGTATATGGCAGATTCCATTAAATAGAATAAACTTAGAACCAAGTCCCGATTGCCATTTCTCGCGCTGCCAGTCAATGCCGCCCGATGTCAAGTCTTGGACAACTTTTTTCACAAATAAATTTGAAAAATCGCAAAAAAATAAGCCCTACAAGGTTTTCAGTCGGTTCCGAACCGATCTGAGCCTTGTAGGGCTTAACTGTTTTCTCTATATGATTTTATCTTAGACTGCCTGCAGTGGAGTGTTTTCCATCACTTTCTTAAACTGCTCCACTGTCATTTTTGCCTTTTCAGCGGCACGTTCCATTTTTAAATCGCCGTCTCGAACAAGCTGCACCAGCATCCGCATCTCACCAATGCTAATGCCTTCTTCTCTGCCTTCGGCCTTTACGCCCTGACTAAGGTTGCACATAACAAGCACCTCTCTTTCCAGATCTTCGTTCATTGCAACGCCAAATTCTTCTTCAAGAATTTCCTTTTTCTCAGTAGCTGCTCTGGATGAAGAGAGCAGCACATCCATAAATTTCACAATACCTGTATAGTTTTCTGTACCCGACTCTCCCAGACAAATCGTTACAACGCTCATCAAATCATAGTTTTCTGATTTTTCAACAGCATTTCCAATCAACTGCTCTGGCCGAATGGAATAACGAATCAGAGTATTCTGAAACTCTTTAGTTGGATGTGTACAAACCCAGATAGAGTACACTTTTCGGATTTTCCCATACTCTGAGTTCGTGAATATCGGGCCGTGCTGTGCAGAGATCATTCTGCTGCAATAATAGATTGCACGCTTCGTCAAAGGGTACCCCGGATTAAAAGCGGTCTGCGCTTCTACATTGATAATAAGACGTATCACATCTTTCTGTTCAGCAGAACCTTCTGATGCTGGTGCGATTGCATCGAACCGAACATCATAATTGATGGTTCCCTCAGTCAGCGTAGAATCCTCATTATTGCTACCAGCAATTACGTCAGAAGTTTTCTTGGGTCTGTTTGTATCATCAACATGAACGCCAACTGTACCCACTTCTGGAGTTCCTTCGATATACTTCTCTGCAATTTCGTCTACGGAGCAGGCACTGTACTCATTCACGCAGTTCTTCATAATCTGCGCCAGAATCTGTTTGTTGGCCAGCAGCTTCTTGGCAGCCTTATCATAACTCAAATCGTATTCCGTCTGCGTTATCGCATGAGCAAGCTGATTTTCCATCGGCATTCACTTCCTTACAGCAGGGTCAACAGGAGCATATACTATCCCTATTGTGCTTTCATCTTACCATAAAACACCTTGCATATCAAGCAGGCAGATGTAAACTTTTCAGCATAGATTTGTCCATATTGCCCATTCTGATTTGAATTCAGGCCAGCAAAATATTTCAATAGTGCCACACCTGTATTCCAGATTTTTCCGTCTTTTCTAACATTCCCGTTCATCTTTTTCAAGCGATATGATAACTGCGTTTTTCTCAGCTTCATACCTTCCCTTAAACTGATAGTCTTTCCCTGCAGCAAGACCATTTGCCTCTAATAACGCCTGGACGAACTGTACTCCATTGATCCTCATCCGGCACTGTCCGTCGGTCAGCAGCCTGTCCGGGACCTTAAAGGACATTGGATGTTCGGCAGCACATGGCGTAATTGCAATAGACTGCCGATCTTTCCTCTGCAAAATGCAAATATAGGCCGGACTTCCAAGAATACGGATAACATCTTTCCCCACATTCATTCTCCGACTTTCCGCCGGAATCGTCACCAGCAAATTCATAATTCGCTCAGAACTCATGTTGGCATTCCTCTCTCAGCAATCTCACCGCTCTGCTGTTCTATACTTTCAGACTGTTTTGCTAAATCCGGCAGTAATATATTTTCAGAGATTTCGCTTTCTTGGGACATCGACTCTTTTGAAAATGAATCTTCCTCCCGTACTGGCTCATCCAATACTGCTGACCCCTGATATCCAATAAAATCCTCAAACATGTTCATCTGATGATCTGCAATGTAGTCATTATAAGATTTTCCGATGCGATTCCTATAAGTATCCGGGAAGAATTTCATCTGTTTTTTCTTCATTTCGCCAGTAAGCGGGTCCGCATATTCCTGTGGCTTCGGTGTGAACATGATTGCTTCTTCCAGATCGAACAACATACAAAGGCCCTGATCTGAATTAGCCACTCGTCCAAGCACTTTATAACGGCATTCCCGATTCCAGTTCATGAGCCTGAAGATAT
>OGXD01002093.1_pt1 | contig 13251 bp, 13 predicted proteins | sample 1576211 | NCBI WGS metagenome assembly OGXD01 (sample SAMEA3541470, study PRJEB24748) | human gut metagenome | biome: human gut; feature: human-associated habitat; material: faeces | place: China | collected 2012
AGAGATAATAATTCCTTGATAAAAATTTACTACGACTTCAAGTAACTGCCACAGAGTATCGATCATATTGTATTCCTCAAATACAAAGTATATTTTTCATTAACTATTTTCTTATAATTCCTGCTCATTGGTAATTTCAGGTTTATATGTTTTAATATAATTTCATCTTTGCGGTTGTCTATAAAATCAATATATACCGGATTGATAATATAACTTTTATGTATTCGTATAAAGTCATATATTTCAAATCTATTTTCACATTCTTTAATAGTACATCTATCTTTAAAAGACTTATTTTCATTTAATACATAATAATTAATATAGTGTTTATTACTTTCCAAATATATAATATTTCTAATAGGGATAGGGTATTTTTTAGAAAATTCATCCTCTAAAATCATAATTTCATTTTGTTTCATATGATGCATTAATTTTCTTACAACATTCGCAAAACTTTTATCTAAAGTTTCCGGTTGATCTTTTCTGATAAAGTCAAAGGGTTGAAAATCAAAGCTGTCGTAGACCAATTCAGAATGCGATGTGATAAATATTATACGACATCCCGAATATCCCATTCGTATGTTTTTGGCGACATCAAATCCATTTATTTCCGGCATATCGATATCTAAAAAAATCACATCAAAATTACTCTCCTTATGAGATTTTAATAACAAATTACCCGAACTGAAGCTGAATATTTCAAAATATGATGTGTATTGTTTAAATATATTCTGAAGTATAAAGTGCATATTCTTTAATAAATCTTCGTTGTCATCACAAATGGCTATTTTCATTTTTCCCTCCTCATATAATGCAAGCCTAAATATGTATATTATATTTTATATTATATCACTAATGTGAGGAAAAATAAACAAAAATTTATTTTTGTCGCTGTTTTCACATGGAACTTTTTAATATGTTGCATTTTGTGACATAAAATTACACCTTGTACCCCAAATATTGATTTTTTATTTCAAAAATGATATAGATTGTATATAAAATATTTCCGCAAATTCAATAGCAAGTTGCGACTGGTAAATATTTGGGATTTTAGTATCTTGAAAAATACTGCTCGAATCTATATAATATATTGAGCCTATTGAAGAGTCTGTTAATGTAAATATCAATACAAAAGAATTATACCGGAGATTACAAGCCAACACCGCATGAGTATATTGAGGATAAAAAACCGAAGAAATTTAACTATGTACTCTTTGTTTACTGCATAGCAAATTTTGAGCAATAACTTGCTTTTCACGGAATCCCCATTATGTTATACGTCATGTATCCATAATCAATTATTCAAGTGGTAATTTTCCAATAGCATCAATAAAGCATCAAAATGATTTTAGTGTTCTGGCAAGAGTGCAAAAACGACTTAAAAATGGCTTTGCAATCAACTTTTTGGAGACTTCAACAGTCGCTCCAAAACCGCGTGCCGAGGGTTCAAGTCCTTCTGCCCCTGCAAAAGGAAACGGTCTAAGTAAAGACCGTTTTTTATTTAAAAGAATTTTCAAAAATCCCTTGCAATCTCATATTAATGGTGTTATAATTAAATACAATAAGTATTGTAAAGTAAGGAGTGGGAAGTGAGCCCACTCCTTTCTGTTTGCAACGGGCGGATTAAAGCGTTTGATTTTAGCTTATTTTTAGCTTAATCCGCACCAATAACTTGCAACTGCGTTATGCTTTGTTGCAAATGCTCATAAGGAGGTATTTATGGCAAAGAAAAAAGGCGGCCTTACCGTTAGCAAGGTGTGGGAGCTTTGCGAGCCTATTGTTGAAGGCTTTGGACTTTCACTTTGGGATGTACGCTATGTTAAAGAGGGCGCTGACTGGTTTTTAAGAGTTTATATCGACAAGCCTGAGGGTATTGATATTACCGACTGCGAAAATGTTTCTCGTGCGATTGACAAGCCGCTCGATGAACTTGACCCTATCGAGAGTGCGTATTGCCTCGAGGTATGCTCTCCGGGGCTTGAGCGTGAGCTTGTGCGTGATGAGCATTTTGAGCAGTTCATCGGCGCTGACATTAAGGTTAAAATGCTCCGCCCGATTGAGGGCATTGGCAGAGAATTTGGCGGCGTGCTTGACGCCTATCAAAACGGCGAGGTTACCATCTCTGACCATGACGGCGAGAACCATATAACAATCAACAAAAAAGATGCGTCTTGGATTAAACTTGACGACTTTGATATGTAATTTCAGTTTATTAAATAATTTAAGATAAGAGAAAAGGATGATCAGAAAAATGAATACTAAGGAACTTTTTGCTGCTCTTGAAATGCTCGAAAAAGAAAAAGGCATTCCAATGGACTATATGATTGAAAACATCGAAAAAGGTATTGAAGTTGCCTGCAAAAATTATTACGGCGGTAATGACGAAGTGGTTTTCAAAATTCTTCCGGACAGAAATATCTTTGATGTAAGACTTAAGAAAACTGTTGTTGAAGAAGTTTTTGACCCTGATTACGAGATTTCGCTTGAGGACGCACAGAAGATTCTTAAGAGAAAAGCAATCAATATTGACGATAAGGTTGCTATTCCGCTTGACCCTAAGGATTTGGGCAGAATCGCTATCGGCGCTGCAAGAAATACTATTCGTCAGGGTATTCGTACAGGCGAAAAAGGTCAGACACTCTCAGAGTTCAAGAGCAAGCTCGGCGAGCTTGTTACAGCTACTGTTGAGAGAATCGACCCTAAGAGCGGTGCTGCCGTTATCAGAATCGGCAAAAGCGAGGCTATGCTCCCTAAGAGCGAGCAGATTGGCCACGATGACCTTAAAGAGGGCGACCACATTAAGGTTTACATTGCAGATGTAAAGACAAGCGAAAAAGGTCCTCGTGCTATTATTTCAAGATCTCACCAAGACCTTGTTAAAAGACTTTTTGAGCAGGAAGTACCTGAAATTTTTGACGGCGTTGTTGAGATTAAGTCAATCACTCGTGAGGCAGGCTCAAGAACTAAAATGGCTGTTGTCAGCAACAATCCTGATATTGATGCAGTAGGCGCTTGTATCGGTACAAAGGGCGCTCGTGTAAACAGCATTGTTGATGAGCTTGGCGGCGAGAAGATTGATATTATCGAGTACAGCGATGACCCACAGAAGTACATTTCTGCCGCACTTTCTCCGGCAAAGGTGCTCAATGTTGAGATTACCGACCTTGAGGGCAAGCAGTGCAGAGTAACTGTTCCTGACGGTCAGCTTTCACTTGCTATCGGCAACAAGGGTCAGAACGCACGCCTTGCGGCAAGACTTACAGGCTGGAAGATTGACATTCGCCCTGAAAGCGGTTTCTTTGGCGAGGACGAAGAGGAAGAAAAACTCGAGGTTGCAGAGGATACAACAGCTGAAGATACACTTGAGCTTGACGATACAGCAGAAGAGAATACAGAGGCACTCGACCTTGACGGCGAGAAAACTGCCGAGGCTGATGTTGAGGCTGACGAGAATACAAACGAAGAATAATTTTATATAAAATATAAATATATAAATGCAGGGAGGGATTTTATGACACAGAAAAAACGGCCGCTGAGAAAATGCACAGGTTGTGGCGAGATGAAGGAAAAGCGAGAGCTTGTCAGAGTTGTTAAAGCACCCGATACCAAAGGCGAAAACGGCGAGGTAATTTCAAAGGGCGAAATAAGCCTTGACCTTACAGGCAAAAAATCAGGCAGAGGTGCGTATGTTTGCCACGATATAAAGTGCTTTGAAAAGGCGAGAAAGGCAAGACGCTTTGAAAGAGCGTTTTCCTGCAAAATCCCCGATAAGGTTTATGAACAGCTTGAAAACAGCTTGAAAGCGGACAGCTAAGGGGGGCAATCATATATGAATGACAGAATATTGTCTTTGCTCGGATTGTGCCGTCGTGCAGGAAAGCTGGTAATCGGAGCTGACCCCTGCATTGACTCAATGGCAAAGAGCAAGGCAAAACTTATAATATATGCAAACGATTTTTCACAAAACAGCTTAAAGCCTGTTTTGCTGCAGGCGCATAAGCAAAGTGTGCGTGTGCTTGAGGTAAACAGAACTAAAGATGAAATCAGTTTTTCACTCGGCAAGCTTTGCGGAGTGCTGTCGGTGGAGGACAAAGGTTTTGCAGATAAGCTTGCTATGCTTATTGAAGGTGAACAGAGAGGAGAATAATATGATAAAATACAAAGTAAGAGATGTTGCCAAGGATTTGGGCGTTAGTGTAAAGGAAATTTCAGATATTCTTGAGAAGAATTGCGGTGTAACAAAAAAGGCTATGGCTACTCTTGAGGAGAGCGAGCTTAATATTGTTTTTGACGCAGTAACTCAGAAGAACAATGTGGCTAATCTTGATAAATATTTTGCGTCAAGAAATAAAACCGCAGAGCCTGCAAAGGCAGAGGTTAAAGCTGAGAAAAAGGCTAATAATAAGGATAACGGCAAGGACAATAAGGGCAGAGATAACAAGAACGGCAAGAAAAATGACCGTAAGCCTGAGAATAAAGATAACAGAGCAGAGGGTAAAAAGCAGGGCAAGCCGCAGGATAAGCCTGCAAAGCAGACTAAGGCTGAAACAAAGCCGGAGGCAAAGCCTGTTGAGGTTACAAGTGAGGAAGAAACCTCAACCCGTAAGCGCAGAATAATTGATACTCGTGCTATTAATGTTGATGTTGAGCGTTACAACCAAAAATACGATGACCTTGCAAACGCATCTTCAAAGATGAGAAGTACAGACAACACTGTTAAAAAGCAGAAGTTTACTAACCGTTCTCAAAAGCAGAAGGGCAGAAGACAGGGCAAGAGAGAAACCGAGCAGGAGCGTTTAAAGCGTATTGCGCTTGAGCGTAAGCAAAAGCAGATGACAATTCAGATTCCTGACGAAATCGTAGTACAGGAGCTTGCTTTAAGACTAAAAGCTACTGTTGCTGAGGTTGTTAAAAAGGCATTCCTTATGGGTACAATGGTAACAGCAACCGACACAATCGACTTTGATACAGCCTCACTTATCGCTATGGAGTTCCACGCTAAGGTTGAGAAAGAGGTTGTTGTTACAATCGAAGAGAGAATTATTGATGACAGCGAAGATGACGATACAAATCTCGTAGAGAGAGCACCTGTTGTGGTTGTAATGGGTCATGTTGACCATGGTAAAACTTCAATTCTTGACGCTATCCGTCATGCAAATGTTACAGCAGGCGAGGCAGGCGGTATTACTCAGCACATTGGTGCTTACAGAGTAGAAATTAACGGCAAGCCTATCACTTTCCTTGATACACCCGGTCATGAGGCTTTCACTACTATGAGAGCAAGAGGTGCGCAGGTAACAGATATTGCAATCCTTGTTGTTGCTGCCGATGACGGTATTATGCCGCAGACAGTAGAGGCTATCAACCATGCTAAAGCCGCAGGCGTATCTGTAATTGTTGCTATCAATAAAATGGATAAGGTCGGCGCAAATCCTGAGAATGTAAAGCAGCAGCTCACAGAGTATGAGCTCGTTCCTGAGGAGTGGGGCGGCGATACACCATGTATTCCTGTATCTGCAAAGACAAAGGAAGGTCTTGACGACCTCCTCGAAATGGTAACACTTATTGCAGAAATGAAAGAGCTTAAGGCTAACCCTGACAGAGCCGCAAAAGGTACTGTTATTGAAGCTCGTCTTGATAAGGGCAGAGGTCCTATTGCCACTGTACTTGTACAGAACGGTACACTTCATCAGGGTGACATCGTAATTGCAGGCACTTGCGTTGGCAGAGTAAGAGTAATGGTAAATGATAAGGGCGAGAGAGTAAAAGAGGCAGGTCCGTCAGTTCCTGTTGAAATTACAGGTCTTGCAGAAGTTCCGCAGGGCGGCGATATATTCAACGCTGTTTCTGATGAAAAACTTGCAAGAGAGCTTGTTGAGCAGAGAAAGGCAGCTCAGAAAGAGGAGCAGTTCAAGGCTCAGACTAAGGTTACACTCGACAACCTCTTTGACCAGATGAAGTTAGGCGAGGTTAAGGAATTACAGATTATCGTTAAAGCCGATGTTCAGGGTTCTGTTGAGGCTGTAAAGCAGTCGCTCGAAAAACTCTCTAATGACGAGGTAAGAGTAAATGTAATTCACGGCGGCGTTGGTGCAATCAACGAGTCCGATGTTATGCTCGCCGAGGCGTCAAACGCAATTATCGTAGGCTTTAATGTTCGTCCGGACAGCGTTGCGGCTGCAAATGCCGAGAGTGCAGGCGTTGATATGCGTCTTTACAGAATTATTTACGATTGCATTGAGGAGATAGAGGCTGCTATGAAGGGTATGCTCGCTCCTAAGACAAGAGAGGTAGTTCTCGGTACAGCAGAATGTAGAAATGTTATCAAGATTAAGTCGGTCGGCACAATTTCCGGTTCTTATGTAAAGAGCGGTAAGATTGTCAGAAACGCAGGCGTTAGAGTTATTCGTGACGGCATTGTAATCGCCGAGGATACTATCGCATCATTACAGCGTTTTAAGGATGCCGTTAAGGAAGTAAACGAGGGTTACGAGTGCGGTATCGGTCTTGAGCGCTTTAACGATATTAAAGAGGGCGATATGTTCGAGGCTTACACAATCGAGGAGTATCGTGATTAATAAGTAATCAGTGGTTAGTGGGCAGAGTAAGTATTTGCTTTGCCACTAATCATATTATAGGATTGACTAAGGCATAAGCTGATTTTTTATTAAATTACAGCATTAGTTAATCGACCACAACCCTATAATCTGTAATGAAATTCAGAATAATTATGAATTATGAATTACGCATTATGAATTATATTTGGAGGATATTATGGCAGGGCATAGATTAGAACGCACTACCGAGGATATAAAGCGTGAACTTACGGCTATTTTTCGTGAGCTCAAAGACCCTCGTGTGCAACAGGCTTTTATATCAATCATTCGTGTTGATGTAACAAATGACCTTTCTTATTGTACGGTTTATGTAAGCGCTATGGAGGGGCTTGATCGTGCTAACGAGGCTGTTAAGGGACTTAAATCCGCAGCAGGCTTTATTCGCCGAGAGCTTTCGCACCGCCTCAAGCTCAGATATGTACCGCAGCTTATTTTTAAGGCTACCGACAGCATTGAGTACAGCGCAAACATCAGCAGAATTTTAAACGATTTAGACATTCCCGATGATGAGGTGGACGAAGATGAATCTGTATGATATTTCCGTTTTCCTCAGGGAGCATAATAATTACGAAATTTTAACCCATAACTACCCCGACGGCGACACCCTCGGCAGTGGTTATGCGCTTTGCCTTGCGCTCCAACAGCTTGGCAAAAATGCAAGGGTGATTACCGCAAATCTGCCCGAAAAATTCAAGTACCTTACAGACGGAATAGAGGAGCAGTCCTTTACCGCCGACTACATTATAAGTACAGATGTTGCGGCAGACAGCCTTTTAGCGCCGAATATGGAAAAGTATCTCGGCAAAATTGACATCTGCATTGACCACCATGGCTCTAATTCCGTTACCGCTAAGGAGAAATTTGTCGATAAATACGCAGCGGCAAACTGCGAAATTATCTATAAACTTCTTATGCGTATGGGCGTAAACTTTACAAAGCAGATTGTAAATTGCCTTTATACGGGTATTTCTACCGATACGGGCTGTTTCCGCTACACAAACACTACCGCCGATACCTTTAGAATTGCCGCAAGCCTTGTGGAGCTTGGTTGCAACTCGGCATATATCAACAAGGTTATGTTTGAAACAAAGTCAAAAGAAAAAATTATGCTTGAGCGGAAGGTTTATGATACCATTACCTATTGCGCAAATGAAAAGTGCGCCATTGTGTGGGTTACTCTCGATATGCTCAAAAGCCTTAACATCGGCGAGGATGAAATAGAGGGACTTGCCTCTATTCCTCGTCAAATTGAGGGTGTATTGATAGGCATTACTATGAAAGAAAAAGAGGGCGGATTTTTCAAAATTTCCGTTCGTACCAACGGCGATATTGACGCCGCAAAGTTCTGCTCAAAGTTTGGCGGCGGCGGACATAAGGCGGCGGCAGGATGTTCAATAAACGGCAGTCTTGAAGATGTGCGCAGTCAGCTTATAAAAGCAGCGGAAGAAACTTTATGAACGGTGTAATAATTATAAACAAGCCGCAGGAATTTACTTCCTTTGATGTGGTGGCAGTGGTGCGCAGACTTACAGGTCAGCGCAAAATAGGGCATACGGGTACGCTTGACCCTAACGCAACCGGTGTGTTGCCGATACTTTTCGGCAATGCAACAAAGGCGCAGGACATTGTGCCGAACCACGACAAGGCATATACTGCAAAATTCCGCTTAGGAATTATAACCGATACCCTCGACATATGGGGAAAGGTGATTTCCGAAAGCGGAAACACCGCAGTAAAAGAGGATATTTTGAAAGTGCTTGACAATTTCAGAGGAGAAATTGAACAGCTGCCGCCTATGTATTCGGCAATCAAGGTGAACGGTCAAAGGCTCTATGACCTTGCAAGACAGGGCAGAGAGGTTGAACGAAAGTCAAGAAAGGTTACGATATACAGCCTTGAATTAGAGGACTTTGATGAAGAAACGCAGAGCGGAACACTGAGCATAAGCTGTTCAAAGGGAACATATATCCGCACAATAATTGACGATTTAGGCAAAGCACTCGGTACAGGTGCAGTGATGACGGCTTTGTGCCGAACCTCTGCCTGCGGATATAATCTTGCTGACAGCATAACGCTTGAAAATGCAAGAGAATTAGCAGAAAAAGGCGAAATCTCGGAGCATATTATGCAGACAGAAAGCCTTTTTGAAAGCTACCGCAAAATCTATGTGTCTGATGCTCAGGCAAAACGATTTTCAAACGGCGGCGAGCTTGATATGGCAAGAACCGCACTTGCAAAGTCCAAAGCGCAAGATAAGGAAATAATCAGAGTCAGCGACAGACAAGGCAAATTTTTAGGACTTGGCGTAGCCGATAACGAAAGCAATCAGTTAAAGATTTTTAAATTGTTTTTAAGCTGATTTTTAACATTTTACTATAATAATGTTAAAAAGTTTAAAATACTTTCGGTCGGGCAACAAAGTAAAGCAAAAGTTAAACTTTCTGTCACGAATATAAAAGTTTGGTCAACCTTTTTAAAGGTTGTGGGTGTGGGCAAAGCCCACAAAATAATAAAATGCACTGATTTTCCATAAAAAACAAACGGTTGCAATTATATTGTAGAATAACTAAACTTTAGATTAATCAGGATTTTAAGATAAAATAAAAGTCAAGACTAATGAGTGGCAGAAAGTAAGACAGTTATACTTGGATATCAGTAGAGAAAAGATGTTTTAAAGGATGTAAAAGTCTTTGTGTGTGGCTAATTTGCCCTTGAAAAGTGGCAAATTAGTAGTTTGGTAGCGTGGCTTTCCCTTTGTTGCTATCGCATTTAAAGGTTTACACCGTTGTGTTCCAGCCGCCAAACAGCAAGCCATTTGGCTATTAAAATTTGCGATAATTTTAAATTTATAAAGCTATACTTTGATGGCTAAAACATAATTCACCTCAACTTTTGACAAATGACCACTTATTATTACACTAAAATTTACCGAACGGAGAATAACTATGGAAGATATTAAACTTTGTCCATTTTGCGAAAGTCCTATGCTCATCGTAGATGACGGAAAAAACAACGGCAAACCGTACTACGAATGTTCAACCTGCGGACTTCGTTTTCAAATAAAAGGCTTTGACGAAAAACCTGTGGAGATTAAGGAATGAAAATTACAGTAGTCAACGGTCAAAGTCATAAAGGCTCTACATATCACATCGGCAAAATGCTTGCCGACAAGCTCGGCGGTGAGGTAACAGAGTACTTTTTGCCAAAGGATTTCGGCGATATGTGCATTGGCTGTACCGCCTGCATTTTAAAAAGCGAACAGCTTTGCCCACATTATCAAAGGCTTGAAAAGCTCACAAATGCTATTGATGAGGCAGATGTTCTTATTTTTACAAGTCCTGTTTATGTTTATCATGTAACAGGCTCTATGAAGAGCTTTCTTGACCATTACGGCTACCGCTGGATGGTACACCGTCCTGAAAAGAAGATGTTTTCAAAGCAGGCAGTTTGTATTTCTACCGCAGCCGGAGCGGGTACAAAGTCAACGAATAAAGACATCGCAGATAGTCTTTTCTTTTGGGGTGTACCAAAAGTTTACAAATATGGTGTTAATGTGCGTGCTATGTCATACAGCAAGATTAGCGATAAGACGAAAGCGGAAATTGACAAAAAGACTACCGACATCGCCAATAAAATAAAGGCGAAAAACGGCAAGGTGAAGGTCGGAATCAAGACCAAAGCCTTTTTTGAAATTATGCGAATGATTCAGCACAAAAGCGGCTGGAACGAGGCAGATACCGACTATTGGCACAACAAAGGCTGGGACGGCAAAAAACGCCCGTGGAAATAAGGAGCTTACTATGAAAAAATGCTTGATTGTAGTTGATTATCAAGTGGACTTTGTAAACGGAACACTTGGCTTTGATGGAGCTGAAAGACTTGAAAATACAATAGCTCGCAAAATCTCTGAGTATAGGGCAGAGGGTGCAGATGTAATCTTTACTCTCGATACCCACCAAAGCGATTATCTCAAAACCTTTGAGGGCAAAATATTGCCAATCGAACATTGCATTGAATACACAAAAGGTCACGAACTTTATGGCGAAATTAAGTCAATGGTGCAAACAAACGACAAAGTCTTTAAAAAGTGTACCTATGGCAGTGAGGGACTTTTTGATTATCTCAGAAAGTGCGACTACAAGGAAATCGAGCTTTGCGGACTTGTGTCTAATATCTGCGTTATTTCAAATGCCGTTCTCGCTCGAACCGCTTTGCCAAATGCACAATTAATAGTTGACAGCAATGCAACCGCCTCAAACGATGAGTTGCTCAATACTTCTGCACTCAATGTTATGCGTGGACTTGGAATCCGAGTGATCTAATCATTAGTTTTCCTACCGCAATGTTTTGAATGTTAAACTTGTAATAAATTAAATATTAATCTATAAGGCAGGGATGATAATACAGCCCTGCCTTTTGTGTTATGCAAATACGGACACTTAAAATTAGATATAACTTTCTGAATTTTCTTACCATAAAAAATTTCTCGATTTTTTAAAAAAATACTAAAAAACATTTGAATTTTTAAAACAGATGTGATATAATACTAATGTTGTTTATCACAATAATAAAATTTAATCTGCTGATATAGCTCAGGAGGTAGAGTGCGTCCTTGGTAAGGACGAGGTCACGGGTTCAAATCCCGTTATCAGCTCCAAGCAGAGGTATTATCTAAATTATAGATGATATCTCTTTTTGATTTATAATGAAAATTTAAAACGGGATTTGAAAGCCCGTTAAGAAAACAGTACGGTGTACTGTTTTTAGGGCGTAGAGTTGATGAAAGTATGATTGTGAACAAGCCACAACAAACGAGGTAGTAAGCCTGAAAAGAACTGCCACCGTTATCAGCTCCGTTAAAAAGCATTATTCAAATTTAGGGTAATACTTTTTTATTTTATAGATTTGATATTGTAAAATAAAAAAATTTTAAATTAGTGCACGAAAATGAGTGTGGTTAGTTGTATTATTAGTGAAAGGGGGTTACAAATGATAGATTCATTCAGTACTGAAAATAAAATTGAAAAAGTAATTGTTAAATATGCGGATATGATATTTCGCATTGCATATCAAAATTTAAAATCAAAAGCTGACGCCGAGGATATTTTTCAAGAGGTTTGTGTTGCTTTGCTTACAAAAAAACCGCCGCTTGATGATGAAAAGCATTTAAAGTATTGGCTTATACGGGTTACTGTAAACAAATGCAATAATTTTCATAAGTCATTTTGGCGCAACAAGATTGAGCCGATTGATAAATATACATACCTTGAGAATTCGCAAACAAAGACCGTAATGGAAGAAATTTGGCAACTTCCTAAGCAGTACAGAAATGTTATTTATCTTTATTATTATGAGGATTATTCGATTTCGGAAATATCCTGTATATTGCACAAAAGCCCGAATACAATAAGCTCGCAGTTGCAAAGGGCAAGGAAAAAACTCGGCAAAATTCTGTCTGAAGGAGGAATATAGTATGCGTAAAAATTTATACACTAAGACACTTGATGAAATTAAAATTAGCGAAAACGCAGTTGATACTGCGGTAGAAAAGCTTTACGGCAAACAAAAAAGTGACAATGTTATTGATATTAATAAGCTCAAAAAAAAGACGGCTAATAAGATTGTGGCGGCTTCTCTTGTTGCGGCAATGTTTATATCGGGTGGAGCGCTTGCTCTGCTCTCACAACCTGCAAAATCAAGTCAAAACGGCTTTATTATTACTGCCGCAGCCGCAGAACTTTCTAAGAATAAGCCTGTTGAACTTGCCAAGGTAGGCAGCGCTCATAATTTGCATTTCTGCTTTAAAAGCTATAAAGAAAAATTTAATCTTACGCTGTCTTGCAAGGGAGATAACATCAGCTCAATTACATATACTGCCAACGGCAATTCATATTTAGTGGTTGACTCCCTTTATGATGACAATATTTTTGATATAAAAAAGTATGCGGACACAAAGAAGTATGAGAATTATACAGATTACCCCGAAGTTTTATGCTATAATGAAGATAAGATGTATTCGAGCTTTACGGTAGATTACAATAAGCAATTTGCCGACAAACAGGTTGAGGATTACGAGGAGTCACCGTTAAGTATGAATGTTTATCTTATGGCAAATGACAGTGAAAAAGCGGCTAAAATTTTAAGTAAATATAATGCGTATAGTCTTTATTGCGGTGAAGCCGTGAGCGACAGGGTGAAAGCTGAATACATCGAAAAATACGGTGAGAATTTCGATAAAGAATTTAATCCCGAATATGATGAATCGGATATCATTGATATGTATAACGAGCTTTACTCACAACTTTTTGACGGCATTTCCGTTGATGTAACAGTAAAGTACAATGACGGCACAGAGGAAACACAGACTGTTGACTTTTCGGTTGAGCCTATTACCGAGGAAAATGCAGACGAATATCTCGAAAAAAACGGATATGACGGCACAAACAGCAGCTTGCTCACCTTGATTTGTTCAGTTCCTATGATTACCGCAACATTAAAATAACCGAATAACAGCAAACACAGAATAGAACAAAAAACGACAACTCCATTGTATATAAAAAGCACCCGAACCGTAAAAAGTGACCCGACCCCCAAAAGTTAGACCTAAAAAATCTAACTTTGGAGGTCGGTATTT
>OGXD01002101.1_pt1 | contig 13210 bp, 8 predicted proteins | sample 1576211 | NCBI WGS metagenome assembly OGXD01 (sample SAMEA3541470, study PRJEB24748) | human gut metagenome | biome: human gut; feature: human-associated habitat; material: faeces | place: China | collected 2012
TTTGATCAAACAATAGAATGCGCGCTCTGCGAGCATTCTATTGTCATGAATCAAAAATAATTTGAAGACTTTTTTGAAGTTCCTATCGTTTTTCCCAGGGGCAGGTAGCAATATTGTTTTTATAATCTGAACCATATATTCCAGCACATGCCGCAATTGGTTGATCAATACACGATAGTTCATCTGCATTAAATAAATCATCAAAAAAACCAATATTAAGATCAAATTGCCCTCTTTATTTTAAAATTTGTTCCATTCTCTTTTCCTCTACACTTTATAATACTGCGCCTGAGCCTGCCATAGCTGCGCATAGAGCCCGTTTTTGGAAAGCAGCGCCTCATGCGTTCCGCTCTCCGCTATTTTCCCGTTATCCAGAACAAAAATCCGGTCACTGAACTTGCAGCTGGAAAGCCTATGGGAAATGTAAACCGCAGTTTTACCCTTGACGATCTCATCAAAGCTCTCATAAACCCTGCTTTCTGAAACAGGATCAAGCGCCGCAGTCGGCTCATCCAGAATGCAAATCTGACCGCCCTTATAAATCGCCCTTGCGATCGCAATCTTCTGCTCTTCTCCTCCGGAAAACGAAACGCCATCCTGCTCGTATTCCGGATATACCACGGTTTCCAGACCTTTCTTTAGTTTATTCAGACGTTCCCCAAAGCCTGCCAGCTGCAGCACCTCTTTTGCACGCTCTGCTTCATACTGCTCAGAAGCGGCTACATTTTGCCCAAGCGTCAGGGATAACAGGGAATAATCCTGAAAAACGATCGCAAAAATCTTCTGCCACTCCCTCAAATCATATTCCCGGATATTTTTGCCGTTCCAGAGGATTTCTCCCTCCTCCGGCTCATACAGCCTGCAAAGAAGCTTTACGAGCGTCGTTTTCCCGCTTCCATTCTTCCCGACCACTGCGATTTTCTCAGACGGCTCGATTTTCAGACTGACATGATCCAGAACCAGCTCTTTTGTCCCCGGATACCGGAAAGAAACATTCCGAAACTCAATCACCCCTTTTGTCATCTCTGTGAAAGAATCTCCCTTTGTTTTCTCTGCTTCCAGGTTCAGATATTCCAGGGTACTTGCGATCCTGCCAACATCCGTCCGAAATTCCCCTGCCAACCGGATGGATGCTGAAACCGACATACATGCCTGAAAAATTGCCTGCGCATACCGCAGCACCATGCCGACCGTGATCGTCCCGGCAATTGCCAGCGCCAGCACGCAATAATAGGAAACACACAGCAAAATTCCCTGAATCATGCCAGTTCCAAGCCCGCCTGCACTATTGATTCTGGCAATGGTAAATACATTTTTCCTGACACCTTCCCGTTCTGTATCGATCGTTTTCTGGATCATTTTCTTCGCACGGTACATAAAAATATCTTTCAAAGACTGTGCCCCGATCGCACCGCTTCCGCCTTCATCCATATACCAGAAGCGGCTGTCCTTTTCTGCCTGAGTCATTTGATTCATCGCAGCAGATTCTTTCTTCTGATACCATTTGGCATAAACCGACGCGCCGACCACAGCCAGACCTATATTGAACAGAAGCGCTGCCGCAACCCTCCCCGCCGCGCTCCCGGAAACCTGCATTGCAAGCGGAATCAGCATAATAACCGAACCAAGCAGTTCGAACCCGGAATTGCAGAGGTTGCAAAACTTATCTGCGACTCCAAAAAATCCGCTTCCCCAGCTTCGGTCTGCCAAAATCCTCGCCCGCATTTCCTTTGCATAATCCGATTCCAGATCAGAAAAAGAAATATTCAGGGTATTTACCGGAACAAGCGTCTCAAAACGCATGGCAATCTGATAGCTTCTGGTTTTCATCTCCTTTTCCAGAAGCGCTTTTACACCTTTCAAAAGCCAGATTCCGACCAGTCCAACAACTGCTATAGAAACCGGATCTGCAGAATTTTCCCTGTAAACCAGCAAATCCAGAATTCTGGCAACCAAAAGTACCGGCAGATAGAAAAGCAGGGCATTCAATCCTCCCTGAAGAATCACAATTACAGGGAACTTCCGATCCATCGCCCAAAGCAATTTTATTGTATCCCGAACAGGAACTTTTCGTTTTTCTTTCATTGCTGTTCCTCCTCCCTGTAATACCGGCTCTGAATTTCATAGAGACGCGCATACATTCTGTTTTGCGCCATCAGTTCTTTATGGGTTCCGCTTTCCTGTATTTTCCCGTCTTTTAGCAGAATGATACGATCCATAAATTGTGTGCTCGCAAGCCTGTGGGAAATATAGATACAGGTTTTCTCTTTTCCAAGTTCCCGGAATTTTTCATAAACTTCACTCTCCGCAATTGCATCCAGCGCTGCTGTCGGCTCGTCCAGAATCCAGATCTGTGCCGATTTATGATACAGCATCCTCGCCATCAGAAGTTTCTGCGCTTCTCCACCGGACAGGGAAATTCCATCCCCGGATACTGCCTTTGTCATCTGGGTCAGAATTCCGTTTGGCTCCTGCTTTATCCGCTCCGAAAGTCCCGCCTGTTCCAGAGCTGCCCAGACCTGATTCTGATCCGTCTCTTCCAACGGTTTCAACGAAACATTCTCCGCTACGGTATATGGAAGAACCAGCGCATCCTGAAACAATACAGCAACCTGATCCCGGATAAAATCTGCCTGTCCTCTGGAAACCTCCGTCCCCTGTATGGTAATTTTCCCGGACGAAACCGGATACAGGCCGCATAGAAGCTTGACCAGCGTTGTTTTGCCAGCCCCATTTTCCCCGATCAGCGCAAGCTTTTCCCCTTTCCGGATGTTCAGATTCAGTCCGTCAATTACGAGCCTGCCTGCATTATACCCAAACGACACATCCTGAAAGGAGATCTCCTCCGCTGCCCGCGCGCATTCCACTTTTTGCGTACATTCCGTTTTCTGCTGTCCGGCAGGCGCTTCGCCCTCCTGCATGTATGTCCGGATTTTTTCGATTCCCTTGCTTCCGGTCTGCAGCTGACTATAGCTATGTACAAATACCGTAACAAAATTGGAAAACTGCATCGCAATACCATAATACAGGACAAATTCAGCCGCCGAAATTTCCTGCGCAGCGCACTTTTGAATCAGATACAGAAATACCACAATATCCCGTACACAGGCGATCGCGCCCTCCAGCATTCCGGAACGCGCAAGTACAGAAAAGTATTTTTTCTGCAGCTGTACCAGGCTTTTCAGACACCCGTCTATTTTCCCGGAAACAACCTCTGACAACTGATACAGGCGCATATCTTTACCGTATTTTTCATTCTGCGCAGCCCCGATAAAATAGAAAAAGCGTCGGTTTTCCCCAGCCTGCTCCTCCAGAAGTCTCTGGTACGCTTTTTCATTTTTATGACAGACAACATATCCTGCTGCGGATAACAAAAGCAACACGAAAAACAGTCCCGGCTGCAGACCAAAGATTGCCCCTCCGAACAACACGAAGGAGCCAATACACACGCACAGATCCAGAATGCCTTCCAGAAATATGCGAAAATCACTTCCCCACAGGGCAGTCTGCCGCGCCATCCCGTATGCTTTCTGTCCCTCTGTACTCTCTGCATAAGCGCAGGCTTTATCAAAACGTTTTAAAAAGATTTCATACAGAAAATCCCGGCACAAAAACAGCTGCCGCATTCCCCTCCCGGAAGACGCCATCTGCTGCAGTCCATAAACACAGACCGCAACAAGCCCTGCCGCCGCCAGCTGCGCTGCATCTGCCTTTCCGGTGGAAATTCTGGAAACCACAAATGCCGGAAACCAGACAGCGACCACAGAAATTCCCAAAGACGACAGAACACATAAAATCAGGTAGCAAAGCAACCCCCGATGCTTTTGCCATATTTTCTGAAATACAAAAGAAATAATTTTTATCATTCTATACGTCCCCCCTTATATCGGTGAACTCTTTCCGTTTTAACGATACCACTCTGCCTGGCTTTCGTACAGCTTCTGATACACCGGGCACGTTTGGGACAGTTCTTCATGACTTCCTGTTCCGGCAATTTTATGATTTTTGTCCATGACGATGACCTGATCCATCAGGCGGCAGATTCCGATTCGGTGCGTAATAATCAACACGGTTTTATCCTTCAATTGTTCCAGGATTTCAGCCACTGCCTCTGCCTCGTGGGATGGGTCAAGATACGCGGTCGGTTCATCCAGCACATAGAATTCCGCGTCCTTATGCAAACAACGATATAATGCTACGCGCTGCCATTGTCCGCCAGACAGCTCCTGCCCGCCATATTCTTTTCCGAGGAACCAGTTTTCCAGCGAAAAATTCTCCGGGTGCACACTGTCTGCATCGTCAAAGCCGATGTTCTCCGCAACCGTCAGGCAGTATCGCCCAAACTCGTGCGGCATCACGGAAATATTGCTGTAGTCGCAGTCTCGCTCCGCGCTCACCAAAACTTTGTCGTAGCTAATGCTGCCGCTCTTTAAAGGATACAGACCCAGCAGGCATTTTATGAGAGTGGTCTTGCCCCTCTGTTAAACAACGTAATTCTCCGCCTGTGCTTTCCACATCCGGCTGTAAAGTCCGCCTGCCGCAAGCAGCTCCTCATGCGTTCCTGCTTCGGCAATCCGACCTTTTTCCATCACCAAAATCCGGTCAGCCAGGCGTGCAGAAGCGAGCCGGTGTGTTACGATCACCGCTGTTTTTCCCTTTACCATCTGTAAAAATTTCTCATACACAGCGCTTTCTTCCACAGGATCGATCGCCGCGGTCGGTTCGTCCAGCACAATCAGGTCATGTTCCCGGTACTGTCCCCTCGCAATCGCCACCTGCTGCCAGAGCCCTCCGGACAGGTCGATTCCCTCAAACTCCCGCGACAGCATCAGTTCGCTGCACTGCGCAACTGCTTCCGGCTTTAAGCCCGTTCGCTCCAGCAGCGGTTTTACCGGCGCATTCTTTTTCGGGTCGCTGATCGTCACGTTGTCCTGCAGCGTCATCTGGTATCTCATGTAATTCTGGAACACGGCAGAGCGCCCGATACAGCCGTCCTGCGTGGTTCCCTGTTCCGCGCCGCACGGCTGCGTCACTGCTCCATCCTCCACTGTCACAGCCCCTTGTGTCGGCGGGTACAGCCCCAGGATCAGCTTCGCCAGCGTCGATTTTCCCGCGCCGTTCTCCCCGACAATCGCCAGGTGCTCTTTTTCCGGGATCGTCAGGTTCAGCTGCTCAATCGAAGGCTCCTTTGCGCTGGGATAGGTAAAGGAAACATCCGAAAACTGCATCGTCTTCCCCATCCGCGGCACGTCCTTCCAGCTCCTGCCCGGATCTTTTTCCAGGAATGCCACATAGTTCTCCACAGCAGGCAGACTGCCTACTGCACTTCCAAGAAATCCACAGACCAGTGCAAATACCATGTCAAATAACGAATTTAACGCATAGTATACTGCCGCAAATGCACCGACCGAGATGCTTCCCTTTAAAACGCTCACCACTAAAATCAGCACAGCGCCCAGATACCCAATCATCCCGACCGTCTGGTTGATGGCATCCAGCCCGTTCGCCTTTGTGCGGACTGCAGCCTCTTTTTCACACAGCTGCTGCTGTTCGGTTTTCATCTTCCCAAAGAAAAACGGCACAGCGCGCAGCACCCTCGTCTCCTTGATAAATGCAAGGTCTGTCAGGCACTTCCGGTAGCCCTGATATTTCCGTCTGACCGGCGCTGCCGTATCTTCATAGCTATAAAAAATATTTCTCTGCATGTACAGTGTCACGATGGACGGCACAAATGAAATCACGATACACAACAGCAGCACAGGGTTCAGGGATGCCGCATAAATCGCAAAAAATACCAGATACGGCGGAACCATGTCGATGATGCCGATCATATGGAACATGAAAACATTCGCATCGTCCCGTCCAGCCTGTGCCTTCTGGATTTCATCCAGCGACTCGCTCTGCTCAAATGCCAGCGGAAAAAGCTTCGAAATTTTCTCGTTAAATTCATAACGATACGTCTCGTCACAGATTTCCAGAAATTCCGTCAGCGCATAGTTAAACAGCGTATTCAACAGCTGGTAGCCGATAATTCCGCATACATAAAAAGCTGTCGCAGCGATCAGCGCTGCCTCAAACCGCCCCTTTCCGACAGAAGCGATCAGCTCATTCACAAAATTCGAAAGCAGCAAGGTATTTGCGCCCATCACGACTGACTGCGAAATGCCCAGCACATTGATCAGGATAAACCGCAGCGGCGCTGCATGAAACGCCATCGGAAACATGACGCGCACGGTATGGAAAAAGCTTCTTTTTTTCACAGATACCACCTCCTCTGCGTTTCGTACATTTCGCAATAGATGCCGTTTTTCACCATCAGGTCTTCATGGGATCCCTGCTCCATCGCCTTTCCGTCCTCAATCGCGATGATCCAGTCGCACAAAGATGTGGCGCCCAATCGGTGCGTAATCATAATCGTTGTCGTATCCTGATACAGCTTCAAAAACTTCTGGTAAATCTGCTGCTCCCGCACCGGGTCGATCGCCGCGGTCGGCTCGTCTAAAATTTTCAGTTCTGCATCCTGATAATACAGGCGTGCCATCGCAATCCGCTGCCACTCACCGCCGGAGACGTCCACGCCGTCCTCTGCGATTTTCCCAAGTACCGTGTCCATGCCCTGCGGCAGCTTTTCCAGCACATTGTCCAGTTCGGAGGTTTCCGCCGCTTTGGCAATTTTTGCCCGCTGCCCTGCATCCGCGCCGGGCGCGATATTGTCCGCTACCGAGACCGGATACTTCGCATAATCCTGGAACAGCACGCCGAACAGCTTCCAGATCTGCTCCCTCGAAAACGTCTCGATCTTTTCCCCATTTAACAAAATCTCACCGGAATCCGGCTCATACAAGCGTAAAATCAGCTTTACAATCGTCGATTTGCCGCAGCCGTTGCGCCCGACAAACGCGTAGTGGTGCCCTTTTTCGATCCGAAAGCACATATCCTTTAACACCATCGCTTCGGTGTTCGGATAATGGAACGAAACATGGGAAAATTCCAGCGACTCAAACGAAAGCGCTGCGCTACTGTCCGGTTTTTCCTCATATTCCGGCAGCTCCAAAATACGTTTCATGTCGCCCAACAGCTGTCTGCCCTGCTCCATCTCCTTGAGCATTCCCGGCAACTGCCAGGTCAGGTTCTGCGCCATTGCCATAAAGGACGTCACCAGCGAAACGAAAACACCGACGGAAGTATTGCCCTGCACAACCGGGAAAATCAGCGCAAAGATCACCAGAATCGACAGTGCGATCGCCAGAAATCCGCCCATGTTCATGCCGATGAACCACCAGCGTCTCGCTTTCCGCTCCCGCAGCCTTGCGGTCTGTCTTTCTTTTAAGAAAATCCCGTTGACCCAATCGCCAAATCCGAACAGAACCCGTTCATTTGCCGCGTCGCGGTTCCCCAGAATCTCTTCTGCATAAGCAGCTTTCCGCTTTCCGAGTGTGACCTCTTTTTTCGCCTCATACTGCTTCTGCCCGCCTTTTACCGCAAAGAACCCGAAGCCGACCAGCAGCACCATGATAACCGGAGAAATCCAGACCGGAGCCTGCGTAATCAGCCACACAACCAGACAGCCGTTGGAAATCAGGAAGCAGACCATCGAAAAGCCGCTTTCCAGGACGCCGTTTAGCACCTCCTCTGGGTCTTTCGACACCCGCTCCAGCGCGTCCTGAATCTCCGTATTCTCCAGAAATCCATACGGAATCCGCGAAATTTTTCCGATCATCCGCTCGTCCAGATATGGAAAAAGCACCTTCCGCTGGTGAATCCGCATCCAGGTATCCAGATTTCCGCCCAGCCGCTGGCACAGGATCAAAGCTCCCAACAGGCAGGCGTCGCGGATCGCCTCTTCCATCCGCTGATTTAACACCAGGTCGATAAACCGCGCGCTGACCAGCATTGTCAGAAACGGCAGCAATGCAGATACGATTTTTTCAAGGAATCTCCCAACTACCAGAAACTTCCCCGGCGCATGCCGAAGCGACATGCCGATTTTCCCTTGTTTCATTTGTGTAGTCCCCCTTACTAAATTTTCTCCCTTTCATCCAATCTGTTCTATCTGCGTATCCTTTAAAAGAATCCTCTTATCGTGAGTAATCACGATGTACTTTTTGTCCATGCTTTCGAGCAGGCGCCGGATATCTTCGATATTTGCCCCATCCAGATTCGATATCGGCTCATCCAGCACTACATATGTCGTATTCCGCATCAGAATTCCGCACAGAGCCAGGCGTTGCCGCTGTCCGGTCGATATAGTTTTGGCATTCACCTTCGTATCCATTCCCTCCGGCAAAGCCATTACCATCTCAAACAGGTTGGCCTTTTTTAAATAGTCCTCGTAAAAGCGATCTTCTTTTCCCGGAGCAGCAAGCTGGAAATTCTCCCGGATCGTCAAATCCAAAATCGGAAAATCCTGCGGCAGATAGGCATATCCGTTTATCAAGGCTTCCTCCGAAATCTTCTTTAACTCTACCCCATTACAGAGAAAACTCCCCCGATAGTCCCGGTATAAACCAAGCATTATTTTGGTAAACGTCGATTTTCCAGCCCCTTTTTCGCCGATCAAAAACAGATTCTTTTCTCCGGAATATTCGAGATTTTGCAGATGCAGCCCTACTTTTTTGCCGTAAGCATACGACAGCTGTGTGACTTTCCATTCTAGCTTGTCCACATCGATCTTTTCCTTCTGGTTTTCTTCTGTCTCCCTACCGAAATAGGGTTCAATCCGTTCAAATCCGGCTCTGCATTTCTTCAGCTCTCCGATTCCTCTGCCCATTACTCTGAAAATAGACATGAAAGCGGTGATATTGGTAATCAGCGCCAGCATCATGCCAATTGTAAACTCATGGAACAGGACTCCCACCAGAAACAGTGGCAAATACGTCTGCAAAAAGCCGATACCATACTCAAACACTGAGGTAATCACTTGCCACTTACACTGTTCCAGATTCGAATCCAGATAAGCCCGATACAGGTCTTTCCATTTGCTTTTCAAACAGGAAAAACGGAAAAAAGAACTGTATTCCCTGCTTTCATATCTTTGGATCAAAACATCGTTGAGGAGCGCATTATAGTCCTGAATTTCCCGCTGATACTTTCCCAGCCGCGGGCTTACCAGCACCCGATAAAGAATCAACACACAGCCCAGAGCCGTCAGGCTGAGCCCGATTACAACGTTCGTTCCATAAATATAAACGATGGCTCCCGCCGATACTGCGATCTGAGCGAAAAGCTGATCGAGCTGCGTATAAAAATCCGATGCCAGCTGCAAATCCGAATAGCAGGCGCTGTAAATTTCAGAATCCCTGGTTCCCCGCTGACTTTCATAGGGCTGCTTCCATATATGATGGAAGATGTTCTGCATATTCTCATATTGCCTTTTATACATAAAAATACTCTTGCCGTATTGCAGGAGATATTCTGCCAGCCCAAGGCAGCAAAGAAGGCAAAGCATCCCCAAATACTGCGGCAAATAGGAACCGATTTCCCGTTCGATGATATCGTCCACCAAATTTTGCATGATTTGAGCCGACAGCCACACAAGAATCCCTTTTATGGCACTGTCGATCAAAACGATCGCAAAATAAGGAAGATTATACCCCCCATAAATAGAGAAAATACTTTTTTTACTCATAATGTCCCCTGTTTTAATGTTCCGCCCTCCAGTATGTAGCACGCATCCATTCTTCTGCACAGATCTTCATCATGGCTTGCCACGATCACGCAGAGGGACTTCGACAATTCTTCTATCTGATTTACAACTTCCTTCTTTGTATTCTCATCCAGCGATGCAGTCGGTTCATCCAAAACCAGCAGGGCGCTCTTTTTTGCCGCCGCACGGGCGAATCCGATCAGTTTCTGTTGTCCTCCGGAGAAATTACTTCCGTTTTCGTCAACTACCGTGTTTATTTCTGATTCTAAGAACTGGTTGATTCTGGGCGCATCGGCAAACAACGCCGACCGTTCCGACTCCAGAAAGATATTTTTTTCCACCGTATCTTCCACAAAAAAAGAATTGGTGCTCAGATAAGAGACTGCCTCCGGCACAAACGCCGGGAAAAATCGTTGATTGTAAACAATCGTCCCCTTCTTCGGTCCATATAAGCCTGAGATCACTTTTAACAGAGTACTCTTTCCCTCGCCGGACATCCCCTTTATGGCAATCGAACCGGTAACGGGTATTGTCATATCGATCTGCGACAAGACAGGCTTATCCCCGTAAGAAAAGGATAGCTGCTGCAATAAAATCAAATGATCTTCAATATCTCTGCGTTCATAAACAACCGGCTCTTCTTCCTCTTCTTCGATCACTTGCAACACATTCCTGACCACCGGCTCAGCCCCACGAAAATCCTTATACATCTGAATCAGCTGAAATACGGAAGGAACTAAAAAGCTGGAAAAAATTGCCGTTGAAACCGCAATCCCGCCGGGCGTAATCTCGCCCCGCCGATACAGCAATACGGCGTATATCGGCACGACCAGTTTGATCCCATTTTCCAGCAAAAATTGCACCCAGGAAAATCCGGCCTTTTTCCTTTCCATGCTCTTCTGCGAAGCGCAGATTGCCCCATTCTTCTTCTGATAGATTGCATCGATCTTTTCGCCATACCCATTTGCCTTCACCAAATCCAGCTTCGCCAGGGTATCGATAAAAAAATGACGGCTGGAAGCCTGTGCATCGACGATTTTCCGGTTCACCAGACGCATTCTTTCCGTAATGACCTTGAAAAAATACGCAAATGGAATCAGCAGCAATAAAACCAAATCCAATTTCCAGCTCACAAAAAGCCAATAAACAGCACAAAACCAAGGGACTCAAAGACGCAGTATGGAAGAGAATACGCAATTGTTAAAAACAGTTCACTCAGATCTTCCACGAGTTCATTGGTATTGAGTAGATCTCCCAGTTCCTTTTTCTGTGCAAACCCATAGGACTTCTTTTCATAGGCTTCCACCAGTTTTTCACGGATCTCCTTGACAAACAATATCCGGTATTTTTCAGCCAGATATCCTTCTCCCAACCGGTCTGTCACAAAGGTGCTGATAGCCATGATCAGGAACCAGGTAACAGCAATCCACAGCCGTGTCCCCTCTCTTCCAAAGGCGTAATCCACCGCATACTTAAGAGAATAGTTCATAATCAAAGAAGTGCAGGAAGAGACAATTCCCAGCAGTCCCAGAACCAACAGTTCTTTTTTGAAATTTTGAAGGATGAAATCAATAAATTTATTCATAGTTTCAGCTTTCGTATACTTTTTATCTATTTTACATTATATCACTTATTTTCTCTTATTTTTTTAACATGTAAAAAATAACCAGTTTCCTGTAAAAACTGACAACTTAACATATGATTGCTTCCTATTAGGAACGCTGTAAATACAAGGGTTTTCAGACCCGACAAAATAAAACAGAGCTATCACATTACGCAAAAGGCCGCCCGGTCAAGACAACGGGCGGCCTTTTTGCGTGGAAAGCTCGGAAGGAGGCAGAAATTTTCTAAAAAATAAGTACAAAATTTTCAAGCTCATTTTTGTGCAAAATTACAGAAAGATTGGAGGTTAGCAAGTGGAGGAAAAGAAAAATATTCCCACCGTCGAAGGCGAGGCGATTACTCCCGAGGCTCCTGCCGCAGATATTCCCGGCACCGATGCCCCGTCCCCGGATTTGACCGCTGGGGCACCCCCGCAGGAACAGGCTGGGGTAACGGTATCCGAGCCCGGTGATGTGGTCGTGTCCTTTGACAAAATCGAAGAGCTGATGGCGGAGCGCAGGGCGGCTGCCCGTGATACGGTGGAACAGGCCGAGCCCGCCGCCCCGGAGGTAGCGGCCCCCGTTGTGGAACAGGCCGAACCGCCCACCCCGGAGGCTCCCGCTCCCGGCCAGCCCGAGAAAGCGGCTGAACAGGCCCAGGAGGAAAAGCCGCAGGAGGAGGTTGCGGCTGAACAGAAAAAGCCCCGCCGTGGCCGTCCCCCGAAGGCTGAAAAAGCGGAGCAGGCAGCGCCCGAGGCCGACAAAGAGCAGACGGCGGCAAAGCCCCGCAGAGGCCGCCCACCCAAGGCGGATAAGGCGGCCCCCGACGAGGCCCAGCCGCCCAAACCTCGAGACAAAGTGTCCCGAAGCAAAAAAGCCGCTCCCGCCAAGGAGGAGTCTCCCACCCCGGAGCCGGTAGCCGTTAGCGGCAATACCGCCCCGGCTGCTGAGATCCCAGCAGAGCCCAAAGAGCCAGCACCCCCGCCCCGTCCTGTGGAGGAGGGCAAGCTGGTCTATCTGAAACTTTCCGAGCTCCACCCGTTCCACACATTCCGTCCCCATCCGTTCAAGGTCACGGATGACGCCAAGATGCAGGAAACCGTCGCGTCCATTAAAGCAAACGGCGTTATGGTTCCCGGTCTTGCCCGCCCGGAGAAAGACGGCAACGGTTTTGAGATTATCGCGGGCCACCGCCGTACTCGCGGCAGTGAGCTGGCCGGGCTGGAGGAAATGCCCTTTATTGTCCGGGATATGACCGACCAAGAAGCTGTGCAGGCCATGCGGGACAGTAACAAGCAGCGAGATCAGACACTTCCCAGCGAATTGGCCGCCCTGCTGGATTTGGAAGTGGAGGCCATCAAGCACCAGGGCGGACGGCTGGACGGCGTTGCTCCCGGTGATGTGGGAAAACGCTCTGTTGAGATCGTTGGCGAAGCGCACGATATGAACTACAAAAAGGTCATGCGGTATCTTCGCCTTAATTCCCTTGTCCCGGAACTGCTGAGTAAGGTGGACGAAAAGGGGCTGGGCTTCATGCCCGCCGTGGAGATCTCGTACATCAAACCGAAAAACCAGAGGTTGATTGCCGTGTCTATCGACGGTGAGCAGTCCTCGCCCTCCCACGCTCAGGCCAAACGGCTCCGGGAGCTGGATCAGGCGGGCAAGCTCAACGGCGATGTGATCGACGGTATTCTGAGTGAAAAGAAAAAGGAGGATCGCGGCGTGATTATTTCTATGGCCGAACTGGAGAAGTATTTTGGCAAGGAGGTCACTCCTGTCAAGATGAAGGAGCAGATCATGTCCCTGCTGGACGAATGGAAAGAGAAACAGCCGCCCGAGCTGAAAAAGCCCGAGAAAAAGGCGGATTTGGAGAAGTAACCTCGAGACACTTTGTCCCGAGGTTTTTTCACGCCCTTTCACAGAGGGCTCTGGTGGTTTATCCCCCGTCGCCGCCCAAATCAAA
>OGXD01002107.1_pt1 | contig 13179 bp, 10 predicted proteins | sample 1576211 | NCBI WGS metagenome assembly OGXD01 (sample SAMEA3541470, study PRJEB24748) | human gut metagenome | biome: human gut; feature: human-associated habitat; material: faeces | place: China | collected 2012
AGCCTACCACTCCCGTGGAGCCCGGCAAGCCCCAGCAGCCGGAGAAGCCCACCACACCCGATACCCCCGCCACCGGCGATGAGAGTCAGCTGATGCTGTGGGTGAGCGGTATGCTGGTGTGCGCTCTGGGCGCCGGCCTGATGCTGCGGCGCAAGAAGGAAAACTGATATCCCGCTTTTCCCGATATCTCTCGATATCTTTCCTGTAAGCAAGAGGGATGGTCCGTAAGGACCGTCCCTCTTGTGCATGGCTGTGTATATAAGAAAAGGCCCCCGGCTGAGCCGGGGGCCAAAGGCTTGGGATAAAGCGGGAAAATCTCCGGGCTAATGCAGAGGAATATCCAAGATTTTCCAGAAGTGAACAGGGGAAAACGTCCCTGTGCATGGGGCGGAGAGCCGGGTCAGATGAGCGGCCCGGCCGGAGCTTTTCGTTGACAGAAAAGCCGGAATGAGGGTATAATGCAGGCAAGTACTGCGATCACTTCTGGCAGATGGTCTCGATTTCCACCAGTCCCCCGGCGGGCAGTGCGCTCACCTGATAGGCGCAGCGTGCGGGGTAGGTAGTTCCCTCAAAGAAGGAGGCGTAGACCTCGTTAACGGCGGCGAAATCAGCGATATTCGTGAGGAAAACAGTGGTTTTGACCACGTTATCCAGAGTCAGTCCGGCTGCGGTCAGAACCGCCTGAATATTTTTCATAGCCTGCGTGGCCTGAGCCTGTACGCCGCCGTCTACCAATTTACCGGTGGCGGGGTCCAGACCGAGCTGGCCACTGGTGAATACAAATTCACCGCAGTCGATGGCCTGAGAATAGGGGCCGATGGCGGCAGGAGCGCCGTTGGTGGAAATAGCTTTTTTCATGGGAGGATCTCCTTTCTGGTATACAGCAGTGATGACTGCCAAATGTCGGGGACGATTATAGCATAGGCCATTTGTTTTGGCAAGTCCCCTTTTGAAAAGCGCTTCCGGGCAGGGTCTGGGAGCCGATGATGGAGGAGGGAGCAAAATGGCGGTAACAGGCCATGCGCTGAATCAATTATTACAGCAGATGGACCGCACATTTTCCAATGTGACGGGGCAAAGCGTGTCCTTTATCGATCAGGAGGGACACTATCAGGGGCCGTTGCGGCTGGACGTGTTTACCGGCTTCTGCCGCAGGGTCATCAGCAGCGAAAAGGGCGCTCAGCACTGTCTGGCCTGCAACCACAGCTTCGGGCTGGACGCCGAGCAGCGGTGTACGGTGTCCCAGTGTCACATGGGCATCAGCGTGATCTCCGTGCCGGTGCCGCTGCCGGAGGCCAGAGGGCTCAGCCTGACATACGGGCAGTTCCTCACACGGGATACCGAGGAGGCGTTTTACAGCACACTGCGCCGGCACTGTCAGGAGCTGGAACTGGATTACGACGAAATGGTGGCGCTGGCGGGGACGCTGCGGGTGCTCTCTGCGGAGGAGCTGGATGCCAGGATGCAGATGCTGCAGGTCTTTGCCGGGTATGTGGCCACCTCCGAGGCGGAGCTGGAGACCCGGCGGGAATACGCCCGTCAGGTGGAGAAGAAGCTGGCGCTGGAGCGGACGCTGCACGCCAGTGAATTTAAGTTTTTGCAGTCCCAGATCAGTCCGCACTTTCTGTTTAACACCCTGAACCTGCTGATGCGGACAGCCTATCGGGAGGGAGCGCCCCAAACGGCGGATCTCATCTGCGATCTGGCGGATCTGCTGCGGCGGGCGTACTACTACAAGGACTCCATCTGCACGCTGGCGGAGGAGATGCAGTGCGCCCGGCAGTATCTGACCCTGCAGAGCCAGCGGTTGGGTCCCGGCTTTTCCTTCGAGGTGGGGGACGTTTCTGCCTGCGGGCAGCTGATGATCCCGGTGCTGACCATCCAGCCGCTGGTGGAAAACGCCATCCTGCACGGGGCCGGGGAGAATGAACACCCGCTGCACGTGAAGGTGTCGGCCACCGCAGAGGACGGAAAGCTGGTGATCTCCGTCAGCGATAACGGCGCCGGTATCCCGGAGGAGGTGCTGGAGAAGCTCCGGGATCATCAGGCCGGAGGCTCCGGCGTACAGAACGTGACGGAACGGCTGAAGCTGTTTTTCGGGCCGGAGGCGGAGGTGGACATACAGAGCGCATTGGGCAGCGGTACCCGGATCGTTCTGACGTGTCCCCTGAAAAAACAGGAGGAAGCATAAATGGCCATCGACATTCTTGTGGTAGAGGATGAATATACCGAGCGGCAGGAGCTGACGCAGCTGCTGGAGACGGTGACGCCGCCGGAGCATATTCGCAGCGCCGCCACGTGCAGCGCCGCCATTGCGGCCATCAGCCAGCTGTGTCCGGATCTGATCCTGCTGGATATCATGCTGCGGGGCAGCTCCGGCTTTGAAGTGGCGGAATTTGTACGCAGCAACCGACTGGACTGCAAGATCATCATCCTCACCGCCTATCACGAATTTGACTTTGCCAGCAAGGCACTGTCCATGGATCTGCAGGATTACCTGCTCAAGCCAGTGCGGCCATCGGTACTGCTGCAGCGGGTGCGGGATGTGCTGCATCTGTCGTCCCCGGCCAGAGCCGCCACAGGACTGTCGGTATGGCCCTATCTGGCCTGCGGCATCTCGTCGCCGCTGCCGCCGATCCCCAACCTGCTGCCCAACATGACGGTGGTGGGTATATTGCGGGAAGAAGTCGACCGGGAGGTCGTATCGCAGACCAATCTGGCCCTCCACGGCACCGGCTGGACGGAGCAGGACGGCCGGCGGGTCATCGGCTATTGCCGCACGGCGCCGCAGCAGTCGCCGGAGGAGGCGGCGGAGCCGCTGGTGGCGGCATGGCGGCAGCGACTGGAGGGTCTCGCCGCCGTGGGGATCGGCGGTCCGTCGGAGCAGGGACTGGCGGAGAGTTACCGCACGGCCTGCCGGGCAGCGGACTGCCGCATTTTCCATCCGGAGGGAACGCTGGTGTGCCGGGATACGGCCTCTGATGTGCCGGAGCCTTACCCCCTGAAGGCGGAGGGACAGCTGCTCCATGCGCTGCGAAGCGAGGAGGGCGGGCTGGAGGAGGCCTGCCGCCACATGGGGCGTTGCATGACAGCGGCCTGCAACGGAGACGCCGGAGCCCTGCGGGAGCAGCTGACGCTGCTGTGGGCCGGAATCGCAAGGCTGTGCGCCGAGTCGGCCCTCCCACCGCCGGAGCGGCTGACCACGGAGGGGATTTTCACGGTGGAGCAGCTGTGCCGGAGGATACAGACCGTCTGCGAGGATGTGCGCTGCCAGCTGGTTCTGGTGCGGGATTCGGAGCATCCTCTGGTGCAGGCGGCACTGACGGCCATCCAGCTGCGGTTCCGGGAGCCGCTGAAGCTGGAGACTGTGGCAAAGGAGCAGTACGTCAATGCGGCGTATCTGGGGCGTATTTTCCGGGCGCAGACGGGCCAGAGCTTCCGGGATGCTCTGACGGAGGAGCGGATGCGGCGGGCCGAGCGCCTTCTGCGCCAGCAGGTCTCCGTATCGGACACGGCGGTGGCTGTGGGGTACAGCGACTCCAACTACTTCAGCCGTGCGTATAAAAAGTACTTTGGTCACTCCCCCAGTGAAAGCGGTCCGCTTCGTACCCATTGAAGGAAGCAGGGACTCCGCAGCGGTATGCGGAGCCCCTGCTTTTTTGCAGTACGGTAGGTGCAGAAAAGTAAGATAGTGCAAAAAGTCCTGATTGGTCGGGGAGGTGGTCGGTGCGATTGCTGCAATTATTACAAAAAAGGGGTGCAAAGAGGCATTCTCATTGGACACTGTATCTGTTATGATGTAGAAAAATTACACGGAACGCCAAGAGAAGGCAGAAAACGACAAGGCAGGAGGCCCCGATGATGATTGACAAGCAGAAGCTTTTGGATATATTGACCTCTGAGATAGAGTCCTCCACCGGCTGTACCGATCCGGGCAGCGTGTGCCTGGCGGTGGCCGTGGCGGCTCATACCCTGGGGCGCAGGCCGGAAAAAATCGATGTGCTGGTGAGCCCCAACATCTACAAAAACGGTGTCAGCGTGGGCATCCCCGGCACGAACCGCATCGGACTGGAGCTGGCGGCGGCGCTGGGTGCGCTGCTGGATGAACCGGAACGGGGTCTGGCCATTCTGGCCGATGTCACCGGTGATATCGTGCGGCAGGCGGCGGCCATCGTATCCGACGGGCGGGTACACGTCGCCTACGGCCAGACGCCGGAGCCGCTGTATGTGCGGGCCATCGTCTCCGGCGGCGGCGAGGAGGCGCAGGCGGTGATCCGGGGGGACTACTCCTGCGTGACGGAGATCCTGCGAAACGGAGCGCCTGTGATGCAGGCAGAGGGGCGGACCCATGGAGCGGCGGTCTATCCGTTGGTGGGATACAGCGTACAGGAGCTGTACGAGACCATCCTCTCCATGGAGCCGGAAAGCTTCCGGTTCTTGCTGGAGGATGCCCGGCGGAATCAGGAGGCGGTCAGAAGAGATCTGGAGGATCCGGAGCTGCCGCTGGGCAGGCTGCTGAAGCAGCGGATTTCCGGTCAGATGACCGGCCCGCTGGCAGTTTCTGCCGAGGCGCAGGCCTACACCGCCGCCGCCGGGGAGGCCCGGATGAGCGGCCTGAATGTGACCATCATGGCCATTGCCGGAAGCGGCAACCACGGCATTACGAACTTTGTGGGCGTCCTCTCCGCAGCGGAGGCGCTGGGAGCCTCTGAGGAGCAGACCGCCACGGCGCTGGCCATCAGTTCCATGCTCACCATCTACATCAAGGCCCATATCAAGCGGATGACCGCCTTTTGCGGCTGCGGCGTTGCAGCGGCCACCGGCATGACCGCCGCCGTCAGCTATCTGCTGGGCGGCAGCTACGACACGGCGGTCCACGCCATGCAGACGGTGCTGGGGACCATCGGCGGAATGTTCTGCGACGGAGCGAAGATCTCCTGCGCCTATAAGCTCAGCACGGCCGCCTCGCTGGCGGTGCAGGCGGCGTATTTGGCCAGAGAGGGCTGCTTCGTTCCCGCAGGTGTGGGCATCATCGGAAATACCATCGAGCAGACCTTCGCCAACGTGGGGCGGCTCAACGATCCGGGCATGGTGGCCACGGACCGGGAGCTTGTGGCCATCATTGCGGAGAATCAACGACATATGGCCGGCCGCAGTTAAGCGGCCGGATAGGAAAGGAGCAAGATCATGATCGTTCTGAAGGGACGAGTGCTGGACGGCAACGGCGGCGCACCCATCGAAAAGGGCGCCGTGGTGCTGGAGGACAACCGAATCCGGCTGGTCTGCCAGCAGAGTCAACTGCCGGACGATCCGACAGCCGAGGTGTATGAGCTGGAGGACGGCACCATCATGCCGGGTCTCATCGACGCCCACGTCCACATGGGTTGGGGCAGCGCCACGGCGGTGGACTGGATCAGCATGACGCCGCAGCTCAGCATGGCCCGTGCGCTGCGGGATATGGCGCAGCTGCGCCAGCAGGGCTACACGGCGTTCCGGGATCTGGGCAGCGACGTGCTCCTGATGCGGCCGGCTGTGGCCGAGGGGCTGCTGGATGTCCCCCGTATTTTCGGCGCCGGGCGCATCATCTCGCAGATCGGCGGCCACGGCGACGTGTATCAGAAGCTCTCGCTGGAGGCCAGCCAGCGGGCATACAGCCCCGCCTTCATCGTCAACGGTGTGGATGAGGTGCGGCGGGCCTGCCGCATCAACGCCCGCAACGGAGCGGATCTCATCAAGATCATGACCACCGGCGGCGTGTTCTCTCAGGGAGACAAGGCCACTCCCCACAGCCATTTCAGTCAGGAGGAAATTCGGGCGGCTGTGGAGGAGGCGGAGAACATGGGCAGCTATGTCTCCACCCACGCACAGGCCACACGGGGCATCAAGATGGCCCTGAAAAACGGCGTAAAGTGCATCGAGCATGGCTTCTATCTGGATGAGGAGTGCATCGAGCTGATGGTGAAGAACGACTGCTATCTGGTCCCGACGCTGGCCATCATGTACGCATCGAAGCTGTATTTTCAGGGGAAGGAGGGCGTGCTGCCCTACCTGAAGGAAAAGACGGAGAAATCCTACGAGGCCCACTACCGCTCTCTGGAGATGGCACGAAAGGCCCACATCACCGTGGGCGTCGGCTGCGACTTTCTGGGAGACGCTGCCTTCGGATGCCCGTACAGCGAGGCCACGCTGGAGCTGGAGCGGCTGTGTGTGGCGGGGTATACGCCCATGGAGGTCATCACCATGGCCACCAAGGTCAACGCACGGCTGCTGCAGATGGAGGATCAGCTGGGAACGCTGGAAACCGGCAAGCTGGCGGATGTGCTGCTGGTAGACGGAAAACCGGACGAGGACATTCGGGTCCTGCGCCGCAGTGACCATGTCAAGCTGGTGATCCAGGACGGACGGATCGTGAAAAACGCCATGCCGCACACGGCCAAGGCGTGAAATATAAACAAAAGAAAGGAACATGAGCGATGGATACTATCTTTTACAACGGCATCATCCACACACTGGACAAGGCCTATCCTGAGGTAAGTGCTTTGGCCATCAAGGACGGTGTGATCCTGCGTCTGGGCAGCGACGAGGAGATCCTGGCGCTGAAAGAACCCCAGACCCGCCTCATTGACCTGCAGGGCAGACTGATGCTGCCGGGCTTTGCGGATACCCATCTGCATCTGCTGTTCTACGGAACGTTCCGCCGCCGCATCGATCTGGTGAACACCACCACCTATGAAGAGGTCGTCCGGATGTGCAGAGAGGGCGCCGAGAAGGTGCGGGGTACCAACCGCTGGGTCATCGGCTGCAATTTCAACCAGATCAACTGGACGGATACCAACAAGATCCCCGACCGCAACGATCTGGACGCCATCGCCTCCGATGTGCCGATCTTTTTGCAGCGGGCCTGCGGCCATATCGTGTGCATGAACACGATGGCGCTGCAGCTGGCCGGCCTGTGGGACGAGCGGGCGGCCACCACCAAGGAGACCATGGACTTCGGCCCCGACGGCCTGCCCAACGGCTACGTCCGTGAAAATTCCGCCATGTGCGTCCAGAGCTGCTGGGAGCGCTATACGGTGGAGGAGATCAAGGACATTCTGGAATCCACCTGTCTGGAGGCTGCCTCCAAGGGTATCGTGCAGGTCCACACGGATGACTTCAACCTCATCGCCGACGATGACTTCGAGGATGTTCTGCAGGCGTATCGTGAGCTCAACGAGGAGGGGCGGCTGCCCATCCGTGTCAACGAGCAGATCCGCTTCCGCCGCACGGACCAGCTGCAGCGGTTCCTGGATCTGGGCTATCGGGCCAACGACACCATGGGCCATTTCAAGTTCGGCCCGGTGAAGTTCCTGTGCGACGGCTCTCTGGGCTCCCATTCCGCCGCCATGCGTCAGCCGTATCACAACGACCCGGACACCAAGGGCCTGCTGCTGTTCACCGACGAGGAGCTGTACGATCTGGCGAAGCTTGCCTATACCAACGGCTACCATCTGACGGCCCACTGCATCGGTGATGCGGCGCTGGAGCAGATGATCAACACCATCCAGCGGGTTTCCACGGAGTTCCCCCACGCCGACCGCCGCAACGGCATCATCCACTGCCAGATCATGGACGAGGCACTGCAGGATCGGTTCCGGAAGCTGAATCTGGTGGCCTATGTTCAGCCCATCTTCATCAAGGCCGACTCCGCCGTGGTAGACGACTGCGTGGGCGCAGAGCTGGGACGCCAGAGCTACAACTGGCGGCGCTATGAGGATATGGGCGTTCATATGTGCGGCGGCTCCGACTGCCCGGTGGAGCCCTTCGACGTCCTGCCCAACATCTACTGTGCCGTGACCCGCAAGGGAAAGCCCGGCATGGAGGCGTGGTATCCCGAAAACGGTGTCACGCTGGAGGAGGCGGTGGAGATGTTCACCAAGGAAGCCGCCTACGCCTCCTACGACGAGGCCAAGTACGGCACCATCACCGTCGGCAAATACGCCGATCTTGTGGTGCTGGACCGCAACATCTATGACAGACCGCTGGAGGAGCTGTGTGAAACTCAGGTGGATCTGACCATGGTAGAAGGAGAGATCGTGTTCCAGCGGTAAATGCGCCGGAACGCAAGAAAACACAAAAGGAGGCTCTATCAAATGAAGAAGAACCACATCACAAGGGACAGCATCATTGTTGGTCTGGCACTGTTTTCCACCATGTTCGGTGCAGGCAACCTGATCTTCCCGCCGCAGATCGGCCTGGCCGATGGTACTCTGTGGGGCTGGGGCGCGCTGGGCATCGTGCTCACCGGCGTGATCCTCCCCGTGCTGGCCTTTTGGGGCGTGAACAACGTTGGTACGGACGTCAAGTGCCTCATGGGTCACGTACACCCTAAGTTCTACGACGTTTTCTACCTCATTGGCTGTATTCTGGTGGGTATGGGCTCCACCCTGCCCCGCAACGGCGCCACCACTCACGAGATGGGCGTCATGTCCATCTTCCCCAATGCGCCCTCATGGTTGACGATGATCATCTTCTTTGCACTGGTGTTCTTCTTCGGCTGTGACAAGGGCAAGGTCGTGGATAAGCTGGGCAAGTATCTGACGCCGCTCCTGCTGATCCTGCTGGCCATCGTGCTGGTGAAGGGCGTGATCTCCCCCATCGGCACGCCTCAGGATACCGGCGTATCCAAGCCCCTGACCTCCGCCATGCTCACCGGCTATCTGACCGGCGACCTGACGGTGGGCCTGATGTGCGCCAACATTTTTATCGGCGGTATTCTGGACAAGGGCCACACCAATCCTCTGGAGCGTAAGCGCAGCGGCCTGATCGTGGGCCTGACCTCCATTGTGGCGCTGGGCATCATCTACATCATCCTGACCTACATCGGCGCCTGCGGCGGTGACTACTACGACCTGAGCGTGCCTCAGACCACCCTCCTCAGCGGTCTGGTGGGCCGGGTGCTGGGCAGCTTCGGTAAGGTCTGCATGGGCTTGGCGGTCAGTCTGGCCTGCCTCACCACCGCCATCGGTATCGGCTCCACCGGCGCCTCCGTCATCAACGAGGTCTCCAAGGGCCGCATTTCCTACAAGCTGTGGATGGGCATCGCCTGCGTGGTGGGCGCTGTGTTCGGTTCCTTCGGCATCCAGAACATCATCAACTACGTGACTCCCATCTTCCTCATCATGTATCCCATCTGCATCGTGCTGACCGTGCTGGGTCTGGTGGACAAGTGGATCCCCAACGACGGTGTGTATAAGCTCGGTGTAGCCGCGGCCGGTATCGTCAGCGTGGGCGACGCCATTCTGGCGGTGGCTCCCAATCTGGACGGCCTGCGCAAGGTCATGTACATGATCCCCCTGGCGGAGCAGGGCTTCTCCTGGCTGATCCCCACGGTGATCGCCATGGTCATCGGCGGCATCGTCTACCGTGGCAAGCCTCGCTACAACTACGGCGAGATGGCAGTGGCCACGGAGGAAGCTGCCAAGTAATCTATTCATCCCCTACCCCCTCATTTGAAAAGGTTCCCTGCGGCCATACCACAGGGAACCTTTTCCTGTCGGAGAGGGACATCCAACGGAGTATTTACCCTATGAAAAAAATCTCGACCTCCACCCTGCAGCGCCCCATGGTCATCTGCCTGCTGGCGGCCTTTTGCTGCCTGCTGTGGGGCAGCGCCTTCCCGGCGGTGAAGATCGGCTACGGCCTGTTGTCTATTTCCTCCGCCGATTCGGCGGAGCAGCTGATCTTTGCGGGGCTGCGTTTTTTCTTTGCCGGTGTGGTGGCGGTGCTTTTCCACAGCGCTTCCCTGCGGCGGCTGCGGCTTCCCGCACGTTCCTCCCTGTGGAAGGCCACGAAGCTGGGTCTGATCCAGACCCTCGTGCAGTATGCCCTGTTCTATATCGGCATGGCGCACACCTCCGGCGTCAAGGGCTCCGTCCTGATGGCGGTCCACGTGTTCTTCGCCATTTTGATCTCCGCCAAGCTGTTTCACTATGAGCGGCTCAATGCCCCCAAGCTGCTGGGCTGCCTGTGCGGCTTCGGCGGCGTGCTGCTGATCAATCTGTCCGGCGGCGGGTTGGGCGGCGGCTTCACCCTGCTGGGGGACGGTGCGGTGCTGCTGGCGGCGCTGGCCAACGGCTTCTCCATCTCGCTTTTCAAGCGGTATGCCGAGGGAGAGGACACCCTGACCCTGTGCGGATATCAGTTCATCGTGGGCGGGGGGCTTTTGCTGCTGACGGGACTGTGCTGCGGCGGTACGCTGCCGCATTTCACCGGGCAGTCCCTTCTGCTGTTGGGATACATGGTGCTGCTGTCCGCCGTGGCCCAGACCATCTGGAGCGCCCTGACCCGGTATAATCCGGTGGGGCGGGTGGCGGTATACGGCTTTTTGAATCCCGTGTTCGGCGTGCTGCTGTCGGCGCTGCTCCTGCGGGAGGGACAGCAGGCCTTTACCCCGTACAGTTTAGCGGCGCTGGTACTGGTGTGCGTGGGAATTTTTGTAGTCAATCGCAGCGATGCCCCCGGCAGGGGAGCGCAGGCCGATCAGCAACCATAACAGGAAAAGGGACGGTCCCTGTGGACCGTCCCTTTTCCTGTGGGAGAGAGACTGCTATATTCGTTTACACATATTGGATATTCAGCTTCCGGAACAGGGGATGCTCCTCCTCGCCGCTGCCAAAGACATCCTCCGACACCTCTTGGGGACGGTGAGGGATTTCAGATCCTGGCAGCTGACCAGCGCAGACCAGCCGAAGGGGGCCTTTGAAGCACGGATGATGTGCTCCACATGGCGAAAGTCCTGCATCTCTCCCGCAATACCGTCGCCAAGCATATGCGCCTGCTGGAGGAACACGGGCTCATCATCACGGAATGGACGCAGATACAGATGAAAAACGGTATTAGGAAAAACGGAAACTTGCGCTGCACCATCGTTCCCATGCACGAGGTCTTGGAGCAGTGTTGCCAGCGGCAAATGACCGAACTGGAGCGTCAGCGAGTGCAGAAAAAGCTGTCGGTACAGAGCACAGAGACCATATGTCCGCCCCTGTGAGCCGCTGTGTGGTCTCTTTCGGAGTGGGGCAGCATTCCTGCCCCGAAGAGAGGTATCAAACCACTTTTGGGCGGCCTCCTCGGCTCTGCGGAGGACGAAAGAAGAAGCAGGGAAAAAATTTCAAAACCGGGGCGAGAGATCAGGTTTTCGGAATACAGAAATATGCCCCCGGCTGAGCCGGGGGCATACCCTGTATGGGAAAGACGATCGCTTACTTCTGATAGAGCACCTTGTTGGCCTCGGCCATTTCGGCAAAGACGCCGGCGTGCTTCTTGGCAACCACTGCCTTGATGACCAGCAGAGTAGCGACCATCAGCACGATGGCGATGATCATGCAGACCACAGCGTTCTGGACCAGACCGGCAATGATGAAGCTGACGAAGGAAACGGCAGCCACGGTGATGCCATAGGGCAGCTGCGTCGCCACGTGGTTCAGGTGGAAGCAGTGGGCGCCGGCAGAAGCCATGATGGTGGTATCGGAGATGGGGGACAGGTGGTCGCCGCACACGCCGCCGGCGCAGGAAGCAGCCAGACCCACGGACAGCAGAGTCATCTGGGTATCCCAGTCAAACACGGCGCAGACCAGCGGGACCATGATGCCGATGGTACCCCAAGAGGTACCGGTGGCGAAGCCGATGAAGCAGGCCACGATGAAGATCACGGCGGGCAGGAACTTAGCAAGGCTGCCGGTGTTGGCCATGACGCCCTCCACGAAGGAACCCACCTGCAGACCATTGTCACGGCACAGGCCGCACAGGGTCCAGGCGAAGCAGAGGATCAAGATGGGGGAGATCATCTGGATGAAGCCGTTGGGAATGGCTTCCATGGACTTGTTGAAGCCAATCAGGCCACGGCACCAGTAGTACACGAAGGTGAACACAATGGCGATGATGGAGCCCAGGCACAGGCCGGTACCGGCGGTGGCGTCGGAGAAGGACATGATGAAGTTGCCGTGGTTCTCGCTCCCGGCGTCCCACATACCGCCGGTCCAGATCAGACCAACGATGCACAGGGCGATCAGAACGATAACGGGAACCAGCAGATCCAGCACGGAGGAGTGCTTCTCGCCTTCCTCGTAATCATCAGCACCGGCGAAGGGACGCTCGGGGGTGGTGAACAGATCGTCCTTGACCTGAGCATTGTATTCATGGGTCAGCATGGGACCGTAGTCAATGTTCAGCACGGAGGTGACGATGACCATCACCAGCGTCAGGATGCAGTAGTAGTTGAACAGCGTCGTGGCCAGGTCGTTGAGCTGGAAGTAGTATTCGCGGTAGAAGCGCGTGTCGGCGGTGAACTGTTCGAACCGCCGGATTTTCGTCTCGAGGGGCACTTTGTCCGAGAGGAAAATGCGGCGCGTGGCGGCCAGCAGCGCGCCGTAGTCCTGCCGTTCGGCGTGGAAGTCGGCCAGCATCATGAGCGTTTCGACGTTCGTCGAGTCGATGCGCAGGGCCTCGTCGAACTCGGCCCGGGCCAGTGAATCCTTCCGGTCGGCCCCGTAGAGGGTGGCCAGCACGGCGTGGAGGCGGGCTTCGTAGGGAGCCGCCTCGACCTCCCTGCGGGCCTCCTCGATGGCCCGCCCCACCTGGCCGGTGGCCAGGAGCAGCCGCCGTTTCATCTCGCCGAGCAGCGGGATGCGCCCGAAGCGCAGCTCGGCCGAATCGAGCGTGATGATGGCCTGCACGGGGGATTTCGTCTGTTCGTAGAGCGCCGCGAGGATGCGGTAGTTGTCCGGGTCTTTCGGGTTCTCGATCTGTAGCCGGCGGTAAACCTTCAGCGCCTCGTCGTAGCGGTCGGCGTAGATGAGCGCCTGCCCGTAGAACTGGTGGTACCACTTGTTCGCCGTGTCGAGCCGGTAGGCGCTGCGGGCCAGCTCCACGGCCTCGTCGGGCGAGGAGTACATGCCGTTGGCCGCCATCGCGTAATAGGCCGGGGCGAAGGAGGAGTCGCTGCGGATCGCCTCGGCGAAAAGCTCCCGGGCGCGTGCCGTGTCGCGCAGGATGGCGTTCTGCTTGATTCCTTCGGTGTAGAGCCACACGCTGCGCAGCGAGTCGGGGCATCCGGCCGCGCCGGGCGTGCCCTTCCCGGCGACGAACGCCGAGGTGAAGAGCGTCGGCGCTGTCGGTCAGCCTGAACTCCGCCATCTCCAG
>OGXD01002109.1_pt1 | contig 13169 bp, 10 predicted proteins | sample 1576211 | NCBI WGS metagenome assembly OGXD01 (sample SAMEA3541470, study PRJEB24748) | human gut metagenome | biome: human gut; feature: human-associated habitat; material: faeces | place: China | collected 2012
GGTGCGGCTGGTGCTGCTGAACGTGATCTCGATGGTGGAAGCCAGCGAGAGAGAGGTAAACAAAAGAGAAAAAGAGACTGAATCCTGAAAATCTGTTTTTTGTTCCCGCATAATCCACACAAAATATAACACATAAAAACAAGGCACCGGACCAATTACAGGTTCGGTGCCTTGTGGTATTTATGGTGTCAGGATGCCGATCAATCTGTCATCGGCTGATGGTCCGTGATGGTGTGCTCCTGCTGGTACTTGAGCGCAGCAGCGATAAAGCCCTTGAACAGGGGATGTGCGCGGTTGGGGCGGCTCTTGAATTCGGGGTGGAACTGTACGCCCACATGGAAATCACGGCCGGGCAGCTCAACAGCTTCCACCAGGCGGCCATCCGGGCTGGTACCGGAGATCACAAGGCCGTGGTTCTGCATCTCTGCACGGTAGTCGTTGTTGAACTCATAGCGGTGGCGGTGGCGTTCGTCAATTTCTTCTTTGCCATAGCACTCACGCAGCTTGGTGCCCTCGGCGGTAATGCAGGGGTACTTGCCCAGGCGCATGGTGCCGCCCTTCGGGATGTTCCCCTGCTGGTCCGGCATCAGAGCAATAACATTGTGCTCGCCGTCCGGCGTAAACTCGCTGGAGTTGGCATCGGCATAGCCCAGCACATCGCGGGCATATTCCATAACCATAATCTGCATACCCAAGCAGATGCCAAAATACGGGATGTTCTGTTCCCGTGCATAGCGGGCGGCCTGGATCATGCCCTCAATGCCGCGGTCGCCAAAGCCGCCGGGCAGGATGATGCCATCCACACCGGAAAGCTCTTCAGCGCAGCGCTCCTGATCCAGCAGGTTTTCGCTGTCCACCCAGTGGATCTCCACTTTGGACTCATTCTCAAAGCCGGCGTGATACAGGGACTCCATTACACTCAGGTATGCGTCATGCAGCTTGACATATTTGCCAACCAGGGCAATGGTGCAGGTCTTGCTGCGGGTGGCAATGCGGGAGATCAGCTCTTTCCACTCGGTCAGGTCGCTGGCCGGAGTTTCCAAGTGCAGCTGACGGCAAACAACGTTGGTCAGGCCGGCAGCTTCCAACATCAGCGGGCACTCGTACAGGCTGGGCATGGTCAGGTTTTCAATCACGCAATCAGGGCGCACATTGCAGAACATGCTGATCTTGCGCTTGATATCGCTGCCAACGCGGCCATCGGCACGCAGCACGATGACGTTGGGGGCGATGCCCATGCCCTGCAGTTCCTTGCAGGAATGCTGGGCGGGCTTGGATTTATATTCGTCCGAGCCGGAAATATAGGGCACCAGAACCACATGGATGTAGCAGCAGTTTTCCATGCCCTGCTCAATGCCGACCTGGCGGATGGCCTCCAGGAAAGGCTGACTCTCAATATCACCGGTGGTACCGCCGATTTCGGTGATGACAACATCGGCTTCGGTGCTTTTAGCAAGATTGTAGATATAGCTCTTGATTTCGTTGGTAATGTGGGGAATGATCTGCACCGTCTGGCCCAGATAAGCGCCCTGGCGTTCCTTGTTCAGCACGTTCCAATAGACCTTGCCCGTCGTCAGGTTCGAGTACTTGTTCAGGTTTTCATCAATAAAGCGCTCATAATGACCCAGATCCAGGTCGGTTTCGGTTCCGTCATCAGTCACGAACACCTCGCCGTGCTGTAGCGGGCTCATGGTGCCGGGATCCACGTTGATATAAGGATCCAGCTTTTGAGAAGCCACCTTCAGGCCGCGGGTTTTCAGCAAACGGCCCAGGCTGGCTGCTGTGATGCCCTTGCCCAAGCCGGAGACCACGCCGCCAGTAACAAAAACGTACTTTGTCGCCATATATACCATCCTCTCCACAACTACCACAAATAAATGGACGCTTTATTATACATCACTTTTATTTCCAAAAGCAAGAGTCTTTTTTCCTGTTTGGTGCAAATTCTCTTGCGCACCATCGTACAATCCCCTATAATAAGTAAGATAGTATTTAAGATCATATTGAGAAGGGAGCGTGCTTGTTTGCAAAAGCTCAAAAAAATTTTCAGCCGCCAGAACGGGTTGGTCCTGCTGCTGGTTCTGGTGGAATTTATGGTGTTGGCGCTGCGTTTTGTGGGGGATTTCCGCACAGGCGGCGTGATTGATATTACGCCGGACCTGATCATTCCCTACGCGGAGGAATGTACCAATGATGACCGCGGCGCCCGCGTGGAAAACTTTACCGGCCTGTTTGCCACCACCCGCTGGATCGACCTGCCGCGCGGCAGCTACCAGGTTTGCATCAACTATGTGAATGACGGCGAGGACGGCGAGGTCAGCTTTCTGGATGAGATCATGCCCACCGCGCAGTACGATGCCGCCAAGCTGCCCGCTGAGCGCACCCGCACGGTGTTCAGCCTGTGGATGCCCTACGGCTGCGAAACCGCACAGCTGCAGTTTACCGCGGACTGCGGCAAAAACCAGGTCATCTACATTACCGGCGCACAGATCGTACCCACCCACGCGTGGGCGTATGTGCGGCTGCTGACGGGGCTTGTGTTCTGCGCCGTACTGGACTGGGTGATCCTGTTGCTGACCCGCCGGGTCAAATTTCCCATCCATACCCTGCGCGGGCGGTATATCGCCATGGCGCTGGTGGGCATCGGCGCGTTTGCCTGCCTGCCGCTGGGGCTCGGCTACCTGACGTACGGGCACGACCTTTCCATCCACCTTTCCCGCATTGAGGGGCTGAAAGCCGGGCTGCTGGCCGGGCAGTTCCCCGTGCGCATGAACCCGGCCATCATCAACGAAAAAGGCTATCCGTTCAGCCTGATGTACTCCGATGTGTTCCTGTACCCGGCTGCGGTGCTGCGCATTCTGGGTTTCAGCCTGCAAGCCAGCTACAAAGTTTACGTTGCATCCATCACAGCGGCCACCGTGGGCATTACGTTTTATGCCCTGCGCAAAATGTTCCGCAGCGATTGTGCCGCGCTGCTTGGCACCGCGTTGTACACCCTTTCGTTCTACCGGCTGACCAACGTGTTTGTGCGCGCCGCAGTGGGCGAATATACCGCCATGGCGTTCCTGCCGCTGGTCGTGTACGGGCTGTGGCGGATTTATCGCCAATCCCCTGCCGATGGCAAAAAGGCCGAACCCTGGTGCTGGCTGCCCTTTGCCCTGGGCTTTACCGGCCTGCTGCAGAGCCATCTGCTGACAACCGAACTTGCGGTGTTCTTTACCGCCGCCTTCTGCCTGCTGTATTTCAAAAAAACCTTCACCCGCCCAGTGCTGCCCGCTCTATGCAAAGCCGCCGGGGCCGCCATTGTGTGGAACCTGTGGTTTATGGTGCCGCTGCTGCAATACATGGTGCAGGGGGTGTGCCGCATCAGCGGCAAGTATGATGCCGCCTACCTGTACGACAGCTCCGTTTACCTGGGCCAGATGTTTTTGATGTTCGGCCAAAGCAGCGGCGTGGCGGAGAGCATCCAGAGCGGCATTGCGGGCGAAATGCCGCAGACGCTGGGCCTGGCACTGGCCGCGGGTGCATTCTTCTTCCTGCTGGCTGTGCTGGACCCCGCCGTGCGCAAAAGCAGCCGCGATGCCGCGCGCATTGGCAGCCTGACACTGGGCTTTGGCCTGCTGGCCGCCTGGTGCGCCAGCGACCTTTGCCCCTGGTACGCGCTGTTCCGTTGCGAACCATTGCAGGCGCTGAGCAAGACTCTGGGGAAGCTGCAGTTTGCCTGGCGTTTCTTCACCCCGGCCACCATGCTGCTGGTCGTGTGTGCCTGCTGCGCGGTGGTGCTGTACCGCAAAGTCCGGCCGGAAGCCGCCAAGGCAATGGCCGCCGCCCTGCTGGCGCTGACCATCATCCCCGCCGGGTACCTGATGTATGACAAATGCACCACCAGCGAAGCCGTTACCTACATGAGCCTTGCCGCGGTGGATGACCTGCCCGGTCAGGTGGGTGGCGGCGAATACCTGCCCACCGAGGACACCACCACCGATGACAGCGTCTGGGGCCGCCTGACCCCCGAAGCGGACGACGGCGTAGAGTTGACAGAGTACACCAAAAACGGCCTGACCATTCAGCTGGCGGCGCAGAACACCGGCGATACCGAAGCATCCATCCGGCTGCCGCTATTCTACTACCCCGGCTACCATATGACCGCTGCGGACGGAGCCGCACTGACCCACAAGAACGGTTACCTGACCGTTACCCTGGCTCCCGGCTGGCAGGGCAGCGTACAGGTGCGCTGGACTGGAATGTGGTTCTGGCGCGCGGCGGACTGCATCAGCCTGCTGGGCATTGCAGCCACTGTTGTGCTGTACCGCAAAAGCCAAAAGAACGCAGCACACGTTTAAAGCAATACCGGGCTTGTCGCCCCCAAGCGGGGTTGGCGGCCCGGTTTATTTTATTAGGCCGCATTGGGGGTTGGATGGCTCCATCCCCCAATACAAGCATTTTCCCTAAAACATCAAGGCAAACGCCAATCCGGTTTGTCATTTCTGCCAGTTGCTTTTTTTGCGTTTGGCCCGTATAATAAGCACATAAACAGCAAGGGCGCTGCGAACACAAATCCTGTTCGCAGTGCCTTTTGTTTTATAAAAAGTCCGACTTATTTGCGTGATGATACCACAGAGGAAAAGGAGTTCGGTAAGTATGGCAGCAACCGTTATGGAACTGTACGGCAGCAAAGTCTTCAACGAGCACGAAATGCGTGAGCGTCTGCCCAGCTCGACCTACAAGAGCCTGAAGGCAACCATTGAAAAGGGTCAGGCCCTTGACCTGGAAGTAGCCAATGTTGTGGCCAGCGTGATGAAGCGCTGGGCAATTGAACAGGGCGCTACCCATTACACCCACTGGTTCCAGCCCCTGACCGGCATCACCAGTGAAAAGCACGATGGTTTTGTCAGCCCCCAGCCGGACGGCACCGCCATCATGGAGTTTTCCGGCAAGGAGCTCATCAAAGGCGAACCAGATGCTTCCTCCTTCCCTTCCGGCGGCCTGCGCGCCACCTGTGAAGCCCGCGGCTACACCGCATGGGACCCCACCAGCTATGCTTTTGTAAAAGATGACGTGCTGTGCATCCCCACTGCATTCTGCTCTTACACCGGCGAAGCACTGGATAAAAAGACCCCGCTGCTGCGTTCCATGCAGGCCATCAGCGACCAGGCCTGCAAGGTACTGCACCTGTTCGGCAAGGATGTTGAGCGCGTTGCCACCACCGTTGGCCCGGAGCAGGAGTACTTCCTGATCCGCAAAGAGGATTACAACAAGCGCCTGGACCTGGTTTTGACCGGCCGCACCCTGTTTGGCTCTGCACCGTCCAAGGGCCAGGAACTGGAAGAGCACTACTTTGGTGTGATCCGCCCCATTGTCTCCGACTTTATGAAGGATCTGGACACCGAGCTGTGGAAGTTGGGCATCCCCGCAAAGACCAAGCACAACGAAGTTGCCCCCTGCCAGCATGAGCTCGCCCCCATTTACGATACCACCAACGTTGCCATCGACCACAACCTTCTGACCATGGAAATGATGAAGAAGATTGCCGATAAGCACGGCTTGGTCTGCCTGCAGCACGAAAAGCCGTTCGAGGGCGTTAACGGTTCCGGCAAGCACAACAACTGGTCCCTCAGCACCAAGAGCGAAAACCTGCTGGATCCCGGCGATACCCCGATGGAAAACCTGCAGTTTATGGTCTTCCTGACCGCCGTTATCAAGGCAGTTGATGAATACGCTGACCTGCTGCGTACCTCTGTTGCCACCCCCGGCAATGACCACCGCCTGGGCGCTAACGAGGCACCCCCGGCCATCATCTCCATCTTTGTCGGCGAAGAGCTGGAAGCTGTTATCGATGCCGTCTGCACCGACAGCCCCTATGCCGGCCCTGTTAAGATGAAGATGGACCTTGGCGTTGATGTTCTGCCCAAATTCAGCAAGGACACCACCGACCGTAACCGTACTTCTCCGTTCGCCTTTACCGGCAACAAGTTCGAGTTCCGTATGCCCGGTTCCGCTGAGAACCTGAGCGATGCCAACACCATCCTGAACACTGCTGTTGCCAAAGAGCTGAAGCAGTTTGTTGCCGATGTGGAGGGCGCTGCTGACTTTGAGTGCGCTGCCGCCGCCTGGGTCAAGAAGACCCTGAACGACCACCGCCGTGTGATCTTCAACGGCAACGGTTATTCCGAAGCCTGGGAAGCTGAGGCTGCCCGCCGTGGCCTGCCCAACCGCAAGTGCACCCCCGATGCCATGGTCGCCCTGAAGGAAGAGAAGAACATCTCCCTGATGGAAGAGTTCGGCGTTCTGACCAAGACCGAAATGCTGAGCCGTTACGAAGTTGAGATGGAGCACTACTCCAAGATTATCAACATCGAAGCCCGCACCATGCTCAAGATCGCATCCAAGCAGCTGATTCCTGCCGCCACCAGCTATATGGGCGAAGTTGCCAGCACCGCCGCAGCCAAGACCGCTGCTGTGGAAGGCATCTCCACCAAGTCCGAAGCAAAGCTGTTGACTGCACTTTCCAAATACACTGACGAGATGTCTGATGCAACCGACGCTCTGAAGGCTGTGACCGATAAGGTCAGCGCCCTGGACGATGAGACCGCTAAGGCTCATGCTTTCCATGATGAGGTTCTGCCCGCCATGGATACCCTGCGCGCCGCCGCTGACGCTGCTGAAGAGCTTGTCGATGAGGATTACTGGCCGCTGCCGTGCTACAGCCGCATGCTGTTCTACACTGAGTAAGCAGTGACCCCAAAAGCCCCCGGCAGCAAGGGTTTGTGCTTTGCACAAAATGCCGGGCACGGCTTTTTAACACGCCATTCTCCTTTTCCTATTTCTTACACCAGCTCGAAAGGCCCGCCGCGAGGTGGGCCTTTCGAGTTTAGGTAGGAGTCAGTTGAAAGTTAGGAGGGAGGAGTTAGGAGTTTATTGGGTTCAATGCTGAATAAACTCCCGGCACTCGTCCCGCCCTATCGACCATACCGGAACTTTGCTCCATATGCTATAATGGGATTAACCAAAAGGCAACGGGCGCACAATGTGCGCCCCTACGGAATTTCTAATTGCTAATTCCTAATTGCATCAACTCCTAACTCCTCACTCCTACCTCCTAACTTCTCCCCCCTTTCTGCCAAATCTGCAGCCTAAATTTGGAGGATTCCACCATGAAGCATACTGCACAGGATATCCTGAACTATGTCGAAGATAACGACGTAAAATTTGTACGTCTGGCGTTCTGCGATATTTTCGGCAATCAAAAAAACATCTCTGTCTTTGCCGGGGACCTTCCCTATGCCTTCGAGCAGGGTGTCTGCTTTGACGGCAGCTCCATTGCCGGGTTTATGAACACTGAGGAGAGCGACCTTGTGCTTTGGCCGGACCCGGACACAATGACCATTCTGCCCTGGCGCCCCACCGAGGGCCGCGTGATGCGCATGTACTGCGATATCACCCTGCCCAATGGCCGCCCCTTTGCCGGCAACAGCCGCGGGTACCTGCAATCGGTGGTCAAGCGCGCCAAGGCCATGGGCCTGCGCTGCGATGTGGGCTGCGAATGTGAGTTCTATCTGTTCCAGACCGACGAGCACGGCAACCCCACCCGCATCCCGATGGACCACGGCGGCTACTTTGACATTGCCCCTCTGGACAAAGCCGAGAACATCCGCCGCGAGATCTGCTTTGCCATGGAGGATATGGGCCTGCGCCCCCAGCACAGCCACCACGAAAGCGGCTTTGGCCAGAACGAAGTGGACTTTATGTATTCCACCGCGCTCAAATCGGCCGATAACCTGAACACCTTCAAAAGCACCGTCAAAGCTATTGCGGACCGCAACGGCCTGTTTGCCAGCTTTATGCCCAAGCCCATGCAGGACCAGGCCGGCAGCGGCATGCATGTGAATGTTTCCATCCACCGGGATGGCAAAAACCTGTTCCAGGGCGACATTGCCCCCGACAGCGAGGCCGGACATTTTATTGCCGGTATCCTTGCCCACGCGCGGGAGCTGACCTGCTTCTGCAACCCGATTCCCAACTCTTACACACGGTTTGGCAGCTGCGAAGCCCCCAAGTATGTGAGCTGGAGCCGCCAGAACCGCAGCCAGCTGGTGCGCCTGCCTTCCGCCACCGGCGAATTCTGCCGCCTGGAGCTGCGCAGCCCCGATCCCTCCTGCAACCCATATCTGGTCATTGGCCTGATTCTGGCCGCCGGGCTCGACGGCATTGAAAAAAAGATGCCGCTGCCCGCTCCGGTCAACCGCAATCTGTTCCACAAGAGCGCCGCCGAAGGGCTGGAAAGCCTGCCCGAAAGTCTGCGCGAAGCCATCACCATTGCCGCACAGAGTGACTTTATCGCCAAAGAGCTGCCTGTACCGCTGATGAACAAATACTTTGAATACCAGACCCAGTTGTGCCATGGTTACGAAAGTGCCCCCGACCCCCAGGCATGGGAGCGTGAAAACTGCTTTTTGAAGATTTGATGGTTCCCAAAGCAGGGCAGATTTTGTAATTTAACAGATGGGCGGTGATGTGTTTGTGCCTTCAGCTTTGATTGCCTCTGCGGGGAACAACGCAAATGAATACCTGGCAAAGCATGTAGCGGAGCTGGGTTACCTGCGCCCCACCATTGTGGCCAGCGGCGGCGAAGCCCGCCGCCGCATGGGGGATATTGATTTCGAGGTCGTGATCATCAACACCCCCCTGCCGGACGAGTTTGGCCACGAACTTTCGACCTATGCGGTAGAAAAATCAAACGCCGGTGTCATTCTACTTGCCAAGGCGGGCACCGCAGACCAGATTTCCGATAAATTGCAGCAGCACGGTGTGTTGGTGTTGGCAAAGCCCTTTACCGGGGTGCAGTTCCGCCAGGCCGTTCAGATGGCCGCCGCCTGCTGCCGCCGCCTGGATTATCTGCGGCAGGAAAACGACAAACTGCGGGATAAGATTGCCCAGATCCGGCTGGTGGACCGTGCCAAGTGCTATCTGATCGAGCACAAGGGCATGAGCGAAGCGGAAGCCCACCGCATGATTGAAAAGACCGCCATGGATACCCGCCGCGACCGTGCAGAGGTTGCCGCAGAGATCCTGGAAGAAGAGTAACGCAAATGCGGCAGGCGCAAAACCTGCCGCACTTTTTCAGCCTATTTTCAGCTGATTGTGGTATACTGTATCTATAAATTGAAGAAAGCCGAAGGAGATTTGCCGGTGAATATCCTGATTGTAGCGGACGAACCCCGGTCAGACCGTGCAGGGGGATGCCGCCTCCCTGCATCGGTTGGCGGTGATCCTGATGGATAATGCCATCAAGTACGCGGGCACCGGCGGCGCCGTGACCCTGCGGCTGGCCGCAGCGGGCAGCCAGGCGGTTTTGACGGTGCACAACACCGGCACGCCCATCCCACCAGACCGGCTGCCCCATATTTTTGAGTGCTTTTACCGCGCGGACCCATCCCACACCGGCAGCGGAACCGGGCTGGGGCTGGCGATTGCACAAAGCATCTGCCAGGCACACCACGCCGCTATCCGGGCGGAATCCGGGCAGGATGGCACGACATTCCGGGTAAAAATCAGGAAAGAGCAAGGTGAACACCATGGAAATTGAACGCAAATGGATGGTGCAGGGCTGGCCCCAGGGGCTTCCCCTGCTGGAAACTTACCGCATGGACCAAGGGTACATCAGCGTGCGCCCCACAGTGCGCATCCGGCGCGAAGCATTGCAGGGCGGCCGCACCGCGCTGGTGCTCTGCTTTAAGGGCGCACCGGACAAAACCGGCCTGATGCGGGAAGAGATTGAAACCGAGATCACGCCGGAGCTGTTTGAAAAGCTGGAACGCCTGATCGGCAAACCGCTGATTGCCAAGGAGCGCCGCACCTATGCCCTGAAGAACGGCCTGAAGCTGGAAGTGAACGATGTGGACGCCGGGCTGCCCAGCCATTTTATGTATGCCGAAGTGGAATACCCCGATGAACCCACCGCACGCGCCTGGACCCCCGCCGACGATGCCCTGACCCATTATCTCTCCAATGAATGCACCGGCCAGCCGGGAGCAAGCATGGGAGAGTACTGGACCGAAACGAGAAAATAAGTTAGGGCAACACCGCATAATTCTAAGTGCCGATACGGCGAGCGAGGTGCGGCAGATGCTAAGCCAAAAGCGCAGATAATACTGGATGTCTTATCGAGCATTTTGGCAACGCAGATGCCGTGCCGCAGCCGCCGGAGCGGTGCTTAAGCCGTCAGGCGGGAATTGTGCGGTGTTGCCTTAGGAGTTAGGAGGGAGGAGTTATTGCGGCGGTTTTAGGTTTTGCAATTAACATTATAAAATATCTGTAGGGAACGGTCTTGACCGTTCCGGAACCTCAAAATCATCTCCTCACATGGGATGTTTGCCAAGGCAACGGAACGGTCAAGATCGTTCCCTACATTTTAATTTATATATTTTGGCCGACCTTTAACGGTATCTGCGACCCAAAAAACTCCTCACTCCTACCTTCTAACTCTCAATTCCACTTTTCCTCCCCCGTTCTCCCCGTTGCTTACGGTTAGGGTGCCGTTATGGGTTTGGGCGGTGCGGCGGGCGGCAGCAAGGCCAAGGCCCCAGTGCTGGCCGCGGGCGGCATCGGTGGTGAAGAGTTCCCGGCCCGCTTTCTGCAGGGCTTCCGGGCTGAACCCCGGCCCGGTATCCGTTACAGTGAAAACAATTTCCTGTCCCTCTTCCACAGCATCCAGCGTGATGGTTCCGCCAGCGGGGGTAAAGCGAACGGCGTTTTCTAAAATATTATCCAGTGCCCGGCCCAGTGCCTGCCTTTGTGCGGGGATGGTTCGGGCGTTTTCCATTGCGTTGTTTAGTACAAATTGTATACTTTTATTTTCGCACAACAATTTGGCATCATCAGCGCACCGTGTCAGAATTTCCTGCACCTGCACCCGCTGCATCGGCTCCTGCGGGCTGGTTTCGGCGGTGTTGACGGCACGCAGGGTTTGCAGGTAGCGGTCCGCTTTTTCCGCGGCGCGCTGCATGGCGGCAATCTGGGCTTTCTGGGCTTCGGTCAGGTTCTCATCCTCCGCCAGCAGGTCGGCGTTGCCGGTTATGATCGCCAGCGGGGTTTTCAGGTCATGGACCAGGGCGGCGGTCTGCTCGGCGCGCTGCTGTTCCAGCTTCCACTGGCTTTGCAGGCTGGCTGTCAGTTGGCTGCCCATTATCTGCATAGCCCGCAACGTTTCGGCGAACTCCCTCACCTTAGCGCCGGAAACCTCGATTTCTTCCGGGCGCTGGGCGGCGATTGCCGCGGAAGCTTTGGTCAGCTTGCGGGTCTCCCCCGTCAGCACCTTCACCGTGCGGTGGGTACACAGCGCCAGCCATATCACCTCCAGCAAAATCAGCAGCAGAATATACATGGTCTGGAAATCCGGCAGGACTTCCCGCAGTGCCGGGTCCGCATAGGGCGGCGAATAATCATACTGCAAAATGCAGCGTGCGCCATCCGCCATATCCACCACGTATTGGTATGATGTCATCACCCACTGCCTGCCGCCCGCTAATATGTTCCTCGCTTTTTTCAGCTGGCCGGCTGTCATGTTGGTTTGCAGCACATGCGCTGTCCCGGCCTGTAATATGGCATAGCGGCACAGTGGGTCAATGGCGTTGGGGTCAAAGGTTTCAACGGTGGCGGTTGCGGCGTAATCCCGTGCTTCGCTGCACACCTGCGCCCCGGTAACGGGAGGCAGCAAAAAGCCATTGCGTATAAGCGACATAAACAGCCCCCACCACACCAGCAGGATCACAAGGCTTCCACCGCCGCACACCACAAGGTAGCGCACCAGCACATTGCGCAGCGGGGTCAGGTTTCGCTTTTCCATTGGTAGCCCACTCCCCATATTGTTTTCAGTACGGTTTCCGGCGCGGCAACGCCCGCTGTGCGCAGTTTGGCGCGGATATTTTTAATGTGCTGGGTCACTGCCGTATCGTCCGCTGTGCCATCATAGCCAAAAACAGCTTCATATATCTGTTCTTTGCTGAACGTCTGCCCCGCGTGCAGGGCCAGATACTCGCTGATTGCGTATTCCGACCGGGTGAATGGCAGCGGTTGCTCCCCCACCATCGCGGTTTTGGCCGCCAGGTCGAACCCGATTCCGCCGCGCACCATGCGGCTGGCGGGGGCGCGGTTCTGCCGCCGCAGGTGGGCGGCCACGCGGGCGCGCAGCTCCGCCACGCGAAATGGCTTCGTCAGGTAATCATCGGCACCCATATCTAACCCTTTTACTTTATCTAACTCTGTAGATTTCGCTGTTACCATAATAACCGGTATATTTTTTGTTTCTTTTTTCTTCCGTAAATCTGTTAAAATCTCTAAGCCGTCTTCATCCGGCAGCATGATATCTAATAAGATCAGTGAAGGGATCTTTTTTTCTACTGCTGCAGACAGATCACTTCCCCGTTCAAACTCTACAACATCAAAACCGCCATTTTTTAATGCATAACGTTCGATCTCACGAATGTTTACATCATCTTCTACAATATAAATTGTTGCCATTTTTCCTCCAGACTATTTCGATGGCTTTTCCTTTCCCAGATTATATTTTTCTGCAAATACTTCCACCTGTTTTTCAAAGGAAAGGTCTTCTCCATCCTTTAAATGATTCATATAGCTGTGTGCCTCTAATTCGCTATCCTGCATCTGTATCAGACAGACTGCGATATTTGAACAGTGGTCAGATACTCTTTCATAATTGGTTGCGACATCTGAAAGGATCAGTCCTAACTCGATCGTACATTTTCCCTTCTGGAGTCTGCGGATATGGTTTGCCTTTACGACGGTATTGATATCGTCGATGACCTCCTCAAGAGGCTCCACTCTGGCTGCCTCATCCGTATTGTTCGTCTCAAATGCATCGATGGACAGGTTCAGGATCTCCTTTACTGCGTCGAAGAATATGCCAAGTTCCTTCTCTGCCTTGCTGGAGAACTGCATTTCTTTTTCCTTCATCTCTTTTGCGGAATCTTTCAGGTTCATGCCGTGATCGGAAATACGCTCAAAATCTCCGATGCAGTGTAAGAGCAAGGATACGGTATGGCTGTCTGACTTGGAAAGGTTCTTTCCGCCGAGCTTTACCATGTAAGTTCCAAGCTCATCCTCATAGCGGTCCACAAGGTTTTCCAGGGTCTCCACACGGGCTGCCTTTT
>OGXD01002113.1_pt1 | contig 13149 bp, 9 predicted proteins | sample 1576211 | NCBI WGS metagenome assembly OGXD01 (sample SAMEA3541470, study PRJEB24748) | human gut metagenome | biome: human gut; feature: human-associated habitat; material: faeces | place: China | collected 2012
ATTATTCGCTGGGCAATTATGTGTCCACCCAGAAAAATGCTCTCAGCATGTTAGAGGGTATGGCCTGGCTGACTTTTCACGTTGCAGAGGACGGTGTCTCCATCGAGCGGAAGACCACCGGTGTGATCCCGCTGGTCTGTCAGTACACCTCCGGACCGGTACGGTTTGAAAATGTCTATCTGCTGGAAGAATATACCGAAGAGCTGGCGGCCTCCCACGGCATCCGCAATTATGCCGGTGTGGTCCTTCATCTGGAAGACCTGCAAAAATGGAGCGACGAGATCCTCGGTGATTTCGTACTCACCAAAGATCAGGCGCTCCATAATTTCAAAACCGATTCTATTAATCAATAACGTTTCTCATACCGATGATGGGACTGTAGTCCACAGCACTGATAATGACACCTTTCCGTGAATTGGCGGAATGGATGATCTGTCCGTCACCGATATACAGTCCTACATGGGTACAGCTCTTCCCTCCATTGGAACTATAACATACAATATCTCCTGGCTGAAGTTCTTCAGAACTGATACTGCGTCCGGCACCGGAATACTGTCCTCCCGGTGTACGGCTGATAGAATAGCCGAACTCCGCATAGATAAAGCAGGTGAATCCGGAACAATCTGTACCTTCTGACAGACTGGAACCTCCGTGTACATACCGGTTGCCCAGATACTGCATGGCATAATCAATGATTCCCTGTCTGAGCTCCGCATTTGAGGTATAAGTTGTAGTGGGAAGTGTGATGTTCGTGATCACCTCCGGGGCATCCTGCTCGGCAGTCTGTTCTCTTGCCTGCAATGCCTTCTGCGCGGCAATTTCCGCCTGTTCCTCTTCTATTGTCTTCGCATAGATAAATTCTTCCGAGATCGTAACATATTCCGCAGAGACATAGCCTTCCTTGCTGTCGGTGTACTGTACCTTCAGCCAGTCTCCGTCATTCTCCAGAATTTTTACCTTTTCTCCATTGTCAATGTAACCAATTCTTTTTGCATCTGTGGCAGGATCCTGTCTCACATTCAGACGGTCTGCGATAACCACAGCATATCTGGTCACATAATTGTCTACAACCTCAGCTGCTGCATCTCCGTAAATGAAAAACTCTGCCTTGATATAGCCCTCCACATTACCAGAGATGATCCGGAACCAGTCCTGATCCTCTCCTGCCACATCCAGGATCTGTGCCACCGCTCCGTCATAAATTTTGCCCACTACGACACTGTCTGTGTTCGGTTCTGTCCGGACATTGACGTAATTCGTCACATTGGCGATCGCTAACGATGCATACTCATCTGCGTTCGTGTCCTCTACGGAAGCTTCGTCTACCGGAACATCCTCCGGATCCGACATTCCTTCCACTGCTCTGGGATCCTCCGTCTCGCCACCCTGTACCGCCAGCAGATCCTCTATGGTAATCTGTCCGGTAGCCGGGATCGGCTCGACACCGATCTGATGTATTTCTGCCGCATGTACTTTCTGTACCGAGGCTTCACTCTGTATTTTCAGTTCTCCGTTTCCTGCTGCCACCACCATACTGACTCCGGTGAGAGCTACCGCCAGTGCCATGAACATTCTTTTTTTCATTATAATCCCTGTTACTTCCTACAATTACTGTTTTCTGATGACATTCTGCATAATAGCACATAAAGCAGCACCCGTCCACGAATGTCTCCAAATATCTCAAACTACTTAAAATACTGCATCAACTCTTCCAGATCCGTGGATGCCTTTTTAATTGTTCCTGTATCGTCCGAAATTTTGTTAACTGCTTCTGCGATATCAGATACGTTTGCCGTTACTTCCTCGTTGCTGGCTGCATTCTCTTCACTGATCGCACTCAGTTCTGTTATACTATTTATAATAGTCTGTTTCAATTCCTCCAGATTCTTCGTTTTTTCCGCAATAATTCCCGCTGTCGTAACATTAGCCTCAATAATCTGGCTCAGAGCATCAAAACCATTCTTGGCACCTCCGATGTCTGCCTGCTCTTTTTCTGCCAGTGCACGCATCCGTTCAGTTAACTCTACAGATTTATTAGATTTTTCGAGAATATCATCAGCAATTTTCTTGATCGTATCCGCACTCTGGCTGCTCTGTTCGGCGAGCTGTTTGATCTCTGTAGCGACCACAGCGAAGCCTTTGCCTGCCTGTCCTGCCCTCGCTGCTTCAATGGAAGCATTCAATGACAATAGATTCGTCTGTGCGGTAATATCAGAAATCAGTTCCACTGCTTTACTAATGGATGCAATGGCCTCATTGGTTGCCTTTACCTGTACGATCATCTCAGTAATAATGTCCGAAGAGGTATGCGAGCTTTCCAGCACCAGATTCATGGATTCTGAAGCATTACGATTGGCACGATCCATTTTATTGGAATTCTCATTCAATGTTACTGTCTCCGAATGGATCGCATTAACATTGTCCCCCATCTCCAACATTCTGGAATTAACAGTCTGTACATTCTCTGCCAGTGATGTAGCGGTTGCAGCCAGCTCGTCCACGGCCTGTCTGATCTGGTTGGTTCCCTTACTGCTTGCAGATGCCAATGTATTTAATAATTCCATGCTGCTATCCAATTGTGCAGCATGTCCATCCACCTCGGTGACAATACTGTTCAATTTATCCCTCAGACTGACAGATGCCCGGATCAGAGTGGTCACTTCACGGATCACAGATTTCACTTCAAGATTGCCTGACAGATTACCATTGGCAATTTGGTCAATATATTCTGCGGTCGTCAGTAATGGTTTTCGTATTTTGAATGACAGATAAACCATGACAGCAATAAAAAGAACATTCAGACATACTGAGCGCAGAACCAGGCTTCTTAACATGTCGGATATTGCATCCTGAACTATGCTCTCCCGTTCTCCGGCAAAAGCCATTCCCAGAATCTCTCCATCATCGGAACATACCGGCATATAATAGACATAATATTCTTCTCCCTGAATCTCTACTCCATCAGTTTCATAATCGTTACCGGCTCTGACCGTCTCCCATATCTGTGGATCAGCCTTGGTTCCTTCTGCCCTGTTCCCATCCTTGTCCACAATGGAAGTAATAAATCTCTCATCCTCCATGAAAAGCGTCTGTTCAATATGCTCATCCTGCAAAGAATCTATAAACTGATAACTGATATCATCCTTTTCCAGAATATCCTCACGGATATCCCATGTGAAATATTGCTCCACTGATGTAGCACATGCTTTCAGCCGCAGATAGGTACTGTCGACCAGTTCATCTTTCATTTTGCCCGATGCATATACAGTCAGAGCAACCATCGTTGCAAGCATCGGAATGCAGCCGATCATTAAAATCACCTGCAAATACCCCATTTTCTTCTTCATTTCAGCACCCTCCTCGTTTTCTGATATAAACTTTTTCCTGCTGTTACCCATCCCCGTACGGGCATGATGAAACATCCGCAAGTTGATCTAATTGAAAAATATCATAGCATATTTTATCAGGATCCACAACACTTCGACATTCTTGAGTTTCCGCAGTTTTATCCACAACTGCCTGTTTTTTCAGATACTATTATAAACAACTTTCAAATATCCGGCAGATTGGTGCTTTAGGAGAAGTTTGGCTATTGGAATTTGGCTACCTGTTCTAATTTCTTTTATAAAAAGAACCGTTCTTTGCTCTCTCCTTTCTTTAATTGCAGTCTCCTTATATTTCACTACAGTATCCACATCCGAATGCGCCTGAAAAGCAGCTCCGGTAATCCTACCGCCCTTCCTCCTGTGTTTTCTCACCACATTTTGTCTGAAATTTTTAAAAATAAAGAATGCTTACGCCATGTAACATCGTGGTATTTCTCCAGTTCTCCGTTCCCAACGATCCGGTGTGCCAGATCAGTAGTCCGGTGTTTTCGGCATTTTCTCTTCTGCCTACTTCTGCCGTAAGCTCCACTCCCCGGGCATAGCCCCTTTCCTGCTGTACCACCGTAGGTTCCGTAACCGTCCATGCTTTTGCCGATAATATTCCGTTCTCATACCGCACCCAAATTCTGCATCCCGTTACAAAGCAGTTTGTCACGACCTCGCGGGAAATGCACTGCGCCTGTTCACGCACATACTGTATCAGATACATGGATACCGCATCGGAATGGGCCGCCGTACGGATGATCCGAAGTCCATAACCGTCCAGAGTGTCCGTGTCCGTCTTGATGCAGACATCCAGATACTGTCCGGCGCTGCCAAAACCCTGTCCGGCAGACTTTGCCGGATCGACTTCCAACAAGACTTCCATATTCCGTTTGGTTTCCGTTCCCATCTCCGGTGCCGTGGTCGGCGTATAGCGGATCCTGGCCCCCTGCATTCCCTGATAGAGCCCTTCGCCCTTACTGCCGTCCCCTGTTGCACCGTAGTGCCAGGAGACCTGCGTCTTTTCCCGATCCCACTTTTCAAAATCACAGGTATCCGCCGGACGCTTCGCATCAAAATTCCATACACCTTTTTCGTTTCCGGCATGGCTGTAAAGAGGAAGGTTATGAAAATCTGTCCAGATCCTGTCTGTTTCCACATCTTCCGGCGAAATAGCTTTTTCATAAAAGCACTGCACTGCTTCCCCGTATTCGCTGCGATTCGTTCTGGGTCTTACCTGTGCGAAAATATAATATCCCACATCATCTCCGGTGAGGGCATAAACTTTCTCCGGCTGATCCGGTTGGGAGATCGCCGTCACGATTTTGTCCTCTCCCCGAATGTTTCTGCTTCGATACCAGATAATATCCGAGCAGTCATTCTCCGCTTCCGTAAAATCATAAGACAGCCGCATCATTTTGCCTTCAAGACAGATCACCGGATTGCCCGTAAGCCTTGGTGCCGCCACTTTCCGGGGATGAATTCTGACATACGCACCGGTCTGCAATCCCTCTTTGGTCTGCGCCGTGAGTACTACTTCCGTCTCATGGTCTATATTACTGTCTTTCAGTTGCAGCAGACAGCTCCCCTCCGACACACGCTGTATTTCTATGGAGTCTGCACTGTCTCCTTCTATTTTAAAATGTATCTCACACTTCCTCTCACGCCCATCAAAGGTCAGGCATTTTCCCTTTATATCTATGGAAGATCCGCCTGCTTCCAGTTCAAAAGCCTCTGACTCCAGCAAAAGCTGTGTAGGAATATCTGTTTTTCCGGCAAAGCGGATCACTTCTCCGTTCCCCAACGGGTCCCAGTCGTCTTTCCCGCCCAGCAGATTATAGACATTGTAGACCGTTTCTCCATCCTTACGGATATAGTAGGCCTCTGCCAGCATCTTTTCGTCAATGTCCACCGTATGGGAATCCGCAACCTCCGGAGGCGTAAACCGGCCTTCCGGATATGTCACATTCGCCTGATAGCACCTCAATGCTACGGAAGGATATTTCGTCCACAAGACCGCAACTTTGGTGTCCGGCAGACCTGCGAAGCTGCTGTCGATCAGTGTGATCTGTCCTCCGACTTTTGTAAAATACTGTGCGTGAGTCTCCCCATCCTGTGGATATTTACAATGAAATGTACAGTTTAAGAATACCGCTCCCGTACCGGAAGCCTGATAGATCGGCATTCCGCTGTAAAAATCAAACTCACAGTCCAGGTACACTGCATTTCCATTCAGAGCATCGTCCGTCTGTTCAAAATGACAATGTTCATACAGGCTTCTGCCCGCGCCACATACGGGATACAGGTTCAGACGACTGACAAACCGGCAATTCTTCGCATGGAACTTATCGACATTCGTATCCGCCAGCTGTGCCTGCGTAATGGCTTCTGTCCTCTTTTTCACAGACTGCGCAGGATCCAATGCATAATCCAGATCCACGCAGCAATAATTCCCCAGAGTCAGGTTTTCCATCTCCAATTGTTCCCCGGAAAAATGGAACAGAGTATAATTCCCCTTCGCTCCATGGTCGTTCCCCCGGTTGGCGGCAATCACCACATCCTCCGGGTTCTCCGACAGCCCCACCAATTTCAGATTTGCGCAGTTTACCTTGCATCCGTAAGGGTAAAGATCCTTCGGATCCTCCCTTACGATCACCGCCTCCGACTGCGGATCCTCCAGCCAATAGATGCCGGGAGCAATGTAGACCGTCACCGGGTGTTCCACAGTTGCTGCGTTTAGTGCTCCATCCGACAGGACTTCTCTGATGTTATTGTAAGTGTATGGATTTTTCTGTACTTCCTCGTTCGCAAGCCTGCTGTCCAGCAGGAGATGACAGGAATCAGGGGCAGGTTTTATCATAAATGTTTTTCCCTTCCTCAGAATAAAATAAGTGACCAATTACTTTTTACTATAGTAAACGACCACTTATTTATCAAGAGATTAAGTTATTAATATCCTACCATAGAAGTAAAAATTATGGTGGGAAGTCATGAAGAATTGTATCATGCTATGGAAAAATGACGCTGTTGATCTTGCCATCAACAACCAGAGAAGAGCTTTTTCGGATGCGTATAATAATGAAGTGCTGGCAGAAAGTAAAATTTATATTGAACTTTCCTCCAAAAATCCACTCAGTAAATTAAGTTCCCTGGAAACCGAAGATTTAAAAAATACCCCCTGCATTCTTGTCATCAACCAGACCGGACAGCAGGATACCGCTTGTAAGGAACCAGGTTCCTGTCAAAAAAACATATTGTGCCTTCTGGGAAAAAGATAATTCCGGATATTATATCGAAGAATCTGCAGATATTCTCAAATCCTGCTTTTAGGAATATATATAATTATCCTGCTTGCCTTTTTCACACTTCTAATAAACCACTGCTGCCAGAATGATATATACCAGAATCGACACCATACAGTACATAGAATTGGTTGTTGATACATAGGCACTGCCCTCTTCCTTTTTCAGAAAAGTCTGCATGCTGAAAGTGGCCGGCGCCGACATATAGGAAATGATGGCAAGATTCAACAGCATGTTATCTCCTATCCACAAATGCACTACCCACAGCACTCCAATTGCCATAAGTGTCTGTAGCAGAACTCTCATCAGGATTGTCTTCAGGCATGGCCGGATCAGTTCCTTGGTCAGTTCCATGCTATATCCCACAACGATCAGAATGATTGCTGTCACGGATGTGGTAAGGATCCCTTCCACCGCCAGATATGCACCGCCGAAGGGACTGTCGATCAGGCAAATCACCACCTTGGACAGTCCTGCCAGGATTCCAAGCACACTTGCAATAAATGCCGGTGTGTGGAATGCACTCATACATAGTTTCTTTGCATTGATCTTCTCTCCGTTTTCCACCTGTCCCAGCATCCCCATATAGATGCTGAATCCAAACAAAAGTCCTGCAATATCCAGTACTGCGATCTGTGAGAGATTTTCCTGCCCGCACAGGCTGGTATACAAAGGATACGCCATGAGGCCACCCTCATATACACTGACCATAAACGGCAGGTACTTGCGGTATTCTCCGTTCATAAGCGGCTTCAACAGAAATCCTACTCCGAAAGATACCACCAGCATAACGAACATAATCCCCACCAGTTTCCAGGTCTCCACACTGTAATCCGCTGTGGCCAGTGCATGAAAGATTGCCACCGGAAGCATGATATTGGTTACCAGCAGTTTCATATTATCTATTCCGCTTTTGGTAAGTAACTTTAATTTTCTGCATGCCATACCGAGAACCAGCATGACAAGTACCGGCAATATAATTTCTAATATTCTCATTTGTTATCCCTTTCCGAGGTATCCTATACTTTTTTATTTATTATACTTCGATTTTCCTATCCTGTATATTATGTATCCCGGAAGTTTTGTAGAAATGTTTTAGAATTGATGCAGAAATGTTAATGCCAGAATTCGGTCTCCATTTCAGATATGCAAAAAGGCACTGTATCTCAATTTTTTTGAAATACAATGCCTTTTTTACAACACAATCTTACCCAAAGAAATTATACTTGTTAGCCTCAAAAGCTTCCATATAGGTTGCCCCATTGGAACCATACCGGTTGGATGCGCTGACCACATTTTCGGAAGCATTCTTATTGATGTGCTCACCGAGAAATCCTATTTTGGAGGCGATGCCATTCTCTCCTCCCAGTACCTTCTGTAAGGTATCCGCATCCGCATTCCGGAATACTTTCTCGTCCACGATCAGGCTTCCGTCCTTTGCCTGACTGATTCCTATACTTTCCAGTGATTCTTTACTGCCCGCTGGAATGTTTTTTAACTGTTGCTGGTAAAATTCATTCATGATTCCGCCGGTGGTCTTAAGCTGCTTCATGGTAGCATTGTACGCTTCCACCATTTTGTTCACATCACTCAGGATGTCCGTGGTGTCTCCGCTCTCTTTTGCCTTGTCGTAGATGGAATCCTTATCGCTGCCTGCAAGCTTTGACGCAGATTGGCTCAACTTCTCCGACAGATCCTCCAGCTTTGCATAATTATTTTTCCTCAGAATGTCCGTGGCACCGGTACTTGTGGTGTTCATGCTCTTCCCGATGGTTCCCAGCAGGTTCTGGGATGACTTGTTATTGATAATGTCCAAGAGCGACGTTCTCTGAATGGGAATCCCGCTTTTTGCTGCGGAATTTGCCAGCATTTGGGTTGTGATCCTCATTTTGCGACCTCCTTTGATCTGCAATTTTTTCTCTCTGTCTTCTATATCGCCGCTTTTCTTTCACCCTTAATATGTCTTGTAACGAACCGATCTTTTCATGTAACGAAACATCAAAAAATCAGCAGGCCCATCACCCGCTGATTCCTTTCTGAAGCATCACCGCTTACACTTTTCTCAGATACTTCATGTATGCGGTGACAAAGTCATTGTATTTCTGTTTTGCTAAAAATACGCTCTCACCGTTTTTCAATTCTATGTTGCTGTTGTCATACCGGGCGACCTCCTGCAGATTCACAAGAAATCCCCGATGGGAGCGGAAAAAGCGATCTCCCAGCTTCTGCTCCAGCACTTCCATTTTTTCATAAAAACAGTAGGGCTCCTTCTTTGACTTGGTGTGCAGCATAATTTTTCTGGCCTGGTTCTCGGCATAGAGGATATCATCCACAGGAATCCTGACATAGTTGCCGCCTACTTTTATAACCAGCGGTTCAACATTCTTTTTACTCCGGATCTGGCAGATTGCCCTGTCCATGACTTCTGTGAACTTCTGCTCATCGATAGGCTTCAAAAGATAATGAAACGCCCCCACATCATAGCCTTCAAACACATATTCACGTAAGGCCGTCACGAAGATAATCAGTGCATCCGACCTTTCACGGATCTTTCTGGCCGTCTCCATACCGTCCGGTTCCGCCGCATTCTGCTCCCGGTTCAGGGAAATATCTAACAGGATCAGGTCAAACGCCGTCGGATCCGCCAACAGTTCTCCGCCGTCGGCAAACAGTCGGATTTCCCCCTCCGTACATTTCTTTACCAGCCTTTTCAGGTATTCTCTTATGGGCTGTTCATCGTCACATATTGCTATTTTCAGCATTCGTCTTCTACTCCCCCGGATCTTATTCCATTCAAACATTTCCTTTTTTATATCGCCACTTTTCCTTTGAAATTCAATCCTATGTAACGAAATGCGATTTTTGTGTAACGAAAAAATCAGCGGGTATATAGCATCCCAAAAGCTCTCTCTTGCGAGAGAGCTTGGTCTACACCTGTAAAGTCAAGGTTGTTTTGGTGTAAATAGCATAAAAACGACAAATTCCATACAAAAAATTCCCCAAATCAGAAATTTTTGTACGGAATTTACTTATTTTGCTTATATAGCGAAAATGGAGACTTTTCAAACGGTAAAATTCCACATTTTTGTATTTTTTTCGTCCAAAACGGCGATTTAAATACAAACAAGATTTCCACTGACTGTCCCGATGCAACGCTCACAAAGAGAATTACTACCACTCTCCAGCACACTTTCCCCCACACTTGTTTCTTCCTTGCATGGGGTCTGACGTTTATCCTTGTACCCACTTGGATCATAGTACACCACCGGATTATTCTTACAGTACGCATACAGATTCAGCCCGTCCCCGCGGTACTCATCCTCCTGCACAAACCTTCCCAGCACTGGATTGTAAAATCTCGCCCGCAGATAATACTGCCCGCTGGTCTGGTCATACTGCTGTCCCGTGTAGAGGATTCTGTTGTGGAACTCTTCCATGCTGTTTTTGAGCACGCCAAACGCATCGTACTCGTACCGGTTTTCTATCTCACCACCTCTTCCAGTGATGTACGCGGTGCTGTTTTGCTCATCTAGATGATAGTAGTGGTAACCGTTCTTTTCCCGGTTCCACCCTGCCGACACCCCATACCCGGGAATATAACGGCTTATGGTATCGCCGTCTGGACTGCTCTCTGCGAGGAGTTCCCCGTTATGGTATGAAAAAGTTGTAACTGTTCCGTTTTCCACCATTCCGGCACGCAGATACTCTGCGTCATACTGATTTTCCAGATGCTTTCCGTCCGGCATGGTCACGGCTGTCTGCTGATGAAACGCATTATACGAAAATACCGCTGTTCCCTCTGCCCCGGCTGCTTCCAGCAGGTTTCCCTGCTGATCATAGCGATATGCCGTTTTCTCTTTTTCAGAAAAGTGACAGATCAACTGGTTTTTCCGATTATAATGATACTCCTCCGTCCCGCTTTTATCCAGCTTTTTCAGACGGTTTCCACACAGGTCATACACATAGGCGGTTTCCTCCCCCTGGCGGGTCTCGCTTACCAGACGGTCCATCCGGTCATAGATGTAAGAAACCTTGTATTCTGTGGCTTTTCCCTCTCCGCCGATCCGGCTTCCCGACTTCAGGGTCCGGTTGCCGTTCAGGCCGTGGGAATAGTAGAGGTCTGCCAGTATCTCACCATCTGTATGTTCCATGTGCAGGTGCACCAGGTTGCCATCCGTATCGTATTCATATCCGGTACGGATTCCGTTCCCGTGCCGGATCTCCTTTAACCTTCCTCCCGGTGTATGGGCATACGCTGCCAGCGTCTCCCCATTCCCGTCCTTCACGGCTGAGAGGTTTCCACGCCAGTCATACTCATAAAACATCGGCTTTCCGCTGGCATCTGTCAGGCTTTCCAGACTGCCGTCTGAAAAATAGGTGCAGGAAACAAGCGTCCTGCCGGACGCTGACTTTTTCAGCAGCTTCCCGTCCGGGCGGTACTCATACGTGTAGCAGAAACCTCCTGCCACTGCCTTCCTTACATTGCCTGACGCGTCATATTCAAAGCTTCTTGTGACACGGTTCTCCCCGTTTCGGTCCGTTCCGGTCTCAAGCACCGGATTCCCATCCACGTTGTAGGTGGTGCGGACTTCATTGCCGTTGCGGTCCACATGGAATACCATGCGCCCCTCACGGTCATACCGGAAGGTCTCGCTGTTGCCCTCCTGGTCGGTGATCTCGCAGACCTTTCCCTGACTGTTGTAGCGGTAGGTGATCACGCCGCCGTTGGCATCCCTGGTACCGGTGACATTGCCCGCAAAGTCATAGGTATAGCCTTCCTCCCCGCCGTCTGCCTGGCGGATGTTTTGGATGCGTCCCCATGCGTCCAGGTCATAGCCGGTCTCGTTGCCGTTGCCGTTTACAACACCCGTGATCCTTCCACGGCTGTCATAACAAAACCGATCTCTCTGCCCAGTTTTACAGCCTGAAATTTGAATTCCCTATCATAAACTTTTTCTGCATCATCTTCGCCCTCCACTTCTGTATGATTTTTTTGTAAATCCGTGAAGTAGAGTTGTCAAGTATTATGATACAACATCATACCACTTAAGGAGATTATTTTTTACATCTACCATACAGAAAAACGCATTGTCTTCATAGCACTAGGTGTCATAAAAACAATGTGTTTTGCATCTTTGATGAAACAATATTAAGTTTTGATTTCGGATGTCTTTAAGCACACCCAGAGGGCAAATTTCACCCTAGAAAGGTCTCTAAATTAATCTTCACAACTAACCTTTCTTTGGAGGAGGTATTACGGTTAATTTAAATCTACCTACAATTCAAACCATTTCATTCTTTTTGACATTTCACATGTTTCAAAAAAATCTATTGCTGCAATATACGCTTGTTCAACAGGAATCACTAAATCTTTAGATGAAAGTAGCTGACTTCCTACAAAACGCTGAATATCCATTTTTGTACTACTGCCGAAGTACACCACCGAAATCAGATAACACTTTCAATAGAGAAGATGCCAAACATATCATGAAGATGAAACTTGGGCAATATTTTATGAACAAGGGATACTACTTTCAGAAAGTTCCCCTTAAAGAAGATACAGAGCTAATGGTAAGCAACCGACAGTATGATGCAGATACTTAATTTCAATGGACGTCTATAGACCAAGAAATTATATAAATAACTCTGTTAATTCGATAGACACTATGTTATTGAGTCCTTACCAAATTTTGTGGTAATTTATCCATTCTTCCGTTATGAAAAAATACTGCTATCTGCATTCTTATTGACATTCGTCAACGACAGGCAGGTAACAGTATTTTTAAATTAAGAGAATCTATATCTAAAGTATAATCCTTATTTTATCAAACATCTTTCAAAACAACCTTCGCAATTGACCTAAGGGTTTCATTACCATAGTCTCCTCCAATAGAATAAGCTATACTAAAAATTTTATTAACGTAAGACTCACACATGATGTCATCATCTATTTTTAATATATCTTTTACAATACAAATACAATTGTTTTTTTCCTTTTCTGTTGGTTTATACATTAGACGCCTCCTCTAGTGCTTTGGTAATTTTGTAATAGATTTAATCTTAATTCGACTATGAGTAATAACCTGAGTCGCACCTCCAGAACCAAATTGCGGAAAATCTGTCGTAATTGGCTCTAAATATGATGCTTTACCCCAATTACCATACGGAACACTAATATCATCTATTATCTGCAATGTATCAAAACTTACCTTGACAGATGCATCATGTGGTACTTGTAAGGCACTTGGATTAGCAACATCATAATTATTAAACGAAAAATATGTTCCATCTGCATTAGCAGGTATTGTCATATTATTTGTCATGTCATCAAGATACGATGCATTTTCAGATACATATCTATAACCTGTCGCAGGAACTATATCTCCATTAGGTGATACATAAAAGTCTGTTGCTCTACCACTCTCAGCTCCATTATTTGCGGGATAATATGGTACCAATTCCGTACAATTACTACTTGA
>OGXD01002120.1_pt1 | contig 13111 bp, 6 predicted proteins | sample 1576211 | NCBI WGS metagenome assembly OGXD01 (sample SAMEA3541470, study PRJEB24748) | human gut metagenome | biome: human gut; feature: human-associated habitat; material: faeces | place: China | collected 2012
ACCTGTAACCGGCTGATCCGTAGTCAGCTACTCTATTCAGTTGAGCTACGCGACCATTGTTTTTGTTTAACGGGTGCAAAGATACGGACTTTTCTTGAATTTGCAAGCTTTCAGCAAACTTTTTTGCAAATAAATTATTCGATGAAACGATAGTTAAACAATTGCCAACCGAGCGTCAAACCGACATTCCACTCCCTTTTCGGTGAGCTATAATGATTTACATATGCCGAGATTGCACCAAACGGCAACTGACATACCACTGAAACTTCTCCCAAATATTCGAAACGAGAGAAAGCTTTTCCATAGTAAGCCTTATTAATTGGATTTCTTTCTATAGGAAAAATCGGTAAAAAGCCATAAAACTCTCCACGAACGTGAAACATCTGATTTAAACGATAAATAGGCCGTATCCCGGCTGCCAGATATTGATTGGCACGAAAAGCTTCATTATATGTTAATTTACTATGTGCAGTAGGTGCAAATTCACTGGCCTGCATCATTGTAGCTGTATAATTCTCTGAGAAGTTTTTAGACGCATATAATGCATCCAGATACCATCCTAATGTCCAATTTGCTCCCATTTTATGGTATTTCTCCTTCATATAGGATAACTGTAACCATGAATGTTTCTCTTCGGTAGATTTCCTGCTCTCAGAATTCACCCCAGGGCGAAAGCGTTCTTTCCCTGTAAATATCTGTGCAACGAGTGCCTCTCGTGCTCCTTGAGTAGGAAATTGTCTAAAATTCAATGTACTACCATTAAAACTTACTGAACCGCCAAACAAACGATATTCACTTTTATCATATTTGTCTTTATCGAAGTCGATTACATTATTTTGGAAATACCGGTCTTCTATTTGTGCAATTCCAAACCCAAGCTCCACTCGTTTACTTGAAAGAAAAGGAAGAGCAACTTTGAGTTTCAGAAAACGCTCATCTTTTTGATTAAAAGCCGGTTTATCATTTTTAGAGAAAAGCTTATCCTTCTTAAAATAATCGAAAGTACTGATCGAAGCAATAAAGCGATAAGAAGTAGGAATAGTAGTGGCAAAGTCTACTTTTGCCATAAACTGAGCATTATTATATATTTTTCCCAATTGTCCATCGAATGTAAACTCCTTCGAATAATAGTTAAGATTCTGATATGTAAGTCCCAGATAAATTTGGTTAGAACTGGTAGTGGACACATTTCCGCCCAAACGAACAGAAAATTCATTTTCCATCTTTATCTTCAAATGCAAATCGTAAGTATCATCTTCGGGGTTAAAAACTGCATGAGGAATAATCTCTGAGATCATATTATCAGATAATAGACGAAAATATCCCCGTTTTAAATCCTCATAGGTAAACTCTTTATCATCTGAAGTATGGAATTCTTTCTTTATGTAAACCTGTTGATGAGAATTAGCACCATCGATATATATATTTTTGAAACGGAGTTCCGGATAATTACTTTTATAAACCAACCGCCTCAGTCGTATATTATCCATATTTACTCTACGATGAACACGACTTTTGATAGAATCCATTAAGCCCATGGCCCGATCATATCCTATTTTCACCAGTTCATCCATTCGTTGAAAATCCATCAGATTAACATCGTTGTACTTAAATGTCATCAATATTCCAGCCGAATCCGGAAGAGAATAATCAGTCTTTTGCATTACCATATTCTCAATCTGACTCATCAAATCATTTTCTTTCGGTTTTCCCGGGTTGGTAGAAACAACACTACCTATAATTATATCCGGATGAAAATCCTCTCGCATGACATCTGTAGGAAAGTTATTATAAATTCCACCGTCATATGCCAATAAACTATCTATTTCAATGGGCTTAAACATAAAAGGAAAACTCATAGAGGCTCGTACTGCATCTCCAAGATCACCACGCTTTAAGACAAGTTGTTTTTTATTATACACATCGGAAGCTATACATCGAAAAGGCACAAACAACTTATCAAAATCGCCTTCACAAGTAGCAGTTGCCCGTGCGTAAAGATCGATAAAGACAAGGTTCATCTGAATTGGATTAACCACACTGGTTGGCAAAAACTGTGGCTTTAAATTAAGTGAATCTTTGAACGAAAAGCGTATATTGAAAAGTTCAGGAGTCGGAAGATTCTTTTTGAAATAATACATATATTTTTCTTCCACTTCACCAGAATACCAACGTTTAAAGTCATCTGACTTCAGCAATGTCTCCATATCATCAGGTGAATATCCCATGGCATAAAGAGACCCTATAATAGCTCCCATAGAAGTACCTGTAATATAATCAATTGGGATATTATTCTCTTCCAGGGCACGAATTATTCCTATGTGTGTCAGCCCCTTTGCACCGCCACCACTCAATACTAACCCAACTTTCTGAGCGTGGACAAGCATTGGTAAGAACTGTAAAAAGAGAAATAACAATAAAAAAACTTTCTTCATAAGGCTCAACAAAACATCGTGTAAATGGTTGATTTAACGTTCAAATATATACAATAGTTTCTAATCTATCGACTCTGACCGCACATTTATTAATAAAAAAAGAGCATTACGGACACTTTTATCGTGCGCAATGCTCTTTTAATTTATGTTATATGAATTAAATGTGATAGACTAAATCAACTCAATACTTCTTTTTACAAAATTATTCAAGGCTTCACCTTTCAGCATGTTGTTCTGTAATAATGCCAGGTCAATCAGCTGACGAACAACCTTATTCTTACCTGCGTATCCTGCAAATATCGATTCTTTTTGTTGTTTCAAATTATCCCATTTCTTATCCAAATCGTTAAGTTCATCTTTTTCAGCAACAGGAATATCTTCGTCTTTTTTACCTTCTTGTTTTTTCTTGAGTGCATCACGGCGTTTTGTCACTTCATCCAATTCAGCTTGTACCGGTGCAATAGCTGCGCTACATTCTTTCTCCTCGTCAGACAGCACTTCTTTTACCAGTTTGTGATCAGAATTCAATACCAGATTAAACATATCCGGCATTTCGCCATAAAAACTCATTCCAGCCTGAATATTTGCCATCTCCTTCATGCGACGCATATATTCACTTTGTGTAATCATTACAGGAGCACCATTTTCGCCTAATGCCTGAGTCATCACATTAAACTCAACCTTTTCCATCTTTGGCAACTGGCTCTTGAAAGCTGCAGTCAGAGCTTCTTGCTTAGTGGCTTCAAGCACTTCGCTTTTCTTATCTTCTTTCACAATCAGATTGTCAATAACATCACTGTCTACACGAGTAAAGCGAGATTTCTCCAGTTTTTGTTCGAGCATGCTCACCATTGCCACATCCAACTGCCCATCCATCAACAACACATTATATCCTTTATTTTTGGCAGCTTCAATATAAGCAAACTGTTCATCTTTATTATTGGCATATAAATAAACCAGATTCTTATCTTTATCTGTCTGATTATCTTTAATAAGAGCCTGATATTCTTCGAAAGTGTAATGCTTTCCATCCGTATCTGTGAATAGGGCAAATTTCTGTGCTTTATCATAGAAATCTTCTTGGGTAAGCATTCCATAATTAATAAAGATCTTTAAATCATTCCACTTTTCTTCAAACTGTGTACGATCATTCTTAAAGATAGACTGCAAACGATCTGAAACTTTTTTTGAAATATAAGTCGAGATCTTCTTTACATTTGAATCACTTTGTAAATATGAACGGGACACATTCAACGGAATATCCGGTGAATCAAGTACTCCATGAAGTAAAGTAAGGAAATCCGGAACAATACCTTCTACCGAATCGGTCACATAAACCTGGTTGCTATATAACTGAATCTTATTCTTATTTAAGTCAATATTGCTTTTTACTTTCGGGAAATAGAGGATACCTGTCAGATGGAACGGATAATCCACATTCAAATGAATCCAAAACAATGGTTCATCAGACATTGGATACAACTCACGATAGAACTTCTTATAATCTTCATCAGAAAGTTCACTCGGTTTTTTAGTCCACAAAGGAGTAGTATCGTTGACTACATTATCTTCAGTGGTTTCAACCTGCTTGCCATCTTTCCACTCTTTTTTCTTACCAAAGGCAATAGGTACAGGTAAGAAGCTACAATATTTTTTCAAGAGTGCAGAGATACGAGCTTCTTCAAGGAACTCTTTGCAATCATCATCGATATACAATACAATATCTGTTCCACGATCGGCCTTTTCTATCTCTTCAAGAGTAAATTCCGGGCTACCATCACAAGTCCATTTTACCGCTTGTGCACCTTCTTTATAAGATTTGGTAATGATTTCTACCTTTTTAGAAACCATAAAGGCGGAATAGAAACCTAAACCGAAATGCCCGATAATGGCATTAGCATCATTTTTATACTTTTCCAGAAAGTCATTTGCCCCCGAGAAAGCAATTTGGTTGATATATTTATCAATCTCCTCAGCTGTCAAACCGATGCCTCGATCGGAAATGGTAATAGTATCCTTGCCCAATGAAACATGTACGGTCAAATCACCCAATTCACCTTTGAACTCACTGATAGAAGCCAGTGTATTCAACTTCTGTGTAGCATCAACAGCATTGGAGACTAATTCCCGAAGGAAAATCTCATGATCACTGTACAAAAACTTTTTAATGATAGGGAAAATGTTCTCTGTTGTAACCCCAATATTACCTTTTTGCATAATAACGTGTATTTTTTAATTATCTGGTTATTAAATCGAATTATTTTTTGTAGAGATACAGACAAAAAAAATGCCAGACCCGAAGGTCTGACATTTTGACGTATACTCAAAGGAAATAACTTAGCTATTCAGTCGTTTTGGCTTCATGATTCATTTCCAACTCTCCTTTTTCTTCGTTCAAAGAAACAGTTATTGTATCTCCTTCTTTCAAAGAAGCCGAAATGATCAGTTCAGATAAACCATCTTCCAGATAAGCCTGAATTGCGCGCTTCAACGGACGGGCTCCATATTGTACATCGTAGCCCTTAGAAGCAATGAATTGCTTAGCCTTATCCTCGATAACCAGCTTATAACCAATCGAATCTATTCTATCATATAAGCCTTTTAACTCGATATCGATAATCTTCGTAATAGCTTCCAATGATAATTGATCGAAGATGATAATTTCATCCACTCGATTTAAAAACTCAGGCGCGAATGATTTATTCAAAGCCTTCTGAATTACACTTCGCGAGAATTCTTTATCGTCTAAGCGACTTTGTGTAGCAAATCCGACTCCACGGCCAAACTCCTTTAGTTGACGAGTACCAACGTTTGATGTCATGATGATTACCGTATTCTTAAAATCAACCATTCTGCCATAACTGTCAGTCAAACGTCCTTCATCCATTACCTGAAGCAGGAGATTAAACACATCAGGATGTGCCTTTTCTATCTCATCAAGCAAAACAATGGAATAGGGCTTACGACGTACTTTCTCTGTCAGCTGACCGCCTTCCTCGTATCCTACATATCCCGGAGGAGCACCAACTAAACGCGAAACTGTGAATTTCTCCATATATTCACTCATATCAATGCGAATCAACGCATCCGAAGAGCCAAACATATATTTAGCCAATTCTTTAGCTAAGTGGGTTTTACCGACACCTGTCGGTCCCAGAAACATAAAAGTACCAATTGGTTTATTGGGGTCTTTCAGTCCGACGCGGCTACGCAAAATAGCTCTTACCAACTTCTCGATAGCAGCATCTTGAGCAATCACTTTCGACTGTAAGTCTTCTTTCATACCGGCCAATTTTATACCTTCAGCCTGCGCCATCCTCTGTACAGGTATGCCCGACATCATAGATACAACATTAGCAATTTCTTCTGCATCAACCGTTTCGCGATTATCTTTCAAACGCTCTTCCCACTCTTTTTTCATCACATCCAATTGAGTGGTAAGTTCTTTCTCTTTATCCCGGAAACTGGCAGCCAACTCAAAGTTCTGCGATTTCACTGCATCATTTTTCTTGTTCTTAGCCTCCTCAATCAGTTTCTCCTGATCTTCAATCTCTTTCGGAACACTGACATTTGTAAGATGTACACGTGAACCGGCTTCATCCAATGCATCAATAGCCTTATCAGGGAAGTTACGATCAGTTATATAACGATCTGTCAACTTGACACAAGCTTCCAGTGCAGCATCTGTATAATTTACATTGTGGTGATCTTCGTATTTATCTTTAATATTACGAAGAATCTGCAAAGTCTCCTCAGCCGTAGTAGGTTCTACCATCACTTTTTGAAAACGGCGCTCTAAAGCACCATCCTTTTCTATATTTTTCCGGTACTCATCAAGAGTAGTAGCTCCGATGCATTGTATCTCACCACGTGCCAAAGCTGGTTTCAACATATTGGCAGCATCCATCGATCCGGCAGCTGATCCGGCTCCGACAATAGTATGGATTTCATCTATAAACAAAATCACATTCGGATTCTTCTGCAATTCATTCAAAATAGAACGTATTCGCTCTTCAAACTGCCCACGGTATTTAGTTCCGGCCACAACAGCAGTCATGTCAAGCGCTACCACACGTTTATCAAACAGAATGCGGGACACTTTTTTCTGAATAATACGAAGCGCCAATCCTTCCACAATAGCCGATTTACCAACACCCGGCTCACCAATCAGGATAGGATTATTCTTTTTACGACGACTAAGTATCTGTGCTAAACGTTCTATTTCACGTTCACGTCCTACAACAGGATCTAATCGACCTTCTTCGGCCGCTTTAGTCATATCCGTACCGAAGTTGTCAAGCACAGGAGTATCATTTGTCGGCTTTCTGGAAGCTGTCTGTGCTTGTTGCTGATGTTCACCCGCTCCATGAGCGGACCGAGACTGATTCATCTCATCTTCATCGTCATCATCCTCTGTGAATCCCATACCTGCACTGATATCAGGTTGTAATGACAATTGTTCAAACACCTGCTGATAGTCTACATGGTTGGCTTCAAGAACTGTAGCTGCCAAATTATCCTTATCTTTAAGAATAGCCAGCAAAACATGTTCTGTATCTGCAACTTGACTTTTCATCACACGTGCTTCTAAAATACATAATTTTAATATCTTTGCAGCCCCATTTGACAATGGAACGTCAGCATCAGGCAGCAGCATGTCATCTGCATGTTCTTTCAGTATGGCCTCAATCTGCTTCTTTATGTCGGTCAGGTTTGTTTTGAGCTTAGACAATATCTCGATTGCTTTTCCCTCACCATCGCGAAGCATGCCGAGCAATAAGTGCTCAGGGCCTATATAGCTACTTCTCAGGCGGTTGGCCTCTTCCTTGCTATATACGATAATATCGGAAACTTTTTGTGAGAATTGATTATTCATACTTTTCTTCCTTCTTCTAAGAGATTATTTACTTGCAAATATACGCATTTCATATCGTTTGCTTATGCATCATTTGCTTTATTTGTTATATAACAAATGTCGTGCCATTATTTCTTTCATTTCTATACATTATAATATAATAGAGCAATAAAACACACAAAAACTACTAAAGAAAAGAAATTGATACAGCCAGTATACAAGCATCATCATATTATAAGAACTAACTTCGGACCCTTTTAAAAAGCCTAAAAACTTTCTTCGTTAAAACTTTCGTATATCAAGGAAAAGTAGTACTTTAGCGTGGTTTTTCATAAGCCACAAATGTATAATTAATAATCTTTTTAAATGCTTGAACAAGACAGAATTATAAAGATTAACATTGAGGAGGAAATGAAGTCATCTTACATTGACTACTCCATGTCGGTCATCGTTTCACGTGCCCTTCCTGATGTTAGAGATGGATTTAAGCCCGTTCACCGTAGAATTCTTTACGGAATGATGGAACTGGGAAATACGTCAGATAAACCTTATAAAAAATCAGCTAGAATCGTAGGTGAAGTACTTGGTAAATATCACCCGCATGGAGATTCTTCCGTATATTTTGCTATGGTACGTATGGCTCAAGAATGGGCAATGCGTTATCCGTTGGTAGACGGACAAGGAAACTTCGGTTCTGTAGACGGTGACAGTCCTGCTGCCATGCGTTATACTGAAGCACGCTTGAATAAATTAGGTGAAGAAATGATGCAGGACCTCTACAAAGAAACTGTAGACTTTGAGCCTAATTTTGACAACACACTGATGGAACCCAAAGTGATGCCAACACGCATTCCTAACTTACTGGTCAACGGGGCTTCGGGTATCGCTGTAGGTATGGCCACGAACATGCCACCTCATAATCTGTCTGAAGTCATCGATGCCTGTGAAGCTTATCTTGACAATAAAGATGTTACTGTAGAGGAATTGATGGAATACGTAAAGGCACCCGATTTTCCGACAGGAGGATATATATATGGTATAAGTGGTGTACGTGAAGCCTACCTTACAGGACGTGGGCGTGTTGTCATGCGTGCAAAAGCCGAAATAGAGTCTGGACAAACACATGACAAGATCGTTGTTACAGAGATTCCGTACAACGTTAATAAGGCAGAATTGATCAAAGCAATCGCTGACCTTGTTAATGAAAAGAGGATAGAAGGCATCTCCAATGCTAATGACGAGTCCGACCGTGAAGGTATGCGTATTGTTATCGATATCAAGCGTGATGCTAACGCAAGTGTAGTGCTGAACAAACTTTATAAAATGACAGCATTGCAGACTTCGTTTGGTGTAAACAACGTAGCATTAGTCAACGGACGTCCTAAGATGCTGAATTTACGTGACTTAATCGTATATTTTGTAGAGCATAGACACGATGTGGTCATTCGCCGTACCCAGTTTGATCTACGTAAAGCTAAAGAACGTGCACACATATTAGAGGGGTTAATTATTGCTTCGGATAATATTGATGAAGTAATCCGTATTATTCGTGCAGCAAAAACACCTAACGACGCAATCTCCGGGCTGATGGAACGTTTCAAACTGAGCGAAATTCAAGCACGTGCTATTGTTGAAATGCGTCTGCGCCAATTAACCGGCTTGATGCAGGATCAGCTTCATGCTGAATACGACGAGGTTATGAAGCAAATAGCTTATTTGGAAAGTATCTTGGCTGATGATGAAGTATGCCGTAAGGTGATTAAAGATGAACTATTGGAAGTAAGAGCTAAATACGGTGACGAACGACGTTCCGAAATCGTATATTCTTCAGAAGAATTTAATCCGGAAGACTTCTATGCAGACGACCAAATGATCATCACCATTTCGCATATGGGATATATCAAACGTACACCATTAACTGAGTTCCGTGCCCAGAACCGTGGCGGAGTAGGCTCCAAAGGCACTGAAACCCGTGACGAAGACTTTATTGAGCATATTTATCCGGCAACAATGCACAACACTATGATGTTCTTCACTCAAAAAGGTAAGTGCTATTGGTTGAAAGTATACGAAATTCCCGAAGGTACCAAAAACTCAAAAGGACGTGCAATACAGAATTTACTGAACATAGATTCAGACGATGCTGTTAATGCATACCTGCGTGTAAAGAGCTTGAATGATCAGAAATATATTAATAGTCATTACGTACTGTTCTGTACCAAGAATGGTGTTATAAAGAAAACATCATTAGAACAATATTCGCGTCCACGTCAGAATGGTGTAAATGCCATAACTATTCGTGAAGACGACCGTGTAATTGAAGTACGTATGACAAACGGAAACAATGAAATCATTATCGCTAATCGTAATGGACGTGCAATACGCTTCCATGAAGCAGCAGTACGCGTTATGGGACGTACAGCAACTGGAGTTCGAGGAATCACATTGGATGATGACGGACAGGACGAAGTGATAGGTATGATTTGCATCAAGGATCTTGAAACAGAATCTGTAATGGTTGTTTCAGAACAAGGATATGGTAAACGTTCCGATATTGAAGACTATCGCAAAACGAATCGCGGTGGTAAAGGTGTAAAAACAATGAATATCACCGAAAAAACAGGCAAATTGGTTACAATTAAGTCTGTAACAGATGACAATGACTTGATGATTATCAATAAGTCAGGTATCACGATTCGTCTGAAAGTAGCTGATGTTCGTATTATGGGACGTGCAACTCAAGGAGTTCGTCTGATAAATCTTGAGAAACGTAATGACCAGATTGGCTCGGTATGTAAAGTAACGTCAGAGAGTTTGGAAGATGAAATTCCTGCAGAAGAGGGAGAGGGAAATATTCCAAGTAATCCAGAAACTGACACGTTGGTAAATGAAACAGAAGAATAGACATAATATTAATAATTAATCAAACAACAATCATGAAAAGAGTATTATTTTCAATGGTCTTACTGATGGCTGTAAGTTTTGCTTTCGCTCAAGAAAAGAATGTGAAAGAAGCGAAAAGTATTGCCGGTGAAGTAAAACCAGACTTCGCAAAAGCTGAACAGCTGATTAATGAAGCACTAACCAATCCTGAAACAAAGGATAATGCAGCTACTTGGGATGTAGCTGGTTATATCCAAAAAAGAATCAATGAAAAGGAGATGGAAAATGCTTATCTGAGAAAACCCTATGATACATTGAAGGTATACAACAGTGTACTGAACATGTATAATTATTTTGTTAAATGTGACGAATTGGCACAGATTCCCAATGAAAAGGGTAAGATTAAAAACAAATATAGAAGTGCCAACTCAAAAACGATTCTGGCAGAACGCCCCAATTTAATTAATGGTGGTATTCAGTATTTTAACCTAAACCAAAACGAAGAAGCATTAAAATTCTTTGCTGCTTACGTAGATGCAGCTACACTGCCTATGTTAGAAAAAGAAAATCTACTGGAAAAAGACACTATCTTACCGCAAGTAGCATATTATGCAACTTTGGCTGCCGATAGAGTAGGCGATAAGGATGCTGTCATGAAATATGCTCAATATGCCTTGAAAGATAAAGAAAATGGCCAATTCGCAATGCAGTTGTTAACAGACGCTTATAAAGCTAAAGGCGATACTGCCAAATGGGTAGAGAAGTTGCAGGAAGGTATTGTTAAATTCCCAGAAAATCAATATTTCTTTGCTAATCTGGTTGATTATTATAGTAGCTCTAACCAGAATGACAAAGCAATGCAATTTGCTAATGACATGTTGGCTAAAGATCCTAACAACAAATTATATTTGTATGTAAAAGCGTATTTGTATCATAATATGAAAGATTATGAGAAAGCAATTGAATTCTATAAGAAGACTCTTGATGTAGACCCTACATATGCAGAAGCATGCTCAAACTTGGGATTAGTCTATCTGCTACAGGCACAAGACTATGCTGATAAAGCACCAACAGATATTAATGATCCGAATTATGCTACAGCACAAGCCAACATCAAAAAGTTCTACGAGGAAGCTAAACCGTATTACGAAAAAGCAAGAGAACTAAAACCTGATCAGAAAGATTTGTGGCTGCAAGGTCTTTATAGAGTTTATTATAACTTAAATATGGGACCGGAATTTGAAGCTATAGAGAAACTGATGAATTAATCTCACTGATGGATTAATCAGAGATATAAATTACAAAACTTGTCTTTAAAAAGAGGTATCACAAGCTAAAGTGATACCTCTTTATTTTTCCAGAAAAATATAAGAAATAGTGTATTTATCATTATCAAAAAGGCAACTTACTATACTTAAGTAAGTTGCCTTTTTCTATTAAACATAATGTGGATTATTCCATTATTTTAAATCGTGCATTTTGAGAGCTTGATCATCCATTAATAACTAAGAGCGGTGTATCAGAATGAAATATCATCTTACGAGCTATGCCTGGATTAAATAAACGAGAAAATATATTCCGCTTATAAGAAGTTAATGTAATAATATCAATCTGATTTGTTTTAATGTAATTTTCTAAACTATTCAGAAAATCATTACTCATTACCACATCATAATGAATTTCAAGATCCGGGTATTGCTTCTGGAAATAGTCTTTAATGCCTGCCAGTTTTATCTCATTCCATGTATCTTTTACATCTGATAAGTGAATAAGAGAAACAGAAAAATGAAATGGATCAAGTCCATTGATAAATGAATCAAAAGCAATCAAATCACGCTGATCAAAGTTTGTCATAAAAGCTATCCGTTTCACTTCATTAAAACTATTAAATGGAGTATTCTCAGGGATAGCCAATACTGTAGTATGACTACGTTCTATCACTTCAGCGGTTACACTACCAATAAGATCAATATCTTTTTGATTTTTACCACGTGTACCCATTATAATGATTCTAGGACGATGTTCTTTATTATACCGTAATATTTCTTCCTCAGGAATGCCTTCTCGTAACACACAGGTATATTTCACATCAGGGAATTCGCCTGACGCTACCTTTTGTTTTATTTTCTCTGATAAAGCATTCAAATCATCATGAACTTTATGCAACACATTCTTTACGGTCTCTTCATCGCTAATCTGATAATTAAATACATCACCATATGGCAGTGATGAAGCATAAATTGGTGTAAAGTAAACATGTAATAATATTACCTCCGCATCATAAGATTTCGCGAAATTAAAGCCAAATTCACAAGCCTTCATCGAATAATTAGAGAAATCGACTGGAATAAGTACCTTTTTAGTACGGTGTTCTACTTTAGGCGCCTTCTCTCCCACTATACTTTCAGCAAGCCAAGCTGAACTTTCTGTGATTTTTAAAGCACGAGGCAAGTCGCTTTCTTTAATACGCAAACGCACACCAGATGACACAACCGGCTGTATTTGGTTAACATTGTGAATATACGTCTCTATACCCTCATTTTCAAGAACATTCTTCAATATCTGAGCTTTTGTATAAGTCAGAATAGCTAAAGTTACTAATTTGTCTTCCATAATTCGTTTGTTTTATTGAATTCAACAAATAAGAAATCCCAATTGTTTTTGCCAATTGGGATTCTGACTTTATCTTTTATTTAAGCCTGCATAGCTTCGGTAGCTTCTTCTTTTCTCATATTCAATTCATCCAATATCCTTAATGCCCGATCAAGCACAGTGGTATCATCAATCATAACCAATCCACCATCCGGACCAGGCTCAAGATGTATTCCGACACTTTTCCCCTCCTTAAAGTTATGACCACCAAAAAAATTTCTCACCGTGTCGACGTTTAAATTTAGTTCGTCGGCTATTCTATGCATGCTACCGCTAGGCAATGAAT
>OGXD01002129.1_pt1 | contig 13065 bp, 10 predicted proteins | sample 1576211 | NCBI WGS metagenome assembly OGXD01 (sample SAMEA3541470, study PRJEB24748) | human gut metagenome | biome: human gut; feature: human-associated habitat; material: faeces | place: China | collected 2012
TGAAGCTCTACTGTACTGACCCAGACCATGAGGATTTTGGAACCTTTATTCAAGATGTGTTCCTTGGTACAATTCCTTATATGACAAGTAATGGTACATTTGTCATCAATGGTGCTGAACGTGTGGTTGTATCTCAATTGCACCGTTCTCCGGGTGTGTTCTTTGGTCAAGGTGTTCATGCAAATGGTACAGTGCTTTACAGTGCTCGTATTATTCCATTCAAGGGCTCTTGGATAGAGTTTGCAACGGACATTAATAATGTAATGTATGCTTACATTGACCGTAAGAAGAAGTTGCCTGTTACAACGATGCTTCGCGCAATAGGATTTGAAAGCGATAAGGATATTCTTCAGATTTTCGACCTTTGCGAAGAAGTTAAGGTAAACAAGAAAAACATGAAAGCTGCCTTGGGACGCAAGTTGGCTGGTAATGTTATGAAAAGCTGGAACGAGGACTTCGTTGATGAAGATACAGGTGAAGTGGTATCTATTGAGCGTAATGAAGTTGTCGTAGAACGTGAGACAGAAATCACTGATGAGAATCTTGATGTTATTCTCGAAAGCGGTGTGTCTTCTGTGCTTTTGCATAAAGATGAAGATGTAGCAAACAAGTACTCTATAATCTTCAATACGCTTGCAAAAGACCCCAGCCACTCAGAAATCGAGGCAGTAAACTATATTTACCGTCAGTTGCGTAATGCTGATGCTGCTGACGATGCGAGCGCAAGAGAAGTATTCCAAAACCTGTTCTTCTCTGATAAACGCTACGACCTCGGTGAAGTAGGTAGATACAGAATTAATAGAAAGTTAGGACTTGACACCGATATGGACGTTCGTGTCTTAACGAAAGATGATATTATCGAGATTATCAAGTATTTGATAAACCTCGTAAATTCGAATGCAACAGTTGATGATATTGACCACTTGTCAAACCGTCGTGTTCGCACCGTTGGAGAACAATTAGCAAATCAGTTCTCAATCGGTTTGGCTCGTATGAGTCGTACTATCCGTGAACGTATGAATGTTCGCGACAATGAAGTGTTCCAACCAACTGATTTGATTAATGCAAAAACTATTTCAAGCGTTATCAACTCATTCTTTGGTACCAACCCATTGAGTCAATTTATGGACCAAACCAATCCATTGGCAGAAGTTACGCACAAGCGTCGTCTTTCAGCCTTAGGTCCTGGTGGTCTTTCTCGTGAACGTGCAGGTTTTGAAGTTCGCGACGTCCACTATACACACTATGGTCGCTTGTGTCCTATTGAGTCTCCTGAAGGTCCAAACATTGGTTTGATTTCTTCATTGTGTCTCTATGCAAAAATTAATGACCTTGGCTTTATTGTTACTCCTTATAGAAAGGTTACAGAGTCAAAGGTAGACTTAGACAACGAACACGTTGTTTATATGACTGCTGAAGAGGAAGAAGATCTCCCAGTAGGACAGGGTAATGCACCATTGAACCCAGATGGTACATTCATTCGTGACTATGTAAAGTGTCGCCAAGATGCCGATTATCCAGTAGTAGAACCAAGTCAAGTAGCTTTGATGGACGTTGCTCCACAGCAGATTGCTTCAGTTTCTGCTGGCTTAATTCCTTTCTTGGAGCACGATGACGGTCACCGTGCACTGATGGGTTGTAACATGATGCGCCAAGCTGTGCCATTGCTTCATAACGATGCTCCTATTGTAGGAACAGGCTTGGAGAAGCAGGTGTGCGAAGATTCTCGTACGATGGTAACTGCTGAAGGCGATGGCGTTATCGAATATGTGGACGCAACTACAATTCGTATTCTCTACGACCGAACAGACGATGAAGAGTTTGTAAGTTTCGAACCAGCGTTAATGGAGTATCGTATCTCTAAGTTCCGTCGCACCAACCAAAATATGGTGGTAGACCTCCGTCCTATTTGTAATAAGGGACAGCGTGTTAAGAAAGGCGATATACTTACTGAAGGTTATGCAACCGAGAACGGTGAATTAGCACTTGGACGCAACCTTCTTGTAGCTTATATGCCTTGGAAGGGCTACAACTACGAAGATGCTGTTGTTATTTCAGAGCGAATGGTTCGTGAAGATGTACTTACATCTGTGCATGTAGATGAGTATTCTCTCGAAGTTCGAGAAACAAAGCGTGGTGTTGAAGAGTTTACAGCCGATATTCCTAACGTTAGCGAAGAAGCAACAAAGGATCTCGATGAAAACGGTATTATCCGTATCGGTGCACGTGTTGAGCCAGGCGATATAATGATTGGTAAGATTTCTCCAAAGGGAGAAAGTGACCCATCACCAGAAGAAAAGTTGCTCCGTGCCATCTTCGGAGACAAGGCAGGTGATGTTAAAGACTCTTCTTTGAAAGCCAACCCATCTTTGAGTGGTGTTGTTATTGACAAGAAATTGTTTGCACGTGCTATCAAGACACGCGAAAGCAAGCGTCACGATAAAGTTACTTTGGCACGTCTCGACGAAGAACAAGAGGTAAAAATCAACGATTTTAATTACTTGTTGGTTTATAAGCTCCTCGAATTGACAGAAGACAAGGTATCGCAAGGCATTAAGGATTATTCAAATGCAGAGATTATTACCAAGGGAACAAAGTTCACTATGGCTGCTTTGAAGAACCTTGACTACGAAGGTATTCAGTCAAACGGCTGGACTGACGATGAGCATACCAACCTCTTGATTCAGAAACTTATTATGAACTTCATTCGTAAGTACAAGCAGATGGACGCTGAGCTTAAACGTAAGAAGTTTGCTATTACCATCGGAGACGAACTCCCATCAGGTGTTCTCCAGATGGCGAAGGTTTACATCGCGAAGAAGCGTAAGATTCACATGATGGAGGAGGTCGCCGAGGCCGTCGGCCTGCGCGGCCATCTGGTCTCGCGCGCCGTGAACGAGGACGTCGCCCGCGATGTCGGCCTGACCTATGACAAGACCATGGAGTTCTGCCGCAGGCTCGGCCGCTACTCCATTTCGCCGGGCAACTTCGTCGGTGGCCTGACGACGATCGAGGAAAAGAGCATGGGCGCCGTCGTGAAAATGGGCGGCTGCAGGATCGAGGGCGTTCTGAAGATCGCGCAGCGGCCGAAGCACCCCGGCTTCTGGCTGCTGGACGTCATTCCGGACGACAAGCCCGAGCCCGCCTTCTTCTTCGGCGGCGACGCGACCGGCCTTCTGGACCAGATCGCCTGCGGCTGCCACCTCGTTCTGTTTAACACGGGCCGCGGCCACGTCGGCGGCACGCCCGTCGCTCCCATCCTGAAGCTGACCGGCAATCAGGAGACGTTCGACATGCTCAGCCACGACATCGACTTCTGCGCGGGCAGCGTCCTGACCGGCGCGGAGACGAAGGCCGAGGCCGCCGAGCGCCTGTGGAGCCTGATTCAGCGCATCTGCAATGGCGAAGAGGTCCACGCCGAGCGCGTCGGCCACCGCCAGGGCACCCTGTTCTTCAACTATCAGGACCCCCGCCGCGTCGTCCCGTGCCGGTATTGATCAGGCTCTCTCCCAGCCGGTAAAGTAGCCGTCCGCGCCGAAGACCGGGCGCAGCGCCACGCCGTCTGTGCGGAGCCACGGCATTGCGGCCGTGTCTGCCAGCAGGCGCTCCGTCACATAGAACGTCTGCACATGGTTCGTGTCGCGGATCCACATGGCACGATAGCCGCTTGCCGCATTCGCGCCCGTGATGGTATGCAGGGCAAAGCGGATGGCAAGGTCATCGTTCTCCATGACGATTGGGATACGGAAGCCATTGATATCGCGTGAGGTCAGGGAGTTGGGATAGGTCTGCTCCATATCGATCTTGTCAAACAGGCGGCGCGTCGTCACGTCGGCATTGCCCATGCCCGTGGCATTGTGGTGCGCCTCGTCCGTCAGATCGCGCGCAACGATGCGCTCGGCAAACGGCCGGGAAATGCCGTTCTGTGCGGAGCGGCCGGTGACGTTCGGGTCCATGCCCGCGCCGCTGATATTCTTGCCGATCCAGTCGACGATCAGAAGATCGAGTTTTTCATACGGAATTCCGAAGAGCTGCGCCGCCGCATCCGGCAGCAGCTCTTTTTCCGTCTCCAGAATTTTGTCCGGAGCGACGGCGACGACGCGATACGTCTCGTGATAGCCGTTTTCCATGGAGGCCATACCGCAGAGGATATTCGTGTTGGCGATGATCTCCAGACCGATCTCCACAATGTTCTGCGACATGCTCGGGAAGCCCTCGGCATGGCAGATGTCCGCGCCGAACTGCTTGCCCATGCCGATGACGATCATCTTGAGGATGCCGCTCTGGATGGGGCCGCGGATGTCCGTATGGGGCTTGATGCGGCCGATGGGAATGATCCAGTCCGCCTCCGCCGCATAGCGGTCGATCCGCGCCGGGAAGCCGTGCGGCTTCGTAACGCCGACCTGCACCGTCTCCATGCTCGAGCGGATGGGCGCGCCGGTATATTCCTCGGTAATGCCGAAATCGGCGAGGATCTTCTTCTGTCCCTCGGCCTGCGCGCCTGCGTGGCTGCCCATGGCCGGGATGATGAACGGCTCTGCGCCGTGCTCGCGCACGACCTCACAGACCGTGCGGACAATGAGCGCGATGTTTGCGATCTCGCGTGAGCCCGCCGCGATGCAGACGCTCTGGCCGGGCTTCAGCTGCTCCAGTGTGCCGCTCTCCTGCATCACGCGCCGCGTCTCTGCCGCGACGTCCTCGAGCTTCGGCGCGGAGCGCGTATTCTCGACGCGGTAGAAATTCGGCACACGATCGTGCTGGAGCAGGGCTTCAAAAATGCTCATGCCTGCGGGCCTGCCTTTTCGATCAGGTATTCCGCGGGATCGATGCCGAGGTCCTGGCAGATCTTGACGATCTCGTCATAGGTCTTGTCATTGACCTTCACGCCCTCCTCCGCCACGCGCGCCATGTGGGCATAGGCCTTGTCGCCGTGCGTGTAGATGCGGGTCTGGCCGTCGGCCAGCGCAGAATTGCGGATGTCCTCGAGGTACTGGCTGAAGCGCTTTTCCATCTGCTCCTTGTCGCCGAAGATGGAATAGTCGACAGCCATAAAGAAATGGCAGACCTTGTCGACATTCGGCACAACGCGGACCTCGTTGCTCGTGCGGCCGCCGGACAGGATGCCGCAGAACAGCTCGACGAGCAGGCTCAGGCCGTAGCCCTTGTGGCCACTGTTCGTCTCGCCCTCGCCGCCGACGGGGAAAATGCCGCCGAGGGACTTCGTAGCGCGGATGCGCAGGAAATCGTTCGGGTCATAGCTGGGAGAGCCGTCCGAATTCATGAGCCAATCTCCGGGCAGGGTCTTGCCCGCCTTGGCGTAGACCTCCATCTTTCCGGCAGGTACCACGCTCGTGGCCATGTCGAGATGGAACGGATGCGGCGTGCCGGGCATGGAGACGGCGATGGGGTTCGTGCCCATCATCGGCTGCTTGCCGAACGTCGGCACGACGAGGGCCTCGGTGTTCGTCATGGAGATGCCCAGCAGGCCCTGATCGGCAGCCATCTTGGCATAATAACCGGCGATGCCGTAGTGGTTGGAGTCGCGGACGACAACGATGCCGACGCCGGCCTTCTTCGCCTTGTCAATGGCCATCTGCATGGCGGCGACAGAGACGGGCTGGCCGATGGCATCATGCGCGTCGATAACGGCGGAGACGGGCGTTTCGCGGACGATCTCACTCTTCGCGCCGCGCTTGATGCGGCCGATCTCCAGAGAATGCGTATAAAGCTTCATGCGCTGCACGCCGTGGGACTCGATGCCCATGCGGTCAGATGCCAGCAGCACGTTGGCAATGTCCTCACAGTCGGAGCGGCTGTAGCCATTGCGGGTAAAAACTTCCACGGTCAGGTCCCAGAGACGCTGATCATCAAAATAACGGTATCCCATAGTTGATTCCTCCTGTATTTAGCCGCCGAGATAGGTCTCGCGGATCACGTCGCTCTGAATCAGTTCACTGCTCTTGCCCGAGTGGGCGATGCGGCCGTTTTCCAGCACATAGCAGCGATTGGAGATTGAAAGCGCCATATAGGCGTTCTGCTCGACAAGGATGACGGGCAGCTTTTTCACCGTGTTGATATTATGGATGACGTCAAACACATCGTCGACGATGACGGGGGCCAGGCCAAGGGACGGCTCATCAAGCATGACCATGGACGGGTCACTCATCAGGCCGCGCGCAATGGCCAGCATCTGCTGCTCGCCGCCGGACATGGAACCGGCCTTCTGCTTTAGGCGCTCCTTCAGTCGCGGGAACATGGTGTACATCTCCTCGAGCTTCTCGTTCATCTGCGCAGCCGTGTAGGAGCGGCAGTATGCGCCCATCTCCAGATTTTCCAAAACGGTCATGTTCGGGAAGACCTCGCGGCCCTCTGGAACATAGGCAATGCCCGCCTTGCAGATCTTGTGCGCATGCATGCGGTTGAGCTTTTTCCCGTCGAACGTCACCTCGCCGCGGCCCATGTGGACCAAGCCCATGATGGTCTTCATCATCGTGGACTTGCCCGCGCCGTTTGCGCCGATGACGGAGACGATCTCGCCGGGGTAGACATCGACGTTGATGTCATAGAGCACCTGCACCTTATCATAGTAGGAGCAGACGTTTTTCAGGCTTAAAATCGGTTCCATACTCATTCCTCCGTGCGGAAGCGGTCGCCCAGATAGGCCTTGACGACCTGCGGGTCATGCTGGATCTCCTCCGGTGTGCCCTCGGCGATCTTGCAGCCGAAGTTCAGCACCGTGATGCGATGGCTCAGGTTCATGACGACGTCCATGTTGTGCTCGATGAGGAACAGATCGATGCCGCTGTCATAGACCTTGCGCAGGATATCCACAAACTCGCGGCGCTCACTCGGGTTCAAGCCCGCGGCGGGCTCGTCGAGCAGGATGAGCTGCGGCGTCGTCATCAGCGCGCGGCCAAGCTCGCAGACCTTCTGGCGGCCATAGGCCAGATTGTCGACGGTCTCGTTGCGCAGATGATACATGCCGATGGAGTCGAGCACCTCGCACGCCTTCTCGCGCAGGACGCGTTCCTCGCGGTGGCTGCCGCGCAGGTCGACGATGAAGCGGAGCATGTTGTGGGAAACATCCTTCTGGCCGCCCATCATGACGTTCTCCAGCACCGTCATGGAGGAAAACAGCTTGATATTCTGGAACGTGCGGCCGACGCCCGCCTTGACGGTCTCAAAGGTCGGCTTGCCGGTCAGCAGCGTATCGCGGAACCAGATCTGGCCGGACGTGGGCGGAATGACAGAGTTGATGAGGTTCAGCGTCGTGGTCTTGCCGGAGCCGTTCGGGCCGATGAGGGCGTGGATTTTGCGCTCCTGCACGTCAATGGAGAGGTCATTGACCGCAACAAGGCCCTCGAAGCGCTTGACGAGATGCTCAATTCTTAATGTGGTCGCCATCCGCCGTACCTCCCTTCTCCATAGCCGGTGCGCCGGCCCTGCGGGCGCGCAGCCTGTTCCATTTTTCGCGGATCGGAGCCGCCAGCGAGACGATGCCCTTCGGCAGGAAGAGCGCGCACAGCAGAACGGCCGTGTAATAGACGAAATAATAGTACTTGCCAAGGAAGCGGAGCAGCTCCGGCAGCAGCGTGATGATCACGGCGCCGATGACGTTGCCGAACACCGAGCCGATGCCGCCGACCATGAGCATGATGACGAAGTTCGTGGACAGGTCCACCGTAAAGGACTCGGGGTTGATGTAGCCGATGAGGTGGGCATAGAGTGCACCCGCGAAGCTGCCGAGCATGGCGGCCAGCGTAAAGGCGCGGATCTTCACCTTCGCAACGTCAATACCGCAGGATTCCACGGCGTCAATGTTGTCGCGCACGGCCTTGAACTCGCGGCCCCACTTGGAATTGACGATACGCCAGGCAAACCAGACTACCAGAATTGCCACGATGAGCACCATATAGTAATACGGAATCGTGCCCTCGATCCGATAGCCGAAGAAATTGTAGCGCTCGATGCCGCGCAGGCCCTGTGCGCCGTTCGTCACGCCCTTCATGTTGTTCAGGAGCATGCGGATGATCTCCGTGAAGGCGATGGTCGTCAGGGAGAGGTACACGCCGCGCAGGCGCAGGCTCGGATAGCCGAGCGCCTTGCCGATGAGCCAGCCGACGCACAGCGCCGCCACAAGGCCGAGCCACGGAGAAACGCCGAGCTTCACATTCAGCAGGCCGGAAACGTAGGCGCCCATGGCGAACATACCGGCCGTGCCGAGGTTCATCTGGCCGGTCAGGCCGGTGATGAAGTTCAGGCCGCAGACCGCGATCAGATAGATCAGGATCTGACAGGCGATGGTCATATAGTATTCATTCCGGATCATCTGCGGCAGCAGGGCTGCGATCACGGCAGCGATCAGCAGCGGCAGCAGCCGGAAGATCAGCTTTTGTTCCTTTTTCATGCGGCAGCCCCCTTACTTATTTTTCTTCCCGAGGAGGCCCTGCGGACGGAACAGCAGGAACGCAACCAGAAGAACAAAGGCCACAACATCCTTATAGACCGACGGCAGGATCATGGAGGCGATATTCTCGACGATGCCGAGCACAAGGCCGCCCGCGATACAGCCGGGCATGTAGCCGAAGCCGCCCAGAACGCCCGCTGCAAAGCCCTTCAGGCCGATCATATTGGACATGGTGGAGCTGACATTGTACAGCGGCACAACCAGGATGCCGATGCAGCAGCAGATCACGGTACTGATGGCGATGGTGATCGCCATATTGCGGTTGACGTCGATGCCGACGATCGAGGCCGCCGTGCGGTTCTGCGCCACGCAGCGCATGGCCTTGCCGGGCTTGGTCTTCTGCAGGTAGAACTGCAGCAGTGCAACGATGACGATCGCGGCGATGATGAGAAACAGGTTGGATTTTGAGATAACGGCATTGCCGATCTGGTAGGTGCCGGACATGAAGTCCGGGATCGTAAAGGCGTTGCCGCCCCAGATCAGGCAGGCGCCCTCCATGATGACCTTGCCGAACATGATCGTGGCCATAATGGTGAAGATCATGGACTTCTGCTTGCGCAGGGGGATGAAGATCAGATAGGCCACCAGAATGCCGAACACCGCCATCAGCAGCAGCGAGGCGATCGCACTGACCACGGAATTCCAGCCGAGGCCCAGCACGAACATGCCCGCATAGATGTAGGCGCCCAGCGAGACCATTTTGTCATGGCTGAAGTTCAGAACGCCGGAGGCGTTGTAGATCAGCGTGTACTCGATGCCGATCAGCGCATAAACAAAGCCCATGGCGATGCCGCTGATCACAAGCTGGATGATCGTCCAAATCATAAACAAGTCTCCTATGAGAGTCTCCGAGCCGGTCCGGTGCGCCGAATTGCCGCCGGGACCGGCTCGAAAGGTTCCTTATGATAGGGGACAGAGCGTATTGGCGCTCTGTCCCGGATACGCGTGGGAGATAGGGCTTATACTAGAATCTGATAAAAAGCTTTAAAAGCTTTTTATAGCGCCGAGGGCGCGTCAGATTCTGCATGAGACGGCGCAGCGTGCGTCAGCACGATGCGAGTGTGCGTAGCACACGGGATTCCTGATTAAATGTTTTAATCAGGAATCAGTATTAATCCATGGTGACCTGATCCTGATAGGACGGCACCAGATTCTTCATCACGCCGATGATGGCGGTGTGGGCAAGCTCACGCTTGTCGTTGGCCGTGTATACACCGTAAAGCGTGTCGAGGTTGATGGTCTTCAGGGCCTCGCAGAGGTCAGCAGACTCCAGAGAGGTCGCGCGCTTGGCAGCGTCGGCAAAGGCATAAACGCCGTTGTAGTACGTTGCGGCATAGATCTCCGGCGTGGAGCCGTACTTCTCTTCATAGTTCTTCGAGAAGGTCTGAACGAGCTCAGAGGGGTTCTCGGCGATGAAGTCGGTCACATAGTTCCAGCCCTCGATCCACTCGGCGTTGCACAGGGAGTAGACCTGCGGGGTCGCGATGGTCGTGGAGCTGATGACGGGCAGGTTCAGGCCCTGCTCATAGAACTGGCGGGCAGCCAGGGCGCACTCGTCGTCATGGGCCCACATGATGACCACGTCGCAGTTCTCTTCCTTGACCTTGAGGATCTGCGTGCTGAGGTCCTTATCACCGGCGTTGTGGCCGGCTTCGTAGTATTCCACACCGTTGGCATCGCACCACTTCGTGATGGTGTGCATCGCGCCGGAGCCGTAGTCATCGCTGCAGTAGAAGATGCCGATCTTCTTGGCGCCGTAGTTGGAGACGGCATAGGACGCCGCGACCTCCGCCATGATGGTGTCGGAGCAGCGCAGACGGTGGAAATAGGGATTGTCGATGTTGTCAGTCAGAGCGGCGCTCGTTGCACCGATGAGGAGGGGGATCTTGCCGGTCTGGACGTTCTGGTCCATGGCCAGTGCGAGGGAGCTGAGCATCGGGCCGACGATAGCGACGACCTTCTGGCTCTGGAGCTTGTTATAGGCGTTGATGGCCGTGTCGGCCTTGCCGCCGTCATCCTCGATGACGAGCTCGATCTGCTTGCCGTTGATGCCGCCAGCAGCATTGATTTCTTCCACGGCCATCTTGGCGCCCTGCTGGGCATAGCCGCCGTTCGTCTGGGAGTTGCCCGTCAGGGAGCAGAGGATGCCGAGCTTGATGGTATCGTCACTGCCGCCCTTGCCGCAGGCGGTGAAAGCAAATACCAGCGAGAGTACGAGGACCAGCGCGATCAGTTTCGAAAACTTCTTCATTTCATGACGCTCCTTTTATTCTCTTGATAGTGGGGTCTGGGATCATTGCCTGCAAGGGGTATCCCCCGCGCCGGAGAAGCGGGGCTCGACTCTCCGGCGCGGGGTGTGAGAAAGGTGATGACTTACTTAATGAGGTTGGTCGCCTTGATGGTGACGTCCATGTCGGCCAGCAGAGCGTCGACCTTTTTCTTCTCCTCGGGCAGCAGGTCGCCCAGCGGCATACGGGGCAGACCGGCGTCGAAGCCGAAGCACTTGAGGACATACTTGAAGACCTCGTGCCAGTGCGGATCGTTGTTGCTGTAGGTGATGAAGTAGTCGATGAAGTCCTGCATCTTATCCCACAGCTTGCGGGCGGCCGGAGCATCCTGCTGCACGGTGCAGAGGTTGAACAGGTCGACGCAGAACTTCGGGAAGATGCCGGGCAGGCCGGACAGCCAGCCGTCAGCGCCGGCGAAGAAGGCGGGCAGCGGCTCGTAGTCATGGCCATAGAGGGCGGTGATGCCGTCCGGGCAGTAGTGCTTCATGCCCTGGATGTAGCTGGCGCGGCCGTCAGCCAGCTTCACGCCGTTGATGATGCCCTGCTCTGCCAGCTCCTTCAGCTCGATCGGCTCGAACTGATAGCCGCAGAAACGGGGGTTGTTGTAAAGGATGATGTCGAAATCATCGCCGACAGCCTCGCGGAGCTTCTTGAAGTGGTTTACGACGGCTCTCTTGTGCGGGATGAGGTAATACGGCATGATGACCAGTGCGCCCTCGGCGCCGCACTTCTGTGCGAACTTCGTCATCTCGATGGTCTGCGCGGTGCCATACTTGCCGGTGCCGGGATAAACGGGGACCTGATGGTCGACGAACTTCACGAGGCACTCGATGATCTTCTTCTGCTCATCGTCGCTCATGGAGATGTTCTCACCGGTGGAGCCGGTCACGGAGAGGCTGTGTGCGCCGCAGTCCAAAACCCACTGGATATAGCGCTCGGTCTCTTTCTGGTTGAAGCTCTCGTCAGCATTCCAGAAAGTCATCACGGCAGGCATAACGCCGGAACCCTTGGTCTTACGCATGGTGCTCATATTTCTTCCTCCTGATAGACTTGTCGTCTTTTCTGAATTGGTTTTCATCTATCATCAGCGAGGCCTGCCGTGCACAAAACAGGTCTACGTTGACTGCTCATTTTCGCGGATATTGCGGATGATCTGCTCCTCCACATACCGCACATGGGTGGTGATGGCACTGACGAGGGCAGCGCGGTCGAGGCGGCGGAGGGCGTCGCAGATCATCCTGTGGTGATCGACGGCCTCCTGCGAAACGACTGCCACGCCCTTGAGGTTCAGGTAATTCAGCGTGACGCAGTTGTTCTGCACGCGGTTGTACAGCTCCGTCATGTAGGAATTGCGCGCGCAGGCGACGATCATGCGGTGCAGCTTCATATCCGCCATACTGGAGCGGTAGCTGTCGCCGCTCTCCTGGGAACGGCTGCACTCCTCCTCACACTCGGCGATACGGTAATCCATAGCGGGCTCGCCGATGTCGCAGATGAGGTTTGCAGCGCCGACCTCAAAGAACAGGCGCATCTCCATCATATCCCGCACACGCCGTTCGTCCGCGGCGGGGAAAAAGAACTTACCGGTCGGGGAGGTCTCCACGATGCCGTCCGTGGCCAGGCGCTTGAGGGCCTGGATGACCGGCGTGCGGCTGATCTCATACTGTTCGCAAAGACGTTCGATCTGCACCTGCTCGCCGGAATGGAACTTTCCTTCAAAAATGCTGGAGAGGATCTGTTCGTAAACGGCCTCGTCCAAATTGCGCTTCAGGCGAAATGTGTTCATATCATACTTCCTCCAGTTTTATCATCACGAGCGATCTGCTGTTTATGCTGTATAGAAGTATTGTAGCCGCCATTCAATCTCCCGTCAATATTAAATTCATTTTTGTGTTTTTAACAAATTGGTAGTTCGTTTTTCTGGCTTCATTATACACCATGTCTAAAATTTGTCAATCCTGAAATTAAATTAAAAATTCAGTTTTCTGTTTTGCACAATACACGGGCGTATTACTTGTGCATTTTGCATGTTATTCCATCCGGTTACAGAATTCGATCCGTTTTGACCGATTTCCACAGCACAAAAACCGCACGCGCCGGAACAGGCGTGTGCGGGAAATGAGGACGCTGCCGTTCTGCAAGACTGGTCGCTCCGGCCGCAATGCCGCAAAAGCAGGCACAGCATATGAAAAAGCGGACAGGTCAGATTGACCTGTCCGCTTCAGACTGCCAAAAAATCTGCCTAGCCGCAAGTCTCGGAGGGAAGGAAAGTGTGAAAGACTAACTATTAAAAGTCAAGCCCGAAATGCG
>OGXD01002134.1_pt1 | contig 13035 bp, 8 predicted proteins | sample 1576211 | NCBI WGS metagenome assembly OGXD01 (sample SAMEA3541470, study PRJEB24748) | human gut metagenome | biome: human gut; feature: human-associated habitat; material: faeces | place: China | collected 2012
TAGCCGATTATTTCTTCGACAAAGAAAAAGGTTTCTTCTTCGATCGCCGTTTAAAGGACGGAAGCTTTATACAGGAACCGGGATGCGAAGCATATACTCCGTTATGGACAGAAGTAGCTACTGCCGATCAGGTAAAAGCCATGTTGCCCCTGCTGACCGATACAGCCAAGTTCTCTACCTACATTCCCTTCCCCACAGTAGCAGCAGACAACCCGAAGTATAACCCACGTGGCTATTGGCGTGGCCCTATCTGGTTGGATCAGACTTATTTCGCTATCCGCGGTCTGCGCAACTATGGATATAACAAGATGGCGGATGAATATACCCTCCAGGTATTCGACCGTCTGCAAGGCTTGAAAGAAGGAGCACCGATACATGAAAACTATGGCACACACACCGGTGAATTGTTAAAAGCTCCCCATTTCAGTTGGAGTTCATCACATTTGCTGATGTTATATGATGATTATGGCAAATAAACTCTCTCTTTTTACCTTAATATAAATAATACCAAAAGGGGCCGCACTCGTGATGAATGTAGCCCCCTGCTTTTATATCGTATTACCTGTTACCCCCAATACACTCTTTTCAGAAGTGATAAAAATTCTCCAATGAATGAGTAGAATGTTACAGGTGTAAGATTATATATCTTCCGGCTGAAACATGATATATCTTTCAGCCTATACATCAGTATATGTTCACACTTCACAACAGGAAACTTCAAAACATCTGCCCCTTTTTTAAAAACAACAGGACATATTAAAAAAACATCAAGAGCTTTTATTAATACGTCCTGTTGTTTCTCCTGTTTCTTTATATACACATAGCAAAACACTTATTTTTTCCTTCAGAGGTTTCAGCCTCTCCACAAACGCTTTGTTCATCGGCATTCTGGCTGAAGAATTGATACCTCGAAATCTTTCAGCCTGGAAAAAATCCTTCAGCCGGAAAGCGCATGAACAGGGAGTTTACGAAAAGGCTGAAACTTTTGAAGGATTTTTGGGGCAATTCTTCGGGAGGAGCATATTTTCCACCGAAAGAGGAATATGCCCACAAAAAAGAACATAAAAGACGCAAGAAACCAGGATGCCTGATATCTTGTTACAAGATGAGGCAAATCTTGTGAGAAGTTTCTCCTAATCTTGTGTGAAGTCACGCTGATTCTTGTTATACAAAAAAGCCTGCCATTAATATAATGTTTATCAATGACAGGCGACTTATTTCGTTTGGAGAAATCAAAACATCCTGCTGACACGCTCAATACCGGCAGCCAGCACATCTATCTCTTCTTTAGTATTATACAAACCAAAAGAAGCACGTACAGTTCCCTCAATCCCCATACGAATCATCAAAGGCTGTGCGCAATGATGCCCGGTACGCACAGCAATGCCCAAGCGGTCAAGCAACGTACCCATATCCAAATGATGAATATTTCCTACCAAGAAAGAAATGACACTGCTCTTGTTACCGGCCTCTCCGAAGATACGCATCCCGTCTATTTCTTTCAGACGCTGCATAGCATATTGTGTCAGTTCATGCTCATGGGTGGCAACATTTTCCACGCCGAGAGCAGATACATAATCCAACGCTTTTGCCAAGGCAGTAGTGCCGATATAATCGGGAGTTCCTGCTTCAAACTTAAACGGTAATTCATTAAAAGTCGTTTTCTCGAAGCTGACACTTTGTATCATCTCGCCTCCCCCTTGGTAAGGTGGAAGTTTATCCAGCCACTCTTCTTTTCCATAAAGCACTCCCACACCGGTAGGTCCATATATTTTATGTCCGCTGAAAGCAAAAAAGTCAGCATCCAAATCCTGAACATCCACTTTCATGTGAGGAACACTCTGCGCCCCGTCAATCAAAACGGGAACACTGTGTGTATGGGCAGTCGCAATCATCTCTTTCGCCGGATTGACAGTGCCCAACACATTACTTACATGAGCGAAACTCACCAGCTTGGTCCGTTCCGAAAAGAGTTTCTCATATTCATCCAACAACAGTTCTCCCCTGTCATTCATGGGAATCACTTTCAGCACGATTCCTTTACGCGCAGCCTGTAACTGCCAAGGTACAATATTGCTGTGATGCTCCATGACAGAAACAATCACTTCATCACCTTCCTTCATCTGACTGTCGGCAAAAGAAGAAGCCAACAGGTTGATACTCTCCGTCGTGCCCCGTGTAAACACGATTTCATTGCTACTGCGTGCATTGATAAAACGACGTACAGTCTCACGAGAAGCTTCATGCAACTCGGTAGCCTGCTGAGACAAGAAATGCACACCACGATGCACATTGGCATTGACCGAATAATATTCATCGGTTATGGCTTCAACCACTTGGCGCGGTTTCTGAGTGGTAGCCCCATTATCCAGATAAATAAGCGGCTTTCCATACACCTCCCGATCTAATATCGGAAAATCTTCTCTTACTTTTTGTATATCGTACATGACGTCCTATTTACATATCGCACATCCCTGACATTTATTCAACTCACCACGGAAGCGTTTTTCCACCAACAAATGCAAACGGTCTTTCAATGCATCCAGGCGGATCGTATCTATTACTTCATTGACAAAAGCAAACATAAGCAATAAACGTGCTTCCTTCAGACTGATACCACGCTGTTGCATATAGAACAACGCATTTTCATCTAGCTGACCGACAGTAGCTCCGTGAGAGCACTTTACGTCATCCGCATAAATTTCCAGTTGCGGCTGAGTGTACATATGGGCATCACGAGTAGCACAGAGGTTGCGGTTGGTTTGTTGGGAATTAGTATGTTGTGCTCCTTCACGTACCAATACTTTTCCGGCAAACGCACCTGTCGCCTGATCATCCAATACATATTTAAACAGCTCATTACTAGTGCAATCAGCAACCTTGTGGTCAATGAAAGTATGATTGTCCACCTGTTCATTCTTATCGGCAATGACCATACCACACAAATTGATCTCAGCTCCACGTCCGGCCAAAGTTACTTCAGTTGTATTACGCGTAGTACCGTTATGCAAAGTCATACCATTCAAAAGCACATTACTGTCTGCCTCCTGGTTCACATAGAGGTTACTGAAACGCACTGTGCTGGTATGGGTTTCTTCCAGTTCATAAAGATCGAAAGTAGCATTTTCTTTTGCAAAGACCTCAATAACCTGAGTAGAAAGGAAATTTACATTATCCATGGCATGATCACAAATCAACAGACGAGCCTGCGCACTTTCTTCCAGCACAACCAGCACACGGCGGTTCACCATAAAATTAACATCAGCACGCAATATATTCACCAGTTGAATGGGTTTGTCCACCACCACGCCTTTCGGCACATACAGCATAAAGCCATCCTGGGCAAAAGTAGTATTGAAGGCGGTCACACCATCCTTGGAAGTATCTGCCAACTTGCCATAATACTGCTTGACCAAAGCCGGATATTGTTCAGACAGCTCTTTCAAGCTGCCAAGCAACACTCCTTCCGGCAATTGCGCCTTCGGCAAAACTTTACGATAAAAAGCATCATTTACTACAAAATAAAGAGCGGTACTCATATTAGGTACATCGCACTTGAACACTTCATACGGATTCACCGGAATGTCGAGTCTGTTCAAATTCAAACCATAATCCGGCTCGAACAATTTGCTCACATCCGTGTATTTATACTTTTCCTGCTTGCGGGTAGGGAAACCTAATTTTTCGAAATCTGCGAAAGCTTGCGCACGGGGAGCGTTCAGCACCTCGGCACTATGCTGGCAAATCATCGCCTCACATTGAGAAAAGAGATCAATATATTGTTGTTCTGCTCTCATAATCACTTTCTTCTTTAGGCATCCAATATTATTCTCCCAACTCGGCTTTTATCCAGTCGTAACCACGCTCTTCCAGTTCCAAAGCCAATTCGGGACCCGCAGTTTTTACAATACGTCCTTTATACAATACATGTACAATATCCGGTTTGATATAATCCAGCAACCGTTGATAGTGTGTAATGACGATACAACTTGTTTCGGGAGTCTTCAGTTTATTCACACCCTCGGCTACAATACGCAACGCATCAATATCAAGACCGGAATCCGTTTCATCCAAAATACTCAACTTAGGCTCCAGCATAGCCATCTGGAAGATCTCATTGCGCTTCTTCTCACCACCGCTGAATCCCTCGTTTACCGAACGGTTTGCCAATTTATTATCCAATTCTACCACAGCCCGTTTCTCGCGCATCAGCTTCAAGAACTCACTGGCTGTTAATGCAGGAAGGCCTTTATATTTACGCTGCTCGTTTACCGCCGCACGCATAAAGTTCACCATACTGACTCCGGGAATCTCCACCGGATATTGGAAAGACAAAAACAGACCCTCATGGCTGCGATCCTCAGGATTCAAAGCCAACAAATCTTTTCCTTCAAAGGTCACCGAACCTTTCGTTACCTCAAAAGCCGGATTGCCTACCAACACAGACGAAAGGGTACTCTTTCCGGAACCGTTGGGTCCCATAATAGCATGAACTTCACCTTTCTTTATGCTTAGATTAATACCTTTCAATATTTCTTTGCCATTGACACTGGCATGTAAGTCTTTTATCTCTAACATAATTCTATTAAATTCTTAGTTCTTCATTTATCCTACACTTCCCTCTAAAGAAATAGCCAGCAGCTTCTGTGCCTCTACCGCAAACTCCATTGGAAGTTTATTCAGTACTTCTTTTGCATATCCATTGACAATCAACCCAATAGCGTCTTCCGTAGGAATACCGCGCTGATTGCAATAAAACAACTGGTCTTCGCTGATCTTGCTGGTTGTCGCCTCATGTTCCACCACAGCAGTCTCATTATGAATATCCATATATGGGAATGTATGAGCACCGCACTGGCTCCCCAGCAACAAAGAGTCACACTGACTGTAATTACGGGCATTGTCTGCTTTCTGAGCCACACGTACCAGACCACGATAAGAGTTCTGGCTCTTTCCGGCACTGATTCCTTTACTAACAATGGTACTACGGGTATTTCTACCTAAATGAATCATTTTAGTCCCCGTATCAGCCTGCTGATAGTTATTCGTTACTGCCACCGAATAGAATTCAGCAGTAGAATTATCTCCACTCAAGATGCAACTGGGATATTTCCAAGTAATGGCCGATCCGGTTTCCACCTGTGTCCAGCTCAATTTGCTATCCACTCCTTTGCAATGGCCACGTTTTGTCACAAAGTTATATACTCCTCCTTTGCCTTCGGCATCTCCCGGATACCAGTTCTGTACGGTAGAATATTTCACTTCCGCACGGTCATGCACCACAATCTCCACTATGGCCGCATGTAATTGGTTCTCATCCCGCATAGGGGCCGTACATCCTTCCAGATAAGAAACATAACTATCATCATCCGCAACAATCAGTGTACGTTCAAACTGACCGGTATTAGCCGCATTGATACGGAAATAGGTGGAGAGTTCCATAGGACAACGCACTCCTTTCGGAATATATACAAACGATCCGTCACTGAACACTGCCGAGTTCAAGGCTGCAAAAAAATTATCCCGCGGTCCAACCACCGAACCCAGATATTTCTTCACCAAATCGGGATGTTCACGCACCGCTTCACTGAACGAACAAAAAATAATCCCTTTTTCCAACAAGGTTTCTTTAAATGTAGTCTTGACGGATACAGAGTCCATGACAGCATCTACTGCCATACCACTCAACGCCATTTGTTCCTCCAAGGGAATACCTAATTTATTGAAAGTTTTAATCAACTCAGGATCTACCTCATCCATACTTTTCGGTCCTTCTTTTTTCTTTGTAGGATCCGCATAATAGGATATAGCCTGATAATCTATTTCAGGGATAGTGAGGTGTGCCCATGCAGGCATCTCCATTGTCAGCCAGTAGCGGTATGCTTTCAGGCGAAACTCCAGTAACCACTCCGGCTCGTTTTTCTTTGCAGAAATCAAGCGGATAACATCCTCATTCAATCCCCTTTCTATAATATCTGTGTGAACTTCTGTGGTGAAGCCATATTTGTACTTCTCCTGCGTCAGTTCTTTCACATATTTATTGGGTTCTTCTTGCATATCTATCTTATATTTCTATTAATTGTTCTGTTACATTCTTAAATACCGGAAAAAAGATACCGGACAAGTCCCTCATAGGATAATATAACACTGATTCCTTCTTTTTTGTTGCACTAATCAGCTCATTGTTCGGGTCTATATATTCTATCACATGAATAGCTAACCCTATCAGTATCATATACTTCAATGCTCCCAATCCGCTGCCTAACCAACGGTTCAGCCATCCCAGGTGCACAGCATCCAATGCTTTTGTCAACAAAGAGGCGACGAACGCAAAACCTAAAGGTACAGCTACCCAGATCAATATAAAAGCTAAGACCTGTGCTACAGTCGTCGAAGTACCTAAAACCGGTGCCAACCTTTCAGCAACAATGCCAAACAAGGCACGAGCCATCAGCAATCCGGCTATCAACCCTACAATAGACGCCATCTGCTTCACAAATCCCTTCATTAATCCCATAATGACACCCACACCAATCATAGCCAATATAATAATATCTATTGTCGCCATCTTTATCGTTATTACAAAAAGCAGTAATGCCATTCTGAACAAAGCGAAGAATCTGCCAGCCCACGCGCTGGGCGAGGTGCCAGATCCTTCGCTATGCTCAGGATGACATTACCATCTATATTCTCAGACTTCAGTATATTACAAAGTCTGTTTAACCTCTACTTCTTCGTAAGCTTCAATAATATCACCGACCTTGATATCGTTACAGTTTGTCAGACTGATACCACATTCAAAGTTAGTACCTACTTCTTTCACATCATCCTTGAAACGCTTCAAAGCATTGATAGCACCGGTAAAGACTACAATACCATCACGAATCAAGCGTGCCTTATCAGAACGTTTCACCTTACCTGTCTTCACCATAGCACCGGCAACCAAACCGACCTTGGTAATATTGAAGACTTCACGCACCTCGATGGTTGCAGTAATCTGTTCCTTCAAAGTAGGTGCCAGCATACCTTCCATAGCAGCCTTCACTTCTTCAATCGCATCATAGATAACAGAATATTTGCGGATATCCACACCCTCCTGCTCAGCCAGTTTGCCGGCAGAACTTGAAGGACGAACCTGGAAACCTACAATAATCGCATCTGATGCAGCAGCCAAAGTCACATCCGACTCGGAAATCTGACCGACACCTTTGTGGATCACATTAACCTGTACCTGTTCTGTAGACAGTTTTATCAATGAATCGCTCAACGCTTCGACAGAACCGTCCACGTCACCTTTAACAATCACATTCAGCTCATGGAAATCACCCAAAGCCAAACGACGGCCCACTTCATCCAATGTCAGCAGTTTCTGAGTACGCAAGCCCTGCTCACGCTGCAACTGTTCACGTTTGTTGGCAATGTCACGAGCCTCTTGTTCCGTATCAATCACATGGAAAGTATCACCTGCCGCAGGAGCACCGTTCAGCCCCAGAATCAATACCGGTTCGGAAGGACCGGCCTCCTTGATGCGCTGGTTACGTTCATTAAACATAGCTTTCACCTTACCATAACTAGTACCAGCCAAGACTATATCGCCCATTTTCAGCGTACCGTTTGCCACCAACATAGTAGCCACATAACCGCGTCCCTTGTCCAACGACGATTCAATGATAGAACCGGTTGCCTTGCGGTCGGGATTAGCCTTCAAATCCAACATTTCAGCTTCCAGCAATACTTTTTCCAACAAATCATGTACACCTGTACCTTTCTTTGCCGAAATATCTTGCGACTGATACTTACCACCCCACTCTTCCACCAGGAAGTTCATGGCAGCCAGTTCTTCCTTAATCTTATCCGGATTGGCGTGCGGCTTATCCACCTTATTAATAGCAAATACGATAGGCACACCGGCAGCCATAGCATGATTAATCGCCTCTTTGGTCTGCGGCATCACATTATCATCGGCAGCTACAATAATAATAGCAATATCCGTCACTTTCGCACCACGGGCACGCATAGCGGTAAATGCCTCGTGACCCGGAGTATCCAAGAATGTAATATGACGTCCGTCTTCCAATTTCACATTGTAAGCACCGATATGCTGGGTGATACCCCCTGCCTCACCGGCAATTACATTTGCTTTACGAATATAGTCCAGTAATGAAGTCTTACCATGGTCAACATGTCCCATTACTGTCACAATCGGAGCACGCGGCTGCAAATCTTCTTCGTTATCTTCCTCTTCTGTAATAGCCTGTGCTACCTCAGCACTTACATATTCTGTCTTGTATCCGAATTCTTCTGCTACCAAGTTAATTGTCTCGGCATCCAGACGCTGATTGATAGAAACCATGATACCGATACTCATACAAGTAGCAATAACCTGAGTAACAGGGATATCCATCATACTTGCCAATTCGTTCGCAGTAACGAACTCGGTCAGTTTCAATATTTTGCTATCTTCCTGTTCCATCTCCTCCTGTTCCATCAGGCGGTTCTGAACATTTTCACGTTTCTCCTTACGATACTTGGCAGCCTTGTTCTTAGTCTTGTTAGTCAGACGTGCCAATGTTTCCTTAACCTGCTTTGCCACATCTTCATCACTAACTTCCGCTTTTACAACAGGTTTCTTGAAACGGTCTTTATTAAATTTGCCTCCACCCTGATTGTTATTACTATTAGGTTTGGAGTTATTGTTCCTATTCGGTCTGTTAGCGTTATCGTTACGTTGGTTATTATTAGATGCTCCTCCAACATTCGTTGTACCGGCAGCATTTATATCCACACGTTCCTTATTTATTCTATTGCGCTTTTTCTTCTTTGCGGCATCATCGTTAACCAAGTTTTTAGAAATCTTATCGTCTCCCTTACGGATCTCTTTGATAATAGCATCCTTCATCAGTTTACGCTGTTCCTGACGCTGCTTATCTTTCTCTTCTCTCTCTTTCCGTTTTTCTTCCTTCGATTTCTTTTTCGGACGGGTAGACTGATTCAATGCAGCCAGATCAATCTGACCTACTACATTAATTTTCGATTTAAATTCAGTAGGACGAATTTTAAATACATCGTCTTCTTCTTTTTCCTGAACGGGTGCTGCTTCGGGTGTTTCTTTTTCCATCTCTTTCACCTGGGGTGTCTTTTCTTCCGTCTTTTCAATTTTAGGCTCTTTCTTCTCTTCCAAAACTGGAGCAGGAGCAGGTTGAGGAGTCGATTCCGGTTTCTTTTCCTCTACCACCACAGGCTTCGGCGTTTCCTTCTGGGGCTGGGGAGTTTCCTTCCTCTCAACCACCTTTTCCACCACGGGTTCTGCTTTCGGAGTTTGTTCAATAACTTTCGCAGCTGGTTCTACAACCTTTGACGCAGTTTTCTTGTTCAAATTGTCCAGATCTATTTTACCCACTTGCTTCAGTTTGGGGCGTGCCTCTTCAGGAATAACAGTTTTCACCACCTCTTCTTTCTCTTTCTTAGATTCAAAACCTTCGATAGAGATAGAAGCTTTGTTGCGATCCTTATTCTGTCTTTCCTGACTAAATTTTTCAGACTCTATTTTTAAATTTTTATCTGTGCTGAACTCTTTCACAAGTACAGCATATTGTTCTTCGGTAATTTTCGCATTAGGACTAGCCTCAATGGTATAGCCCTTCTTCTGCAAGAATTCAACTACCGTCGTTATTCCTACATTTAAATCTCTTGTTACTTTGTTCAGTCTAATCGTCATACTCGTTTTTTAATTATTAACTACGAGCCGGGACTGAAGAGTTACTCTTCAAATTCAGCTCTTAAAACTCTCAACACGTCATCAACCGTGTTTTCTTCCAGGTCCGCTTTTTCTATCAACATCTCGCGCGGAGCATTCAGTACAGCCTTAGCTGTATCCAATCCAATATTCTTGATGGCTGTGATAACCCACTCATCAATTTCATCCTTGAATTCATCAAGGTAGATATCCTCATCCATCGCGCTCTCATCCAATTCGCGGTACACATCAATCGTATATTCGGTAAGCATACTAGCGAGTTTGATATTCATTCCCCCCTTACCGATTGCCAAAGACACTTCTTCCGGTTTCAGATATACTTCTGCTTTTTTCTCCTCTTCGTGCAGCACAATAGAAGAAATCTTAGCCGGACTCAACGCACGCTGAATGAACAACTGAATGTTAGAAGTATAGTTGATCACGTCGATATTTTCATTACGCAACTCGCGCACAATACCGTGAATACGTGATCCTTTTACACCTACGCAGGCACCTACCGGGTCTATACGGTCGTCATACGACTCAACAGCTATCTTAGCACGTTCTCCGGGAATGCGCGCAATCTTCTTGATAGTGATCAACCCGTCATTGATTTCGGGTACTTCCATTTCAAACAGGCGTTGCAAGAACACAGGTGAAGTACGGCTCAGAATAATCTTCGGATTATTATTTTTATTATCTACGCGGGCCACTACGGCACGGGCAGTTTCGCCTTTACGGTAGAAGTCACTCGGAATCTGTTCAGTCTTGGGCAAAAGCAGTTCGTTACCTTCATCATCCAGCAACAACATTTCTTTCTTCCATATCTGATAAACTTCCGCACTGATTACAGTACCCACCCTATCAATATATTTATTATACAAGCTATCTTTCTCCAGTTCTAAAATCTTCGATGCCAGTGTCTGACGCAAGTTCAGAATGGCACGGCGGCCAAACTTGGCAAAGATTACTTCATCGGTCACTTCCTCACCCACCTCATAAGAAGCATCAATTTTCTGTGCCTCGGTCAATGAGATCTGCATATTGGGATTCGTCAAATCCTCATCTGCTACAACTTCACGGTTACGCCATATTTCAAAATCTCCCTTGTCAGGGTTCACAATAACGTCGTAATTTTCATCAGTGCCAAACATTTTCGCGATCACACTACGGAAAGACTCTTCGAGTACACTCACCATAGTTGTTCTATCAATATTCTTTAATTCCTTAAATTCCGAAAATGTATCAATCAAGCTGATTGTTTCTTCTTTTTTGGCCATAACTATTTAAAGCTAATTAAGTATTTAGTATATTTTATTTGCTCATAAGTGAAGGTTTCGTCCTCTTCTACCAATTTCGGGCGCTTTGATCCTTCGGTTTTTACTTTCTTTTGTACGCCTACCGTAAACTTCTCTTCATCGGCATCTTTCAGTATACCGGCCAGCTTCCGTCCGTCTCCGGTCAGCACTTCCACCTCTTGTCCGATGTGGATATAATACTGTTGCAGAACTTTAAAGGGTTGTCCGATCCCAGCCGACCCTACTTCCAGTTCATAATCTTCCTCTTCGCGGTTCAGTTTCGACTCTATGAAGCGGCTAAGCTCCACGCAATCTTCAATCCACACACCGTCGGCGTGGTCTATCTCAACTACGATTTTGGCATCGGCACTTATCTGAATATCAACAAGGAAGTATTCTTTACCTTCCAACCATTCATCAACAAGTTTTTTAACAACGTTTTTATCTATCATATACTGTTTTAGGTGGATTCTGATTATTACCACCGAACTTTTACAATTTTATCGTGGGACAGTTTTTAATTTAAAACCATTACCAATCCCACATTAAAATATGAAAAATGAGGAACTCCTAAAAGCTCCTCATTCCACTGAACGATGCAAAGTTAGCAATAAATCCGCAGTCTACCAAATGTTTTATAGTTTTTCTTTATATATGGCTTTATTCCCGCAGAAAATAAGTTGCTATTTCTAATAGATTGATTATCTTTGCACTTTATTCATTGTTTTTTATGGAACACAAACAACATTATGTAGGACTTAATGAACTGGAAGTCGACGAAAGTAGATTAAAGTTCGGAGAAAACATTCTCACTCCCCCTGCACAAACCCCACTTTGGAAAAGATTTATTGCAAAGTTCAACGACCCTCTCATCGTCATTCTTCTTGTAGCAGGTGTATTTTCTATCGGCATATCGTTTTACGAGCATTTTGGTCTCAACGAAGGAACGCAGGTGTTCTTCGAGCCAGTGGGCATCTTCATAGCCATTTTGCTTGCAACAGGTTTGGCTTTCTTCTTCGAGGAAAAAGCCAACAAAGCCTTCTCCATATTAAACCAAGTAGACGATGAAGAGCTTGTAGAAGTGATAAGAAACGGCAATACAACGAACATTCCGAAGTGCGAAGTCGTTGTAGGCGACATTGTCCTGCTCAACACAGGTGCAAACATACCAGCCGACGGCGAACTTCTCAACGCCGTATCGCTGAGTGTGGACGAGTCTACACTTACGGGCGAACCCATTTGCAAGAAGAGTATAAAGCCAGAAGAGTTCGACAACGATGCCACCTTTCCCACCAACCACGTTCTGCGTGGCACGAAAGTAATGGAAGGGCACGGCGTTTTCCGTGTTACACGTGTAGGCGATGCAACCGAAAATGGAAAGGTTTTCACGGCTGCACAGATAGATAACAGTGTAAAAACGCCACTCACAGAACAGCTGAACAGGCTTGGCAAACTTATAACGTGGACAAGTTACGTCTTGGGAACGTTGATATTGGTAGGGCGTCTGTTGATGTACTTCAACGAAAACACCTTCGACTGGGTGCATTTCGTTCAGTATTTCTTAGACACCATTATGATTTGTGTTACCCTTATCGTTGTAGCCGTACCCGAAGGACTGCCAATGGCGGTTACACTGAGCTTGGCGTACTCGATGCGCAGAATGCTTCAAACCAACAACCTCGTAAGAAAGATGCACGCTTGCGAAACAATGGGTGCGACAACCGTGATTTGTACCGATAAGACAGGTACGCTCACGCAAAACCAAATGCGCGTTTACGCCATGCAAACCAACAGGGAAAACGCTACGTACGAAGCACTGCTGAAAGAAGGAATTACCGTAAACTCGACGGCTTCGCTCGACCTTTCCAACCCCGAAAAGCCTGTTGCCTTGGGCAATCCTACCGAGGGAGCGTTGCTTTTATGGCTGCGCGAGCAAGGGTCTGACTATCAGCAAATGCGCAACGAGGTTGAAATCGTAGACGAGCTGCCCTTCTCTACCGA
>OGXD01002148.1_pt1 | contig 12968 bp, 9 predicted proteins | sample 1576211 | NCBI WGS metagenome assembly OGXD01 (sample SAMEA3541470, study PRJEB24748) | human gut metagenome | biome: human gut; feature: human-associated habitat; material: faeces | place: China | collected 2012
TCTCCTGCTTCTCGAACTGATGGATGCGGTAGATGCCGCGCTCCTCGATGCCGTGTGCGCCCTTCTCCTTGCGGAAGCAGGGGCTGTAGGAGGTCAGGGTCAGGGGCAGAGTGGCCTCGTCCAGGGTCTGGTCGATGAAGCGGCCGATCATGGTGTGCTCACTGGTACCGATCAGGTACAGATCCTCGCCCTCGATCTTGTACATCATGGCATCCATTTCGGGGAAGGACATCACGCCCTGCACCACGTTGCCGTGCATCATAAAGGGAGGAATGACATAGGTGAAGCCCTTGTCGATCATAAAGTCGCGGGCATAGGCCAGCACAGCCTCATGCAGGCGGGCAATGTTGCCCAGCAGGTAGTAGAAGCCGTTGCCGGCAACGCGGCCAGCAGCGTCCATATCGATGCCGTCAAAGCTCTCCATGATCTCGGTGTGGTACGGGATGGGGAAATCGGGCACCACAGGCTCGCCAAAGCGCTGAGCCTCCACGTTGTAGGTGTCATCGGGGCCGATGGGCACACTGGGGTCGATCATCTGGGGAATGGTGTACATGATCTCCTGGATGCGGTCAGCCAGCTTGGCTTCCTCGGCCTCCAGCTCTGCCATCTTGTCCGCGTCGGCCTTGACGGCGGCGTTGTTGGCATCGATCTGTGCCTGCAGCTGGGCCTTCTGGGCCTCGTCGGTGCACTTCTTCAGCTGACCGAACAGGGGGCCGTTGGCTTTGCTCAGCTTGTTGCGGGCAGCCTTCAGGCTCTCAACTTCCTTCAGGCACTCGCGGTACTTTGCGTCCTTCTCGATGACTTCATCCACCAGAGGGAGCTTGGCATCCTGGAACTTCTTCTTGATGTTTTCCTTGACAGCATCCGGGTTGTCACGGACAAATTTGATATCAAGCATGATTTACTCTCCTTACTCTATTTCGGTTCGCACGGGCAGGTAAGCCCTTTCCCATGCCGTTCAAAGGCGGCGTGCCGCCTTGGATCGCTATGTTTTTCTTCTCGGTCAGGCTTGCCTTCGTACAACCTCTCAGTCGGGCTGGCGGCGTATACGAAAAGCTTCCATCGGCTGCCAGGGCCTCTCCTACCAGGCAACAACAATGACGGAGAGGTTTAATCCTCAACCTGATATTGCCCTAATAAGTTTGCAAAAGCCTTCAGCTGTTCATCCGAGTAGAAGTGGACGGTCAGCTTGCCCTTGCCGTCGTGGTAGGCCACATTGACCTCACTGCCCAGCGCCTGCTTCAGGCTCTCCTCCACCTCCACAGGCAGGGTGCCGCGCGGGGCAGGCTCCACAGGCTCTTTGGGGGGCTTGGCCAGCTTCTTGCACAGGGCCTCTGCCTGCCGGACGTTCAGCTCATGGTCGGCAATGATCTGTGCCGCCTGCTCCTGCAGCTCCGGGGTGGGCAGGCCCAGCACCACCTTTGCGTGGCCCGTGGTGAGGAAACCGCCCTTCAGCAGCTCCAGCACCGTTTCGGGCAGGTTGAGCAGACGCAGGCTGTTGGCCAGCGCGCTGCGGCTCTTGCCCAGCTTGCGGGCAGCCTGCTCCTGGGTCAGGTCACAGCGGGTCATCAGCTCCCGGATGCCCAGTGCTTCTTCCACCGGGTCCAGATCCTCGCGCTGAAGGTTTTCCACCAGCGCCAGCTCCATGGCCTGCTCATCCGTGACATCCTTCACAATGACGGGTGCCTCGGTCAGGCCCGCCATCCGGCAGGCACGCCAGCGGCGCTCACCGGCCACGATGAGATAGCGGTCCACCCCGTGGGGCCGCACCGCGATGGGCTGCAGCAAACCGTGCTCTGAGATGCTGGCCGCCAGCTCTGCCAGCGTTTCCTCATCAAAGGTCTTGCGGGGCTGGGCCGGGTCCGGCTCGATCTCCCGCAGAGGCAGCGTCTCGATCCGGTTATCGGACTCAAAACTGGGAGCTGTGTCCTCAAACAGACTTTCCAGGCCCCGGCCCAGTCCTCCTCTTTTTTTTGCCATAGGTTACGCTTCCCCCTGCTTCACTTGTTCCAGTGCGCTTTTCTGCTCGGCGGGGGCACTGTTCCCTTTTGTGCGGCGGCGTGCCGGCTCATGCGGGCGGTTGTTCTTTACGAACTCAATGGCGAGATCCATATAGGCCTCGCTGCCCTTGCCCTTGGGCTCATAGAAATTGATGGGCTGGCCGTAGCTGGGCGCTTCCGAGATACGGATGGTGCGCGGGATGGTGGTCTTGTAGACCTTGGTGCCAAAATACTTTTTGACCTGATCCACCACCTGCAGCGTCAGGTTGAACCGCCCGGAGAACATGGTGAACACCACACCCTCGATGTCCAGATAGGGGTTGTACTTCTTGCGGATGGTCTTGAGGGTGCTGATGAGCTCCGACAGGCCCTCCAGTGCGTAATACTCACACTGGATGGGGATAAGCACGCTGTCGCAGGCACACAGACCGTTCAAGGTGAGCAGATCCAGGCTGGGCGGGCAGTCCACAAAGATGAAGTCATAGTCCTTCTGCACCGAGGCCAGCGCCTTGCGCAGGCGGCTTTCGCGGCCCGGCAGATCGATCATTTCCAGACCCGCACCCGCCAGCCGGGTGTTGGAACCGATGACATCGGTGCGGAACTCGGTCTTGCGGATGGCATCCTTTGCCTCCGCCTCTCCGATCAGCAGCTCATAAGTACCCACATCGACACTCCGCTTGGGAATGCCGTAACCGGTGGTGGTATTGCCCTGCGGGTCCAGATCGACGATGAGCGTCTTTTTGCCCAGAGCCGCAACGCAGGACGAAAGGTTCACGGCCGTGGTGGTCTTGCCCACGCCGCCTTTTTGGTTTGCAATTGCAACGATTTTAGCCACGCTCTTTGTTTCCTCCCGGGAAAATTATTTGTTCCACGTGGAACATTCGAGGCCGGGCCCCGCTGTTTTCCCACCAGCAAAGCCCCTTTAAAGACTAGTATAGCACATCAGCGCGGCTTTTTGAACCTGTTTCCTGATTATTTTGCGTAAAAACCCTGTGGAATTGCATTTTTTGTGAAAATTGCGATGCGTTTTATCTTTGCGCGGCTGCGGTTGGAATGCGCACCGTGTATTCGATATAGCCGTCCCGCTCTTCCCTGTGGGCCGTAGCAGGCACACCGTTGTCCGTCATCAGCCGGATGGCATGGTCGATGGTGTTGACAAAGATGCGCACATCCTTGACCATGGAGATACGGTGTCTGCCTGGGGCGGCGGCATTGAGCACCTGCTCAATGTACAGGTCGGTCTGCCGGGCATTCATCCGCCGCTTGGCAATGGTGATAAGGGCTTCGCTCCGCCGGTTCTCGGGCAGGCGCAGGACAGCCCGGGCGTGGCGCTCGGTCAGGCCATTGTCCAGCACGAACTGCCTTTGGTCGGTGGTCAGCTGCAGCAGCCGCAGCTTGTTGGCAAGGGTGGGCTGTGCCATGCCCAGCCGTTTGGCCGCCTCGGCCTGGGTGCAGTCCCAAAGGGCAATCACATCCCGCAGGCCCTGCGCCTGCTCAAAGGGGTTCAGGTCTTCCCGCTGGATGTTTTCCAGCAGCCCCAGAGCCGCCGTCCGCTGGTCGCCGCAGTCACAGAGGATGGCCGGAATGGTCTCCATCCTGGCCAGCTTGCAGGCGCGGAGCCGCCGCTCCCCTGCCACCAGCTCGTAACCACCCTCGACCTTCCGCACCGAGATGGGCTGCAGCAGGCCGTTTTCCCGGATGCTCTGAGCCAGCCCCGCCAGCTCCTTTTCACCAAAGACAGTCCGGGCCTGAAACGGTGAGGGACGGATGCTTTCCACAGGCAGGGTGTAGATCTTTCCGGCAGATTTCTTCCATTCAAACATGATTCTTTCCCCTTTCGCTGAAATGTGACACAGTTTTCCACCGTTTCCCGGGAAACAGTGGAAAACTCACTCATTGCAGTTCCAGTGTACCAGAAATCAAAAAGCCCTGCCAGAAGAATCGTTCGGCAGGGCTTGGCATTTATCTTGCGGTTTTGCGTTATTTCAGCGGAGACTTTGCGATCTTTCCACCGTTTCTGGGGTAGGCTGTCGGAGTTTGCGAAATCTTTTTGCAGAGGATGAGGGTGCGGGTATCGCCGCCCGGCAGATGCAGGGTGCGGGTCTCCTTATACTCTCCACCCAGCTTCCGGATGGCACCGCGGGCCGCAGCCAGCTCCTCCTCGCCGGAAGCGCCTTTCATGGCAAGGAAGCTGCCACCCACCTTGACCAGCGGTAAGCAGTACTCGGCCAGCATGGGCAGAGCCGCCACCGCACGGGCAGAGGCCAGATCAAACTGCTCCCGCCATGCTTTGCGGGCGGCTTCCTCGGCGCGCTCCTTGGCAAACTCCACCCCGGTCAGGCCCAGCTGAGCGCAGGCATACTTCAAGAACTCTACCCGCTTTCCGGTGGGCTCCATCAGGGTCAGCTCCAGCTCGGGCTTGTAGATCTTTGTCACGATGCCCGGGAATCCGGCACCGGCACCCACGTCCACCATCTTCCCTGCCACCTCGGGCTGGCTGGCAAACAGCAGGCTGTCGAGGAAGTGCTTGTCCTCAATGCCCTCCGGGTCGGTGATGGCGGTCAGATTGACCTTCTGGTTATAGTCCACCAGGATCTGCGCAAAGGCATCCAGCTGATCCAGCTGGTCCCCGGTCAGCGCAATGTTCCACATGGAACATTTTTGCTCTAATCTGTTCTTGTCGATCATTTATCTGTCCCTTTTCGTGTGAGGCAATTCTTTTGTCTTTCTACCAATGGCTCTCCTATCAGGGGAGCTGTCTCCGCAGGCGGCTGAGCGGTTGTACAGAGGTTCCGCCCTCCTTCGTCCAGCCTCTCCGTCAGTGCATCAGGTTTTCTCTCTGACTGTTAAAGCAATGCTCAGCTGCGCCACATCGGAGGGCGAAACGCCGGGGATGCGGCCTGCCTGCCCCAGATTCTTCGGGCGGATGCGGGTCAGCTTCTCACGGGCCTCCAGCGTCAGGCCGGTCAGGTCAGCATACTCGAAATCTGCGGGGATCAGGGTCTTTTCGTGGCGGGCCACGTCACGGATCATCCGATCCTGCCTTGCAATGTAGCCCGCGTACTTGATCTCGGTCTCCAGCCGCTCGGCCAGCATGGGGGTGATGCCCTCGCCCCAGCCGATCACCCCCGCCAACAGCGGGTAGCTGATCTCGGGGCGGCGGAGCAGCTCTTCGGCAATGCCGCCCTCCGCGGCAGGGGTCAGCCCGGCTGCTTCCATGGCAGCGCGCAGGTCAGCAGTGCGCAGGTGGGTCTCGTGCAGGCGGCGGCGCTCCGCCTCCAGAATACTCTGGGTGTGCTGGTATTTTGCCCAGCGGTCATCCTGCACCAGACCATATTCCCGGCCAATGGGGGTCAGCCGCTGATCGGCGTTGTCCTGCCGCAGAGTCAGGCGGTACTCGCTCCGGCTGGTCATCATGCGGTAGGGGTCCATGACACCCTTGGTGACAAGGTCATCCACCAGCGTGCCCAGATAACTGGTCTGGCGCTCCAGGATGAGCTGACTCTCCCCTTTTGCACTGCGGGCAGCGTTCAGACCGGCCAGCAGACCCTGCGCGGCGGCTTCCTCGTAGCCGGAGGTGCCGTTGAACTGGCCCGCACCATACAGACCCCGCACCACCTTGCTCTCCAGTGTGGCTTCCAGACTGGTCGGGTCTACGCAGTCATACTCGATGGCGTAGGCCGGGCGCATGATCTCAATGTGTTCAAAGCCCTGAATGCTCCGGTAAAAGGCGTTCTGCACATCCTCGGGCAGGCTGCTGGACGCACCCTGCAGATACATTTCCTCTGTGTTCTCGCCGCAGGGCTCCACAAAGATGGGGTGCCGGTCCTTGCCCGCAAAGCGCACCACCTTATCCTCAATGGAGGGGCAGTACCGGGGGCCAACCCCCTCGATCATGCCGCCATAGAGCGGGCTGCGCTGGATGTTGTCCAGAATGATCCGGTGGGTCTCGGGGTTGGTATAGGCGATCCAGCACTCGACCTTGTTGTGCATGGGTGCATCCGTCAGAAAGCTGAAGGGCTGCAGTTCACCGTCCGGGTCGCCGGGCTGGCATTCCAGCTTGGAGAAGTCGATGCTTCTCCGGTGGACGCGGGCAGGGGTACCGGTCTTGAACCGCCGCAGGGGCAGACCGGCGGCTTTCAGGCTTTCGGTCAGGGCATTGGCGGCGTGCATCCCGTCAGGGCCGGAAGCATACCACGCATCACCGACAAAAATTTTGCCGCCCAGATTGGTGCCCGTGGCAATGACCACACACTTTGCGCTGTACTCCCCGTTCAGCTGGGTCACAACGCCCTTGACATGGCCGTTCTCCACCTCAATGCCCACCACCTCGGCCTGATGGATAGCAAGGCCGGGCGTGAGCTCAAGGGCGTGCTTCATATATTCGTGGTAGCGCTTGCGGTCGGTCTGAACGCGCAGGGCATGAACGGCAGGGCCTTTGCCCTTGTTCAGCATCCGGCTCTGCAGGTAGGTGGCATCCGCCGCAAGGCCCATCACACCGCCCAGCGCATCCAATTCGCGTACCAGCGTTCCTTTTGCAGTTCCGCCGATGCTGGGGTTGCAGGGCATGTTGCCAATGGCATCCAGGCTCATGGTAAACACCGCCGTTTTGGCACCCAGCGTGGCGGCAGCGTGGGCCGCTTCAATGCCAGCGTGGCCCGCGCCTATTACGATCACATCGTAATCTCCAAGATGATTCATACTTTTCCTATACTTTCCTCTATGGTTCAATCTGCTGTTACCCGGCAGAGCGGCTGGAAGTTTCTCCGAGGACCGTCCGCTGGGGTGGGACCCTGTTGCCGCAGGCAATAGGGCGGGCGATGGAATGGCCCGTTTCGTGTCCGAGGAGAAAGCTGCCAGACGGGCTGCCCTCCGTTACTTTCCAACGCAGAACCGCTCAAACACTTCATTGATGACATTCTCCGACGCATTTTCGCCGGTGAGGTCACAGAGGGCAGCCAGCGCATCGTCCACACAGACCGATACGGCATCCAGCCCGAACCCGCCGCTGACCGCATCCAGCGCACCGGCCACTGCATCCCGCGCGCGGGTGGCGGCGGCAAGCTGGCGCTGGCCCGAAAGGCTGGCAGCGTGGGGGTCGATGTTGTTTGTGCCCAGCAGGCGGGCAACGGCAGCAGCGATCACCCTGCGGCTCCCCTCTTCCTGGCAGCAGACCGGGAGCACCATGGCAAAATCGCCTGCAATGATCTCTGCGTCAAACTGAGTGGGCTTGTCCTCTTTGTTGACCAGTGCAATGGCCGGGCGGCCAGCGCACCGCTGCGCCAACGCAAGATCCTCCCGGGTCAGGGGCTCAGAGCCATCGAACACCGCCAGGATCAGCCCCGCCTCGTCCAGCTTTTTCCAGCTGCGGCGGATGCCCTCGGCCTCGATCGCATCCTCGGTCTCCCGCAGACCGGCCGTGTCGAACAGGTTCAGCCGGATGTCCCCCAGCCGGACGGCCTGCTCCACCACATCCCGGGTGGTGCCCGCCACGGGGGTGACGATGGCCCGGTCAAACCCGGCCAGCAGATTGAGCAGGGTGGACTTGCCCGCATTGGGCCGCCCCACGATGGCACAGTCCACACCCTCCCGCAGGACAGCACCGGCATCATAATTCCGGATGAGGGTGTCCAGCTCCCCCTTCACGGCAGTCAGGGTGGATACCAGCTGGGCATCCTCCAGCGCGGGAACGTCCTCCTCGGGGAAATCCACCCAGGCAGTCAGATGGGCCTGCAGGGCGGTCAGGGCATTCTTTTCAGCCCCGATCTTCTTCGCCAGCGCGCCGTTCAGGGAGGCATTGGCCAGCGCCGCCCCCTGTCGGCCATCGGCAGAGATCAGATCCATAACGGCCTCGGCCTGGGTCAGGCCCAGCTTGCCGTTGAGGAAGGCGCGGCGGGTGTACTCGCCGGGGGCGGCGGGGGCGGCACCGGCTGCGATGCAGCTTTCCACCAGCCGCCGGGCCACCGCACTGCCGCCGTGGCAGGAAAGCTCCACCACATCCTCGCCGGTGTAGCTGTGGGGAGCCCGGAAGAAGAGGGCCACGCCCTCGTCAAAGGCCTCCTCCCCTTCCATGAAATGCCCAAACAGGGCGGTGTAGCCCTTGGCATCTTCTACCCGCTTTGCCGGGTTGGCCGGGTGGAACACCTTTGCCGCCACGGCATAGCTCTCCGGGCCGGAAAGACGCACCACGGCAATGCCGCCTGCGCCGGGCGCGGTTGCAATGGCCGCGATCGTTGAATGTTCCATATCGGTGCTCTCCCTCCGCTCTCAAATCAGAATTATTGTATCACGAAGCGACGAAAAAGGAAAGAGACAAAAAGCCCCCTTCCAGTTTTCCACCGGAAGGGGGCAGCATTGTGCAAAACTCAGTGAGGTTTACAGTTCGATCTTGCCGAAGCTGAAATCGGCAAAATCATCCACGCGCTCGGTGCGCTTGGGTGCCACGGGTGCGGCAGTCTCTGCGTCACGGGGAGCATAGGTGCGCTCGGGCACACTGGAAGGACGGGGACCGCGGCTGCCTGCAGGGCGGCCATTGCGGGGACCTCCATTCCGGGGGCTGCTGCCGCGTCCGCCGCGGAAGCCGCCATTGCGGTTGCCGCCGGGGCGGCGGCCATTGCCCCGCGGGCGGCGCTCACCATAGGTGTTGTCGGTCTGGGCATCGGGAGCAGTGGAGTAGATGACCACACGGCGGTCACGGCCCTCCCCCTTGCTCTCGCTGCGCACACCCTCCATCTTGCCGATGGCAGAGTGGATGATGCGGCGCTCGTAGGGGTTCATGGGCTCCATGGCAAAGCTGCGGCCGGTCTTGCGCACCTTGTTGCCAATGCGCTGTGCCAGCACGGTCAGGTCATTCTCACGCTTGTCGCGGTAGCCGGCCACATCCAGGCCCAGCTTGATGTAATCACCTTCCAGACGGTTGGCCACCAGGCTTGCCAGATAGGACAGGCTCTCCATGGTCTCGCCGCGGCGGCCGATCAGGGCACCCAGCTTCTCGCCATCCAGACGGATGATGGTAGCCTCGCCCTTCTGCACGGCGCTGAAGGTGACATTCTCCACGCCCATCAGGGCAATGACTTCCTTCAGGTAGTCCACAGCGGCCTTGACCTTGGCGTTCTCTTCGATGTTGATGGGAACTTCCGGCTCCTCACCCTCTGCGGAGGGGGCTGCAGCCTCCTCAACGGGAGCGGCCTCCTCTGCCACAGGGGCGGCGGCAGGCTCCTCGGCCTTGGGTTCCTCAGCGGGAGCTTCCTCCACAACAGGCTTTCCCTCAGGCTCCACCTTCTCCTCCATCACGGGAGCGGCCGGGGCATCGGGCTCTTCCACGCTCACACGCACCTTGGCAGGGGTGGTCTTCAGGCCCAGAAAACCGGTTTTCTGGGGCATTTCGAGCACTTCATAGCTCACATTCAGGTCGTCGGCCTGCACGCCCAGCAGGGCGCAGGCTTTTGCGCGGGCTTCATCGACCGTCTTGCCGGTCGCTTCCTGAGTACGGATCATAACCGTCAATCCTCCTTCTTGTTTTCCAGCTCGCTCAGCGGAACAGTGCGCTCGTCCTTATAGCGCTCCTCATCCAGCTTGCGGGCATACTCCAGGCGGCGCTTGTTCATTTCGCTGGCGGAGATATTTTTCTCCACGACCTCGCCGGTCTTTTCATCCTTGACCTTGATGGTGGTGCTCTTTACACCGCGCTTCTGCTCCTTCTTGCGGGCAGCCATCTCGGCGGCAACCTCTGCCTTCATCTTCTCAGGGTCGTAGATTTTCTTCATCACCAGGCTCTGCACGGTCATCAGGATGTTGGAAACAACGTAGTACAGAGAGAAAGCGCTGGGCACGGTGAAGCAGAAGAAGACGTACATCAGCGGCATCATATACATGGTCAGCTTCATGCTGCCCTGCATCTCCTGACCGCTGGCCTTCATGCTGATATGGGTGGACAGGAACATGGTCACGATCGCCAGGACCGGGAGGATCAGCAGGGGCAGATTCTCTGCAGCCAGGCTGTATTGGGGCACACGGGTCAGGTCGATGCCAAAGAAATCCATGTGCTGGCCGAACTCGGTGATGGTAGCCACCTGATCCGGGGTGAAGCAGGAGGAGACGGTGCTCTCGCCTGCAATGACCTGTGCAATGATGTTGGTGTCGCGGGTCACGGTGGTAAAGCTGATGCCCATGGCAGTCAGGGCCTCACCTGCGGCGGTCAGGGCATCGGCACCAATGTGGAAGATGCGCTGCAGCGGGCGGTACACCACCTCGATAACACCGAACATGACCAGGAAGTTGACCAGCATGGGCATACAGCCTGCGGTGGGCTTATAGCCCTGCTCCTGCAGCTTCATCAGCTCTTCCTGCTGCTTTTCGGGCTTGTCGCGGTACTTTTTCTGGATCTCGGCCACCATGGGCTGGAAAGCGCTCATGCGGGCCATACTCTTCTGCTGGTTGAGCTGGAGGGGGATCTTGATCACGGTGATGAGCAGGGTGAACAGGATGATGTCCCAGCCGTAGTTGGGGATCAGCTTGTAGATCCACTCCATTACATAGCCCAAGGGCCAGCCCAGGATGTACAAAGGATTCATAGTTTCGTCCATTCTGCCCCGCCTGTGGTGCGGGACGTTTAGATTTTTATGAGAAGGACACCCCGCCCACAGTGCGGAGCGTCACAAGAAGCTGGTTATACAAGTCCGACGGGTAGCTTTCTCCTCGGACACGAGTTCGGATTGCGGCTCCCAGCATCCGCCGCGCATTGCTTGCGTCTTGCTGGCCGCGGCCCCAACAACAGCTTCCTGCATCCGCCACTGGCGGCGGTCGCTGTCGTTGCAGGCCATTCCATCGCCCGCCCTACTGCCTGCGGCAGCAGGGTCCCACCCCAGCGGACGGTCCTCGGAGAAACTCCCCGCCGAACTATCCATGCCGCCTTTTAAATAATTTCGATACCGAGAGCTTTCTCTCCGGGTTCACCCAGCGGCCCTTGGGCGGCACCGGGTCAAAGCCCCAGCGGCCAAGCGGATTGCACCGGGCGATGCGCCAGGCGGTGAGCAGCAAGCCCTTGATGCAGCCATGGGTCTGGATGGCTTCTATGCCATACTGGCTGCAGGTGGGGGTAAAGCGGCAGTTGCGGCCCAGCCCCGGGCTGATAAAGCGCTGGTAGACCCGGATGGGCGCACAGAGCGCGTTCCGGCAGACGCGGGAGACAGGGTTCACTGTTTTGCGGCCCGGTCTGCGGGCGGGACCGTGGCAGGGGGCTTTGCGCCCGGCTGCTTTGCCTTGTCGGGCAGGCCGGCCTGGGCAAAGAGCCTGGCCACCACTTCGCTGAGCTGCCAGCTCTTCAGGCGGGGGGTCATGCCCCGGGCCACGAACACCAGATCATAGCCGCCGATGTTCTGATCCAGATGCTCATCAATGGCAGCCTTCATCACGCGGCGGGCGCGGTTGCGTTGGACGGCATGGCCGATCTTTTTGGTGGCCGTCAGGCCCACGCGGGTCTTTTTGCCGCGGGTCTTGAGCACATACAGCACCAGCGCCGGGTTCACATAGGACTTGCCGCGGGCATACACGCGGCCAAACTCGCTGTTGCGGCGGATGGGACGATAGCGCACTGCTCCGTCGCCTCCTTTTCGGTTAAAAAATCGCAGAACTTCCCTAAAGGCAAAGTTCAAAATTCAGTATAGCAAAAAAACGCCGACATGAAAAGGCTGTCCGGGCGTTTTTTGTGCCAAATCTTTTGCCAAATTTTTAGTCATTCCGCGCGCAGAACGTCCAAAATAAGAAAAAGACCGCCAATTCAGGATCAGCAGTCTTTTGTGCGCATGTTCAATTCTGCGCCGGATCCCTGGCAAAGCGGGATCAGACGGTCAGGCTCTTGCGGCCCTTAGCACGGCGAGCATTGATGACCTTGCGGCCGTTCTTGGTGCTCATGCGGGTCAGAAAGCCATGAACTTCCTTGCGATGACGCTTCTTGGGCTGAAAAGTTCTCTTCATGGTTGTATCCTCCGTAAAAACTCGTCCCCGGTAATGGGGTATTTCTGGTCCCAAATTGGGGACAGGCTTGCAATTCAACAGTATATCGCACACTATCCCCTTCTGTCAAGCGTTTTTTTCACTTTCCAGCAAACTTTTTTCAAATTTCTTTGTGAAAAAGCTTTCAACTTTTTCACCGGTTCTCCGTGGAAAACTTTTCTTCCACCATATCTTGTGGCCAAAAACCGCCTTGGACACAAGAGCCGCGAGGGCACGATGGAGCGTCTTTTCTTATGTATTATAAATTACATTATAGAATATAGACGCAGGGAGATTTTTGTGGTATACTAACGGGGTATCAGCAGCATTGTTGAAAACTTCGACCAATTCAATGGAGTGGATGTTTTATGGATTCTTTCAAGGACGTTTTAGAGGCCGCCCAGGCATACTGCAAAACGCAGATGGCCGAGCCGACCTATAATCTCTACATCGACGGACTTGAGCCCATCAGCTTTGAGGACTCGAGCCATATCACCCTGTCGGTGCGCAACGATTTCATCTGCAAGATCGTCACCGACCGCTACCTCGGCCTGCTGAAAGAGGCCTTTAAGACCGTGCTGGGCTTTGACGTGGACATCACGCTGGTGGTGCCCAGCACCCCGCCCCATGAGGTGGTGCTGGCCCAGCAGTACGAGGCAAACCCCGCCTCGCCCCAGGGCAATTACGAGTTCACCTTCGAGAACTTCATCAAGGGTCCCTCCAACCAGTTTGCGTTTGCTGCGGCGCAGGCGGTTGCGGCCAACCCCTCCGGGGCCTATAACCCGCTGTTCATCTACGGCGGCTCCGGTCTGGGCAAGACCCATCTGCTCACGGCCATCCAGACCGAGATCAAGCGCACCCACCCCGATTTCGTTATCATGTACGTTACCTGCGAGCAGTTCACCAACGAGCTGATCGCCGCCATCCGCGCCGGCAGCACCGAGGACTTCCGGATGAAGTACCGCGTGGCCGACC
>OGXD01002149.1_pt1 | contig 12967 bp, 10 predicted proteins | sample 1576211 | NCBI WGS metagenome assembly OGXD01 (sample SAMEA3541470, study PRJEB24748) | human gut metagenome | biome: human gut; feature: human-associated habitat; material: faeces | place: China | collected 2012
CAGAGGACCGCCATCACCAGCAACAGCGCGAATATGCCGACCGGCGGGGCGCGGAAGGCGAAACCGAGCGGGCAGGGCGCTGGACGCAGTCAGCCGGCTGCGCAAAGGGGGAGACGAGTTCGGCCTGCCATTGGGCGGCCAGTGCCATGGCTTCAGGGCTGGATTGCAGGGTGCGCCGCTCCGTTCCGGCCAGAAAATCGCCCAGCCAGCAGAGGATTGCCGCAATGGACAGGCACTCGGCGGCACGGGTAGACCAGTAATTCCACTCGCCGCCCCGGCCCACAAAGTTCTCCACGGTGATCATGGCACCTTCCCGGGCAGACTGAGGCAGGCAGGAGCAGGAGGTGCCTGCCGCGCGGCGCAGCTCCCGCAGAATGATCTCGGTACGGCCTGCATCCAGGGCATCGTCCCGGATGCAGGCGGAAAAGTCCGCGCTGTCCAGCAGGTTTTCGGCCCGGGTGGGGAATTGCCCTGTCATCTCGCCGGATGCGTTATGGCAGAGCTGCCAGCCCTTGCGGAACAGCTGGAAGTTCAGGTTGCGGCGGCCCATGGTGGAGTAAAACACCCGGGCGCGTCCATTGGGAGACTGCCGCAGCTCCAGATAGGCATCAGCGCCGCCCAGGTCCTGTACCTTGACGGTCAGGAGCAGGGAAGAATTGTTTTTCTGTGCGGACATGGCACGGTGCATCTCTTCAAAATAGCGGCTGGCATCCATAGCGGGTCTCCTCTCTGGTTTTGGATGATGTGTCGGAAACCATCCATCGGTTGTTCTCTGCCTGCATTATAGCATAGACGACAACAAAATACAACTATAAGTTTGACAAAAACCAAAATATTTTGGAAATTCGGGGATGCGGACAAACGGATTGGTTGTAAATGAAAAAGGCTTCTCCCGTCGGAGAAGCCTTTTGTGGTGGCAGGATTCAATCGCCCAGCTCCCGGATCTCATTCTGGATGAGCCGCCCAGCGGCGCGTGCCAGCTGATCCATGCCCCGGATGCGGGCGAGATTTTTGCCGTAGATGCGTTCTGCATCGTGGCTGGAGCTGTCCTCGCCCATGAACACGGCAGAGACGCGCAGACCCCTGCGCTGCAGGTCGCGTACCTCAGCGGCGGCATCGTCCACGCCGTAGGAGCCGCCGTAATCACAACCCAACGGTTGTTCCGAGCTGGGCGGCACACGGCGGCTGTCGTTGGGGGAAGCATCCGTCAGCAGGATGAGCAGATGCCGGGGCGCGGGACCGGGGTCAAAGCTGACCAGATCGCCTGCCGCCCGCAGGGCAAGGCCGTCACGGTTCCAGCCCGATGCAAAATACTGGTCGATCCCCTGCAGGCTTTTGTCCGCAAAGCCCTTGAGCACCCGCAGAACCGTATAGCCCCGCAGGCTGCAGAAGCTGCTGACCCGCACCGGGATGCCGCAGGCGGCAAGGCTCTGGGCCAGGATCGTGCCCTGCGCCGCAATGACCTCCTGACAGTGGAGCCGGGAAGCCGACGCGTCCAGCAGCAGGTCCACGGTGAAGGAGGGCTGATTCTCCTCCTCGGCACAGCGGAACACCCGGCTGTCGTTCAGAAGGGGAGCGCGCCAGACCCGCTCCGGGTCCAGAGCGCCGCTGCGGGCGATCCGGGCATTGGGCTGCTGGTGGACCAGAATGCAGTTGCGGATCTGCTCGGTGAGCCGGAGCACCATGCTGCGGTGAAGCGCCCGGTTTTTGGCGTAGTAGGCGCGGTTGCGGTCGGCCTGCAGCTGAGCCTGCTCGGCCAGGTGCTTTGCCTCCGGTGTGGGGGCCTGTTCCGGGCTGGGCACGCCGGAGGCAAACCAGAGGCGGCACCCGAGGTGCGCCCCGGTGCAGAGCGCCTGCTCGGCCTTGCGCAGGCGCTCGGGCGGATAGAGGGAACGACCAAAGCAGCTTTCAATGTAGGCGCGGTCCTCGGCGGCATTCTGCCGCAGGGTGATGTGGGCCAGCCGCTTGTCTGCCGTGGGGCCGGAGCCGCCCGCCTCCACAGAACCGGAGTGCTCCACGGTCAGACGGTCGGTCTTGATCATCTGGGTGGGCAGCGTTTTGGTGGCAAGAGAGGCCAGCAGCCCCTCCAGATGCAGATGAAGCCCCACTTTGTGCCGGATCCTGCCGTCAAACAGGGCAAACCTTGCAAACAGGCCCAGCAGCTCACCCTTGAGCTGGCCGGGCTGGGGCGGTTGGGAGGGAGAAAGTGCCTCTGCCAGCCGGCTCTCGTAGGGGGTCATCACAGGGGGATGCCTGCCCTGTACGGTGCGCCAGCGGTCAGCCTGCATGGTGTAGACCAGCTGATTTTTTGCCATCCACTCCTGCCGCGAAAGCTTGTACTGGATGCCGAAGAAATAGTCCGCGTGGGCCCGGCGCAGCTCGGAAAGGACCGGGCGGCGGGGCAGTTCCAGCAGATAGACCGCACTTTCGAGGTAGAGCCATGTCAGATCGTCCAGCTGGCTCTCCCGGAGATCGCCGTCCCATGTGGCAAAAAGGTCGCGGAGCAGGTCGTCGCCATAGTATTTGTGCACCAGCCCCACGACACAGTTCATATAAAAATCGATCGTGCCGTCGGTGTTGCGGGCCAGGAAAAGCGGCTCAAAGCCGTAGGCTCCCGCCGCCGCCCACACCTGATTGGCGGCCCGCCGCTCCTCGGCGGTATAACTCCGGGCATCCATCAGCGGAACAGCTTTTCAGCCGTCAGGCTGGCCGGGATGCGGGCGGCGATCACGTCCCGGATCAGCCCCTGCTCGTATGAATCAAAGGCCTTGTTGGTGATGCCCATGTCCAGCGCAGGCCCCGCAGCCACGCCCCGGCGCATCAGGCGCAGAGCGTCCAGCATTCCGCGCAGATCCAGCGCTTTGGTGGAAATTTCGGCGCTGTCGCATTTCTTTTGCAGGTCAAGGAAGAGCAGAGCAAACTGGTGCACATATTTGTCCGTCAGGTCGGCAAACTGGGCCCGCAGCAGCTTTTCAAGGTTTTCCTCCGTGATGGTGGGCATCTGGATGACTGCAAAGCGGGAAGTCAGGGCCTCGTTCAGCTCCCGGGTGCCCGCGTAGCCATAGTTCATGGTGGCGATGAAGCGGGTCTCTTCGGCCAGCGGGATGCGCTCGTAGCCGGGCACATCAATGGCGCGGCGGAAGTCCAGCACGGCGTGGAGGACGGCCAGGGCCTCGTTTTTGGCCATGTTGATCTCGTCCAGCACGCCGAAGCCGCCGCACTGGGCACAGCGGTAGACCGGCCCGGGCCGGAAGGTGACCGCCCCATCCACAAAGGTGTCCATGCCGATGAGGGAGGCTGCATCCATGTTCACATGGAACGAGATGTCCCATGCGGGGCGGCCAAAAGCGGCGGCTAGATTCTCGGCCAGCACGTTTTTGCCGGTGGCCTTGCCGCCGGCCAGCAGCAGGTTCTCGCCGCAGAGCAGGGCCGCCAGTGCCTGCTCCCAGACCTCCCGGCCATAATAGGTAAAGCCGGAAGCCGGGATGCGGGGGCGCAGGGCCTCGGGCAGAGCGTGGGCGGCGCGGTAATCTTCCACAGCGCGCAGCAGGTCGGGGCTGATGCCCTCCTGCCGTAATGTTTCCATCAGATCAGACATCCAAGACATCTCCTTGCGGTTGACTTTGCCAAACCGATTTTTCAGCCTTATCATAGCACAACCGCTCCGGTTTGTGTAGGGGGCGCGGGGGCATTTTTTGCCAGATTTTTGCCCGGGAAATGCCGCAGGGTGGAACGGATCTGTGTGCTGCCGTGCAGACGAAGGAGCTTTTCGTGCCCGGGAATCGTGCGGCAGCGGATATTTTGTGGAAAGCTGTCGAAATGGCAGGTGTTCTGTGTTGTGGGTATCCACTTTTGGCTCAGAATGGTAAAAATTCCGGAAATTCGATTGACAAATCCGAATATTTATCGTATAACCTATATATGGAACAATTCCGGAGGGAATGCGGAACTCGTGCCCCTGTCCGTTCCTGTCGGAGGAACCACGGTCTGGTTCTGGTGCCGGTGCACTTGGTTTGGTGCAGACGGTAAGTATAGATTGATTTGAAAGAGAGGAATCCCCGTTATGATGAACAATGAGATCAAAATGCCCGCTAGCTTTGCTGCGATCGATGAGAACGAAATGGTGTACCTGCAGGGTGGCGCAACCACCGAGGCTACCGCTTGGGACGTGTTCCTGAACGTTGGCAAGCTGTTCAACTACATCGCCCGCGTGTTCTCCGCAGGCAGCTCCATCGTCAACAACATCAATGTTATCGTGACCACCTTCCAGACCCTGAGCACCTTCAGCCTGACCGCTAAGAACTAAGGTTTGGGCCAAAACCGAATCAGCATTCACAGGGCATCCGCTCCGGCAGGCGCGGGTGCTCTTTTTTGCTGCACAGGGCGGGAAGGCATTCGCCCCCAAATGCAGGAAAGCAGCCGTTTTTCTGCAAAGCGGGCGGATTGTCCATTGACAAGGCTCAAGAAGGTGTCGTATACTAACGATGCCTTGCAAGAAACCCCGCATCCGCGGAATAAAAGAGGAGAGAGAATATGAAAAATAACAACAGCAGCATCAAGCCCGTTGTCGCTGTCGGTATCGGCGCGGCATTGTTCTTTGTTCTGGGGCGTTTTGTGGCCATTCCCAGCCCGGTGCCCAACACCAACATCAGCCTGCAGTACGCCGTTCTGGCCCTGCTGGCTGCCATGTACGGCCCCGTGGCCGGCGGCCTGATCGGCTTCATCGGCCACACCCTCATCGACCTGTCCTGGGGCGGCAGCCCCTGGTGGAGCTGGGTCATCGCCTCCGCCTTTGTGGGCGTTGTGGTGGGCCTGTTCTCCAAGAAGCTGAACCTGCAGGAAGGCGAGTTCAGCAAGAAGCAGGTAGCTTTGTTTGCGCTGGCCAATATCGTGGCCCATCTGCTGGCCTGGGTCCTGGTGGCCCCCGTGCTGGATATTGCCATCTACGCCGAGCCCGTCAAGAAGGTGTTTGCACAGGGTGCATTTGCCGCAGTGTCCAACAGTATCACCGCTGTGGTGGTGGGCGGCCTGCTGGTGCTGGCTTACACCAGAACCATCGCCAAGAAGGGCTCTCTGGATCAGGAGTGATCCCCGCATGAAACCCGGCCTTTCCATCTGCGCCGTCCGGCCCGTTGGAAAGGCTTTTTTGATGAACAGCTGAGGTACCATACCCATGGCAGAACGTAAACCCATCATCTCATTCCGCAACTTTTCCTTCCAGTACCGGGCCCAGAAGCGCCCCACCCTGACCGATATCGATCTGGAGATCTACCCGGGTGAACGGGTGCTCATTGCGGGCCCCTCCGGCAGCGGCAAGAGTACGCTGGCGGGGTGCATCAACGGGCTGAATCCGTTTTCCAACCCCGGCGAGTGCACCGGCAACCTGACCGTAGACGGTGTGGATGCGCCCCACAGCAGCATCTTTGGGCTTTCGGCCCATGTGGGCACGGTGCTGCAGGACCCGGACGGCCAGTTCATCGGGCTGACCGTGGGCGAGGACATTGCCTTTGCACTGGAAAACAGCTGTACCCCGCAGGATGAGATGCACGCCATCACCCGCCATGCCGCCGAGCTGGTGGGCATCGAGAACCACCTCGGCTATGCGCCGCACGAGCTTTCGGGCGGGCAGAAGCAGCGGGTGAGCCTGGCGGGCGTGATGGTGGATCAGGTCAAGATCCTGCTCTTCGATGAGCCGCTGGCCAACCTCGACCCCGCTACCGGCAAGCAGGCCATTGAGCTGATCGACGAGATCCAGAAAAAGACCGATACCACGGTGCTCATCATCGAGCACCGGCTGGAGGATGTACTCTGGCGGAACGTGGACCGCATCGTGCTGGTGAACGGCGGCACCATTCTGGCAGACCTGCGCCCAGACGAGCTGCTCTCGGGCAGCCTGCTGGCGGAAAACGGCATCCGGGAGCCGCTGTATGTCACGGCTCTGCGCTATGCCGGGGTGGATATCACTCCGGACAAGCACCCCGCCCATGTGGACAGCCTTGTGCTGGACGATACCGACACCCAAAAGCTCCGGGATTGGTTCACGGCCCGGCCCCGGCCCGCCGCGCAGCCGGAACGGGAGCCGCTGCTGGAGGTGAAGGGCCTGTGCTTTGGTTACCAGAAGGGCCAGCAGACCCTGCGGGATGTCAGCTTCTCGATCGGCAAGGGGGAGATGGTGAGCATCGTGGGCCGGAACGGCGCGGGCAAATCCACCCTCTCCAAACTCATCTGCGGCTTCGAGACCCCGGACGCGGGCGAGATCTTCCTGAACGGAAAATCGCTGGCTGAGGAGAATATCCGCCGCCGCGCCCGGCACATCGGCTATGTGATGCAGAACCCCAACCAGATGATCTCCAAGACCATGATCTACGAGGAGGTGGCTCTGGGGCTGCAGCGCTCCGGCCTGACCGAGGAGCAGATCCGGGAAAAGGTGGAGGCGACCCTCAGGGTCTGCGGCCTGTATCCTTTCCGGAACTGGCCAATCTCGGCACTGAGCTTCGGCCAGAAAAAGCGGGTGACCATTGCCAGCGTGCTGGTGCTTGACCCGGAACTTATCCTTCTGGATGAGCCCACCGCCGGGCAGGATTTCCGGCACTATACCGACATCATGGAGTTCCTGCGGGGCCTGAACGCCCGGGGCGTGACGGTGGTGATGATCACCCACGACATGCACCTGATGCTGGAATACACCCGCCGCGCACTGGTGTTCTGCGACGGACGGCTCATTGCCGACCGCACCGCGGCCGCCGTTCTGTGTGACCCTGCGCTGGTGGAACAGGCGGCCCTGAAGGAGACCAGCCTGTACACGCTGGCCAACCGCTGCGGCATTGCGCCCGCACAGGAATTTGTAGAGAGATTTATTGAGCAGGACCGGGAGGTGAGAGAGGGTGGCCGCTAAGACTGTTTTGAATTATCTCCCCCGGGAGAGCATCGTCCACAAGATGACCGGAACCACCAAGCTGGCGTTCTTCCTGCTGTTCACCTTTGCCAGCATGATCACCTACAACACCTGGGTGCTGCTGGGCCTGTTGGTGGTCAGCCTGCTGGCCTTCAGGCTGAGCCGGATCAGGTTCCGGGAAGTCCGGTTTATGATGACTTTCATGCTGGTGTTCCTGCTGCTGAACAACCTGTTCATCTTCCTGTTCGATCCCAATCAGGGGACCACCCTGTATGGCACCCGCACGGTGCTCTGCCACCTGTTCTGGCGGTATGACCTGACAGCGGAACAGCTGTTCTACATGGTCAACATCAGCCTGAAATATTTTGTGGCCCTGCCGGTGGCCATCCTCTTTATCTCTGCCACCGATCCCAGCGAGTTTGCTGCCAGCCTGAACAGCATCGGCATCTCGTATAAGGTCGGATATTCGGTGGCCATTGCCCTGCGCTACATCCCCGATATCCAGCGCGACTACCACAGCATCAGCCAGGCCCAGCAGGCCCGCGGCGTGGAGCTGGGCAAAAAGGAGCCCTTCTTCAAGCGGATGAAGAACTCTGTCAACATCCTGCTGCCGCTCATCCTGACCAGCCTGAACCGCATCGACACCATCTCCAACGCGATGGAGCTGCGCGGCTTCGGCAAGAACAGCAAGCGCACCTGGTATACCCAGCGCCCCTTTGCCCGGCGGGACTTCATTGCCCTGGGCGTGGGCGTGGTTCTGCTGCTCATCAGCCTGACCGTGACCATCCGCTTTGGAAGGTTCTATAACCCATTCCTCTGAACAAAAAGGCATCCCCGCACTTCCTGTTTCGGCAGGCCGTGCGGGGATGTTTTGCTTTTACAGACCGTTGGTTCGATGATGCCGCAAGAAAGAGGGGGCTGTGTTACGCCGCGTCCACGAACTCCTCCGGGTCTTCCACGGCATCGGTGATGGTCTCCTCCGCGTCATCGGAGAAGTCGGCAGGCTGCTCCGGGTGGAGCAGAGCGTTGAGCAGGTCACGGAAGTCGATCAGGCTGTCGTCCACCTGCTGATTCCGGGCCAGCAGGTCCTGCACCATGTCGGGCTTGTCGGTGATGAGGTCGTCCACTCCCAGCTCCAGCATGTGGGTGGCGACCTTTTCGCGGTCGATGGTCCAGGCAGACACGGTCTTGCCCCGCAGATGGACGGCGTTGACCATGCCGGAGGTGATAAAGGTGGTCTCCACGCTGAAAAAGTCGGCATCGGGCAGGTCGTAGTAGTTGCCTACGCCCAGAGCCAGAATGTAGCCGGTGGGGTACTCAGGGGCCAGCGCTTTGACCTTGTGCAGGGTCTCGTAGCTCTGGGAGGTGATGACGCAGTTGGAGCTGTCGAAGCCGTATTCCCGCAGCAGGCGTACAGTCTCAGCCTCCAGAGCAGGGGTGGCGGCGCTGGGCTTGATCTCCACGTTCAGGCCGATGCGGCCCCGGCAGAGCTGCAGCACCTGTTCCAGGGTGGGGATCCGGGTGTCGGCAAAGCGGCTGCTGAACCAGCGGCCCGCGTCCAGCTGTGCCACCTCGGCGTAGGTCAGATCATAGACTTTTGCGTTTTTGCCGGTGCAGCGTTTCAGGTTTGAATCGTGGGTCACCACGACCACGCCGTCGCTGGTCATCTGCACATCCAGCTCGATGCGGTCGCCGCCCTTGAGGATGGCCGACCGGAAGGCGGGAAGGGTGTTTTCCGGGGCCACGGTGCAGTCGCCCCGGTGGAAGGTGACCAGCGGGGTCACGCCGCCCACGGCGGTGAGCAGGGCATCGTCCTGGGGCAGGGCATAGAGATAGACTGCCAACAGTCCGGTGGCCAGCGTGACCCCGGCCACCGCAGCGGTGAGCAGGGGCCAGCCGCCAAAGCGGTGCGGTTTGCCTTCCGGCAGCTTTTCCGGCGGGCAGTCACGGCAGCGATCGTAGAGGAATGCGATGATGGTGCACTGGGCCGTGGTGACCTTGCAATCCAGCAAAAAGCCGAAGAAGGGGATCTCCAACAGATACAGCGCACGGGCGAGCAGCAGCATGGCGCGGGTGCTCCGTAGGCCGATCAGCGCTGCCACGCTGTAAACCAGCAGGGAAGCTCCGAAAAAGACCAGAACAGACCGGATCAGCGCACTGAGGTTCCACCGCAGCAGCACACCGGCCAGCCGGGGCAGCTGTGTTTTGACATGGGCTGCGCTCTCCTGAACGGCTTCCCACAGGCTTTTGCGTTCCAGCGTAAAGAGGGGGAGCACCAGGACCCAGAACAGGGCAAACAGGAACGCCGCACCCAGAATGAGAAGAAAAAGCACCAGATAGAGCGGCTTTGCCCGGACAAGCCCAAGGATGTACTCCGGCACAGCCAGCTGAGAGATATAGTTGTAGGTCACGAATACATCTGTAAAGGGGATGAGCAGGGCGCAGTAAAGCAGGATGGGCCAGTTTTTGGGGAGCAGAACATGGCGGATATCCCCCAGCGACCGGACGAACAGGGAAACAGGACGCAGTGTTTCACCCCGGCGGGCCAGCGCAAACCCGTGCAGGAGGATGGAAAAGCCGTACAGGTTCCAGCACGCCGCCAGAAGGACGATGAGCACGATCCCGCCTAAAATGGTCGGTGAAGTAAAGATCTGATGCGCATTGTTGTTGGTCAGGTAGTTCACCGGCGAACAGCGCAGTGTCAGCGACCAGATGCCATTCATGGCGGGCAGAAACAAAAGATAGGTCAGGGCTTTGTACACCAGCACGGCTGTCAGAACGGCAGCGGAGGCCCGGTGCAGCAGGGTCAGGGCATGGTTCCGGGTGTCCTTGTAGGCCCGGCTTACCCGCGTGAGGGAGCGGAAGAGATGCTTCAATTTGGATTCCACCTCGGTACTGGGATATGGTTCTGTCATTTTACAGTAGTATATCACAAAGCCGGGAAAAATGGAAACGACACGGATCGACAGTTTGTTCCAGAGGGCACAGGCGCTTTTCAGCGGAGCAAAAGCGTGTTACAATAGGGGCAGAGTAAAACAGACAGGGGAGGAACACCCAATGCAGATCATGGATCAATTCGGTGCAGCACCGGGGGCAGAGAGCGTCCGGATGCCCGATGGCACCGAGCGGACACTGGCGGCAGAGCACGCCGCGGCCATTCTGGTCAACGAACAGCCAGCCTTCCGGGTGGTCTGCACGCCGGAGCTGCTGCCGCAGCTGGCGCTGGGCCGCCTGCTGACCGAGGGCTGGATCAACTCTGCTGACGAGGTGGAGCGGGTGGCCGTCTGCGCACAGGGCCTCAAAATAAGCGTTCAGCTGTGCCACCCGCTGGCGGCAGCGGAACAGGCCGGGCAGGAGGTGCCCAGCTGCTGCACCGATAACCTGACGCTGGCCAGCCCGGTGCGGCTGCCGCCGCTGGCCCCGGTGCCCCAGCGGGAGATCCCCGCCGCATGGGTGGATGCGCTGGCCGATGCCATGGGGCAGGGCCTGCCGCTTTATCGTGCCACCCATGCCGTGCACAGCTGCCTGCTGCTGCGTGCGGGCAGGATCTTGTACCGGTGCGAGGATCTGGGCCGCCACAACGCGCTGGACAAGGCCGTGGGCTGCGCCCTGACAGAGGGTGTGCCGCTGGCGGAGTGCGTGCTCTTTACCAGCGGCCGGGTGCCGGTGGATATGGTGCGCAAGGCCATCCGGGCCGGTGTGCCCGCGCTGGTGAGCAAGAGTATGCCCACGGTACAGTCGCTGGAGCTGGCAGAGGAATATGGATTGAAACTGTTCATCCGGCAAAAGAAATGATTTCACCGAGAGGCAAGAGCTTTTGAGAGAAATTGTAGGGCACTGTTTGTGCGTATGCGTTGACTAACCGGTGGAAAAGATGTTATTCTTATAACGAAGAAACCGTTCCGCACTGTTGCAGCAGGTGGAACGGCTGTTTTCGTGCCCGGGAGTTCCGGGCACAGCTGAATCAAACAGGCAGGTGATACAATTGAAGCAGGCAAATCATGCGCCGCAGTCCTTGTGGTGCAGGCGGCTGCCCGGCTATGCGGCCATGGGTGCGGCAACGCTTGCCATGGCGCTTGGCCTTGGCGGGCTGATGCACAGCCGCACCACGGTGGCCGGAACGTCTCTGCCGCTGGCAGATGCCGACGCTGCCACCTATGGTGTGAGCGCGGTGTACCAGCTGGATGACACCACGTATTATGTGGTGGGCAGCAAGCAGGGCTTCCAGAGCGAGGTGCAGGCTGGTGTGACGCTGGACCGCGACGGCAATGTGCTGGATGTGAAGATCCTGGCACAGGCCGAGACCGACAGCCTGGGTGCTCAGTGTGTGAATCCGGAGTTCACGGCCCAGTACCAGGGCGCAGCTCCCTTCACGCTGGCAGGCAAGCGCTACACTGTGACCGACCCGGCCACCGGCACGGCTTTTGCTGCCGCAGGCAGCGCCGAGACCGACGCTGCCCCCGCTGAGGCCTTCGACCCCGCCGCATGGCGTGCGGGCGATACCTCCCCGGAGGCCGAGGCTACCCGGAAGATGTATGAAGCCGGGCTGACCCTCTCGGCTCTGAACGGCCAGCCGATGGACGATGCGCTCATCCCCCCGATGGACAACAGTGCTGAGGCTGTGGCACGGCGCAAGCTGTACGCGGCGTGTCTGAGCAAGAGCGCGCAGGACGGCGAGGAACAGGCAGTGCCTTATGCAGACTGGTCCGCTGAAAAGCAGGCCGAGTACAAGCTGCAGGCCGCTGATCTGACCACCCAGGGCAGTGCGGCCGACACGGTCAGCGCTGACATGACCCAGGTGGATGCGCTTTCCGGTGCAACCATTACGTCCACGGCGGTCACGGACATCGTCAACAATTCTTATTTCTATGTAACCGAGGTGCTCTGCGCAGAGTGACCTCACGGAGGAATGGAAACCTATGGCAAAAACTGATTTTCTGACGGCTGACATGACCCGCCGTCAATTTATGAAGATCTCGGGCAAGAGCCTTGCAGGACTCACCCTTTCCGCATCTATGCTGTCCCTCTTTGGCTGCTCTCAGAAGCAGGTGGACGCCGGTGCTGTGGCGACCTGGGCACTGCCCCAGGGTCTGCTGGTGGTCAATGCTGACCTGTGCACCGGCTGCCAGCGGTGCGAGATCAACTGCACCCTGACCAACGACGGCGTGTGCTCTTCCTACATCAGCCGCGTCAAGATCCAGCGCCGCCTGAATCTGGACGGCGACGGCAACGGTCTGCTGTCCGGCACCGACAACTGCTTTGTCTACTTCCCGGATACCTGCCGCCAGTGTGAGGACCCCGCCTGCGGCAACGCCTGCCCCCAGAAGGCTATCACCACCGACAGCCGCGGCATCCGCGTGGTCGATACCGACAAGTGCATCGGCTGCGGTGCCTGCGTGGAGGCCTGCCCCTGGCACATGCCCACCGTCAACCCCGAGACCGGCAAGTCCTCCAAGTGCATCGCCTGCGGTGCCTGCGTGGCGGGCTGCCCGTCCGGCGCTCTGTCCATCGTGGACTGGGATGCCGTTACCAGCGCAGCACAGGCTGCTTACATGGACCTGTAAGGAGGAACAACAATGGCTGAAACCTATGGCTGGGCAGGCAAGATCCTGCGCGTCAACCTGACCACCGGTGAGATCACCACCCAGGACGACGCAAAATACCATAAATATATCGGCGGTATGGGCATGGCCTACCGCATTATGTACGAGGAAGCTCCCATGGAGCTGGACCCCTATGACGAGAAGGCTCTGGTCATCTTTGGTGTCGGCCCCCTGACCGGTGCCGGCGTGCCCTGCTCCGGCCGTATGAACGTGACCTTCCGTTCTACCTGGTCCAAGGGCCACTCCATCATCGATGCACACATGGGCGGCCACATCGGCTCCATGCTGAAGTATGCCGGTTACGATGGCATCGTTGTCAGCGGCATCTCCGAAAAGCCCGTCTACCTGCGCATCGAGGACGGCGAGGTCTCTCTGGAGGACGCAAGCGAGATCTGGGGCAAGGGTACCTTTGCTGCCAACAAGTGGATGGTGGAGCAGAACGGCCGTGAGTTCGAGACCGCTTCCATCG